>Ga0079202_10001003_pt1 | contig 10435 bp, 6 predicted proteins | sample PorBlaBluebeHill_FD_68601 | JGI IMG/M metagenome (GOLD analysis project Ga0079202, IMG submission 68601) | Marine algae microbial communities from Blueberry Hill - Blueberry Hill, Maine | ecosystem: Host-associated > Algae > Red algae > Blade | place: USA: Blueberry Hill, Maine
TCTGAAGACTGTAAATTGAGTAAATCTTGATTTTGCCTCTGTGACTATCGTCTCTACCTTCATTTAATAGCTAGGAAAATTGCCTGTATCGACAATGATTTTTCAAACAAAGTAACAATCAACTTTAAGCATTTGCATACTAGCGAAACTTAAGTAGAGTTGTCCTTAGTACAACAAGCAATACCTACATTATTCAGAGTGATAAACCAATGGTTAAATAGCTTTCTTTCTTAGAATTTTAAATATAACTTTGGCCTCCAAATTCTGAACTCTAATGAGGCTAAATTCTTCATAAGTAAGTGTAAACAAAAATGGAGTTAAACAAATATAGCAAACACGTCACATCAGATCCGACACAGCCAGCTGCCCAAGCAATGCTGCATGCAATTGGTCTAAGTCCAAATGATTTGAAGAAACCTCAAGTGGGAATCGTCAGCACTGGATGGGAAGGTAATCCATGTAACATGCACCTCAATGAATTGGCTATTGATATCAAGAAGAGTGTCAATAAGCAAAAGCTTATAGGCTTGATCTTTCATACAATCGGGGTCAGTGACGCGATATCAATGGGAACAAGCGGTATGAACTATTCTTTAGTTTCTCGAGATGTGATAGCTGATAGTATAGAGACAGTCATGTCGGCACAGTGGTATGATAGCCTAGTTGCTGTCGTGGGCTGTGATAAGAATATGCCTGGTGCTATTATGGCAATGGGGAGGTTGAATAGACCAGCTATTATGGTATATGGAGGAACTATCAGCCCAGGTTGTGTGGCAAATAAAAAATTAGATATTGTTTCTGCTTTTGAAGCCTTGGGTCAAAAGGTGGCTGGCGAAATCACTCAAAAAGAATTCCAAACTGTAGTCAGAAATGCTTGTCCTGGTCCCGGTGCTTGTGGTGGGATGTATACCGCTAACACTATGGCATCTGGAATAGAAGCACTAGGCATGAGCTTGCCATACAGTTCGTCTAATCCTGCTACTAGTAAGAATAAGAAATCTGAAATGCAAGATGTAGGTAAAGCGATGATGGAGTTGATGAAGAAAGATATTAAGCCAAGAGATATCATGACTAAGAAGGCCTTTGAAAATGCTATCAGATTAATCATCGTTCTTGGTGGCTCTACAAATGGTGTGTTACACTTGATCGCTATGGCTAAATCAGTTGGCGTCAATATCAGCTTAAAAGACTTTACTCGACTTGGCAAGAAGACACCTTTCTTGTCAGACTTGAAACCGAGTGGGCAATTTGTGATGGAAGATCTTCATAATGTTGGTGGCATTCCAGCTGTAATGAAGATGATGCTCAAGGCAGGTTACTTACATGGCGACTGTCTGACTGTAACTGGTAAAACAGTAGCTCAGAATCTCGCAAAGGTCAAGGGTCTTAAACGAGGACAAAAAGTAATCTTCCCTCTTAGCAATCCGGTTAAGGCAACGAGTCACTTGAATATCCTCTATGGAAATCTAGCGGAGGAAGGATCGGTTGCAAAAATAACTGGAAAAGAAGGATTTGTATTTACGGGTGCTGCCAAAGTCTACAATTCTGAGGCGGCAGCGAATAAAGCGATTCAAGCCAATAAGGTTAAAAAAGGAGAGGTTATCGTCATTAGATATGTCGGACCTAAAGGTGGGCCTGGTATGCCAGAAATGCTAAAGCCTACCTCTCTTGTCATGGGAGCAGGACTGGGGAAAGAAGTAGCTCTCATCACTGATGGAAGGTTTTCTGGAGGTACCCACGGTTTTGTCGTTGGTCATGTCACACCTGAGGCTTACGAAGGTGGATTGTTGGCAATTGTCAAAAATGGAGATATCATTAGCATTGATGCAGTAAAGAATAAGTTAGAACTTAAAGTTAGTAAAACAGAGATAGCCAAGCGACTTAAAAGTCTGAAACATCCCAAAAGCAAGGTGACAGGTATTCTAAAAAAATATAGACATACTGTCTCTTCAGCAAGTGAAGGTTGTGTAACAGATCAATTTTAAAAAATTAGACTTAATCCAATTCTTATGGCTAGAGCGACTACAAAGGCTGCAACCATCAAAAAGGCTAAAACAGCGATCAAGAAAACCAAAAACACACAAATTGTTTCTGGTGCTGAAGCGGTATTAAAGTGTTTACTCAAGGAGAAAGTAGATCTGATTTACGGCTATCCAGGTGGTGCTATAATGCCGATCTATGATGCCCTTTATCATTATCAGACAAAACTTAAACATGTCTTGACCAGACATGAACAAGGAGCCGTCCATGCCGCTGAAGGTTACGCAAGAGCTACTCGGAAAACGGGTGTTGTCTTTGCAACTTCTGGTCCAGGAGCAACCAATCTCTTTACGGGATTAGGAGATGCCTTGATGGATTCTACACCATTAGTTTGTATCACAGGACAGGTGTATAGTCATCTGCTTGGATCTGATGCATTTCAAGAAATTGATGTCATTGGATGTACCAATTCTATCACAAAGTGGAACTATCAAATCACTAATGCAGAGGAGATTCCTCAAATTTTGGCGAAAGCCTTCTTTATTGCTAACTCTGGAAGACCTGGTCCGGTACTGATAGATATTACCAAGGATGCTCAAATAGAGTCATTGGAGTTTAAATACAAAAAGGTAACAGAGATTCGAAGTTATGTTCCTAAGCCAATAATCGATACTAAGGCTCTGTCAGCTGCTGCTAAATTGATCAATGCTGCAAAAAAACCTTTGATCCTAGCTGGTCATGGTATCCAAATCTCAGAAGCACACGCAGAGTTTAAGAAATTTGTCGAGAAGACAGGGATTCCTGTAGCAGCCACAATACATGGACTCTCAATATTAGACGACGACCACCCACTCTTTGTAGGAATGCTAGGGATGCATGGTAACTATGGCCCTAATGTCAAGACAAATGAATGTGATCTTTTGATTGCAATCGGGATGAGATTTGACGATAGGGTGACAGGTGATTTGTCAAGATATGCAACACAAGCAAAGAAGATACACATCGAAATAGATCCATCAGAAATCAATAAGAATGTCCAGGTAGATATTCCAATTTTAGCTGATGCAAAAGATGCAATACTTGCCTTACACTCTAGGGTAAAAAAGAAGACTTATCTTAAATGGCTTAAAGAATTTAGAGCTTGTGATAGAAAGGAAAAGCAAAAAGTTATCTCCAAAGATCTAGCTAAACTCACAAAGGGTCCAATCAAAATGGCCCAAGCGATCAAGGAGGTTTCTGACCAAACTCATGGACAGGCAATTGTCGTAACAGACGTAGGTCAACATCAAATGTTAGCAGCAAGATATTATGAGTATAGTGATCGGAATCTTTGGATTTCTTCTGGAGGAGCTGGAACGATGGGATTTGGTTTGCCTGCAGCAATTGGTGCAAAAATGGGGCGACCAGAAAAGGAAGTAATCTGTGTCTGTGGTGATGGTGGATTTCAGATGACCCTGCAAGAACTTGGAGTTTGCAGTCAATATGGAGTAGACGTAAAAATCCTACTTTTAGATAACAATCATCTAGGGATGGTGAGACAGTGGCAAGAATTATTTTTTGAAAGAAGATATTCATTTGTAGAATTAGAAAATCCTGACTTTGTTAAAATCGCAGATGGTTTTGGTGTTGCAGGTGAAACAGTAGATGATGCCAGTCAATTAAATGTAGCTGTCAAACGTATGCTCGATCACGATGGTCCTTACTTACTCCATGTGAGCTGTATCAAGGAAGAAAATGTATTTCCAATGATTAGTACTGGAAAGGCAGTACACGAAATCGTCTTAGAATAAAATTATGGAAAAGGAATACACACTCACAATCTTTACAGAGAATGAGACTGGTATACTCAGTCGTGTGGTAGGAATTATCACAAGGAGACATATCAATATTGAAAGTCTTTCAGCTTCGAAATCTGCAATACCAGATATCTATAAAATCATTATAGTAATCAAGGTTTTAGAGTCTGAAGTTAAGAAGGTTGTTGCTCAAATTGATAAGCAAATCGATATCCTAAAAGCTTTTTACTACGACAGTTCAGACTTAGTAGAACAGGAAATTGCGTTGTACAAGGTACCGACTTCGGCATTCTACGAAGGGGACCAAGTCGAATCCTTAGTAAGAAAGTATGATGCAAAAATATTGAGAATAGAAAAGCAATATATCGTTGTTCAGAAAACAGGATATACTTCAGAGACAGAAGCCTTGCTTGAAGAATTACAAGGGCTTGGCATCTATGAATTTGTGAGATCTGGTAGGGTAGCAATTGTCAAACCCATGGAAAGATTGAATACGTATTTGAAAACTATCAACGGGAAAGTCTAAGCACCCTTTGTATTTTATAAAAATAAAATTTAAGAAAATGGCAAAAATTAATTTTGGAGGTGTTGAAGAAAATGTAGTGACCAGAGATGAATTCTCTTTGGCTAAAGCACAAGAAGTCCTCAAGGATGAGACAATAGCAATTATTGGTTATGGCGTGCAAGGTCCAGGCCAAGCACTCAATCTCAAGGACAATGGATTCAATGTCATCATTGGACAGCGTTCTCCTTCCACATCTTATGATAAGGCGATTGCTGATGGCTTTGTTCCTGGTGAGACTCTCTTCTCAATCGAAGAAGCTTGCGAAAAAGGAACGATCATTCAGTACTTGCTTTCTGATGCTGCACAGATTGCAGTTTGGCCTACCATCAAACCCTACCTCACTAAGGGTAAGGCACTTTATTTTTCGCATGGCTTTGGTATTACTTACAAAGAAAGAACTGGAATTATTCCACCTGAAGATATTGATGTCATCTTAGCTGCACCTAAGGGATCAGGGACAAGTCTGAGAAGATTATTCCTTGCAGGAAAAGGACTTAATTCGAGTTATGCGATTTTCCAAGATGCGACTGGTAGAGCTCAAGAACGAATCGTAGCCTTAGGAATTGGGATCGGTTCAGGATACCTTTTCGAAACAACATTTAAGCGAGAAGTCTATTCAGATTTGACTGGTGAGAGAGGAACATTGATGGGTGCAATCCAAGGATTGTTTGCTGCTCAATATAACTTACTCAGAGAGAGAGGTCATTCGCCATCTGAAGCATTTAACGAAACAGTAGAAGAAGCAACTGAATCACTCTATCCACTCATCGCTGAAAACGGGATGGACTGGATGTATGCCAACTGTAGTACGACTGCACAAAGAGGTGCCTTAGATTGGTGGAAAAAATTTAGAGACGCAACAGCACCTGTATTTGCTGAGCTCTATGATAGTGTCGCTGCGGGCAACGAAGCGCAGTTATCTATAGATAGCAATAGTCAAGCAGACTACCGTGATAAATTGCAAGTAGAATTAGATGAACTCAAGAATTCTGAGATGTGGAGAGCTGGTAAAGCCGTCCGTGCATTGAGACCTAAGCAAGATGGAGAGTCTACTTACTCAGCAACGATTGGAGGTAATACTGAATCTAAACTTGAAGTCTAGGCAGAGTTCTAGATTTTGGATTAAACCTAAATTATGATTGAGGTCTCTCAGATACAAGCAGCGAAGGAACGTCTTAAAGATGTGATAGTGACCACTCCATTGATGAAAAATTATAATCTTTCTGAAAAGTACGATTGTAATATTTTGTTGAAAAGAGAAGACATGCAGGCAGTGAGGTCTTTCAAAATCAGAGGTGCATACAATAAAATGTCTTGCTTGACTAAGGTTGAAAAGAAGAAGGGCATTGTTTGCGCCAGTGCAGGTAACCATGCGCAAGGAGTTGCATTTGCTTGTGCCCACCTGAGCATTCAAGGAAAGATCTTCATGCCTAGCCCTACACCAAATCAGAAGGTTGATAAGGTCAGGAAATTTGGAAAAAAATGGATAGAAATCATTTTGGTAGGAGATAACTTTGATGATGCCTACCAAGCGGCGCTGGATAGTCAACAATTAGAAGGTACAACCTTCGTTCATCCCTTTGATGATGAAGAGGTAATCGCAGGACAAGGAACAATAGCTCCAGAGATTTTGGATCAATCAGATGTACCTTTGGATTATATCATTATAGCTGTTGGTGGTGGAGGACTTATCTCTGGTGTTGGTTCCTACTTCAAAGCAATCAGCCCAAAAACGAAGATTATTGCTATTGAATCTGAAGGTGCTCCAACTCTTAAAACATCACTGGATCAAGGGGCAATAGTGAGGTTGGATCAGATAGATACATTTGCTGATGGTATTGCAGTCAAACAAGTTGGAATAAAGACCTTTGCAATTTGCCAAGAAGTAGTCGATGACTACCTTTTAGTTCCCGAGGGTAAGATCTGCTCTACTATTCTGAGCTTATACAATGAAGAAGCAATCGTCGTCGAACCAGCAGGAGCAGTATCTATTGCTGCACTCGATCAATTGCAAGATCAGATCAAGGGAAAGAATGTTGCGATTATTGTCTGTGGAGGAAATAATGATATAGAACGAACACAAGAAATTAAAGAACGTTCACTCCTCTACGAAGGAAAAAAACACTACTTCATTATCAACTTTCCGCAAAGGGCAGGTGCACTAAAAGACTTTCTCAACGTATTAGGGCCTTATGATGACATCGCTCACTTTCAATATACAAAAAAGAGTAGTCGACAAAGTGGTCCAGCATTGGTCGGTATTGAGATAAACAGTCCTGAAGACTTCGATCCATTACTTCAGCGAATGAATAAGCAAGAAATCAATTATCAACATCTGAATAACAACCCAATGCTCTTTGAGATGTTGGTCTGATGTTGGAGTTGAGTCTCTATAAAATGTGAGTATGAAAATTAAAAAGTTGGTATAAAAGTAACTTAATGAAATTAATTAAGTGGGTGACAGACGATTTAAACTCTTGATGCGTTTACCTAAATTATAGTATAAATTTATGTGTGGAATAATTGGTGTTTTTAATATTAAGAAAGAAGCAACTCAGCTCAAAGAGGAGGTGTTGGATATGGCTAAATGTATTAGGCATAGAGGTCCAGATTGGTCAGGTATCCATGTCGGTGAATCATTCATCATGGCACATGAACGATTGGCAATCGTCGATCCTGCATCGGGAGGTCAACCACTCTATAATCATGATAAGTCGATTGTCTTAGCTGTCAATGGTGAGATCTATAATTATAAAGAACTCAAAAAAGAATTAGAAGGTGACTATCAATTTCTGACTGGTTCAGATTGCGAAGTGATTATCCCTTTGTATGAGAAGTACGGCGTAGATTTTGCTGACAAGCTCAATGGGATTTTTGGCTTTTGCCTTTACGATAGTAAGAAAGATAGATATGTTGTTGCAAGAGATCACATGGGAATTATTCCTCTTTATGAAGGTTATGATCAGCAAGGTAATTACTATGTCGCATCAGAGTTGAAAGCCTTAGAAAAGAAGTGTAACAAAATAGAAGTCTTCCTCCCAGGTCATTACAGAAGTAGCGAAGTGGGGACATTGCAAAAGTGGTATAGTAGAGATTGGATGACATTCGATGCAGTAGAGAATAATAAGTCGGACAAGGCAGAATTGAAGCAAGCGTTAGAAAACGCAGTAAAAGCGCAATTGATGGGAGATGTGCCATATGGCGTACTTCTCTCTGGAGGATTAGACTCAAGCATCACGGCAGCAATAGCCAAGAAGTATTCTGAAATGCGAGTTGACTCCAATGATAGTGAGAAGGCATGGTATCCACAATTACATTCTTTTGCAATTGGGTTAGAAGGCTCTCCTGACTTGGCTGCATCACAGAAGGTAGCAGACTATATCGACACCATCCACCACCAAGTAACCTACACTGTGCAAGAGGGACTTGATGCTATCAAAGATGTGATTTATTATTTGGAGACATATGATATTACCACTGTCAGGGCGAGTACTCCGATGTACCTACTCGCAAGAGTGATCAAGTCTATGGGAATCAAAATGGTACTGTCTGGAGAAGGTGCCGATGAGATATTTGCAGGCTACCTGTACTTTCATAAGGCACCGAGTGCTCAGGCATTACATGAGGAGTCAGTAAGAAAACTCTCAACTCTTTATCAGTATGATTGCTTACGAGCAAATAAGTCATTAGCTGCTTGGGGAGTAGAGGGGAGAGTGCCTTTCCTAGATAAAGATTTTATGGATGTAGCAATGAGGCTCAATCCTAAAGATAAGATGTGTGGCAATGGCAAAATGGAAAAAACGATACTCAGAGAGACATTTGAAGATTACCTACCTCATGAAGTGGCATGGAGACAAAAGGAGCAATTCTCTGACGGAGTAGGATATAGTTGGATAGACTCACTCAAGGAGTTAGTTGATGAAAAGGTCTCTGATCAAATGATGAATGATGCGAAGCATCGCTTCCCAATCCAACCACCTGCAACCAAAGAAGAATATTATTACAGAAGCATTTTTGAAGAGCACTTTCCTTCTGACCAGGCAGCATTAACAGTTCCTTCAGTGCCATCAATTGCTTGCAGTACTCCTGTTGCTCTTGAATGGGATGAAGCCTTTAAAAATCAAAACGAGCCTTCTGGGAGAGCAATCAGTACCGTGCACGAAAAAGGGTATAAATAAGATTCTTTCTAAGCTGAATTTCTAGATGCATTGATGTTTCCGTAAAGGGACCTCACTACTATCTTGTCATACAAATCTTTGTATTCTGACCCCTTGCTGATTTGCTGTAAAGCATATTGTTGGATGAGCAACAATGGAAGAACAATATGCTCTCTCATCAAGATTGATTGTTTAGAGAGTGGCTCTTCTTCCATCAAAGATTCGAAACCAGAAATTTCTAAGAGGAGCTCAATTGTCAATTCATATTCATCATTGAGGATTTGCCAAAATGCTGCATATTCAGGATCATCTTTAATATAAGATGTCAGTTCAAAGTAACACTTAGTCAAGGACATCATACTATTTAAGAGGAGGGCTCTAAAAAATGAAGCCTCCTTGTACAATTTCTTCACCTGAGGTAACCTCCCCGAGTCTTTCATTGCTTTTAATGCTGAACCAATACCAAAGTATCCTGGTACATTTTGCTTCAGTTGACTCCAAGAACCTACAAATGATATCGCTCGAAGGTCCTTCAACTCTAACTTTGCTTTATTGCCTCTCTTGCCTGGACGACTGCCAATTTTAGCTTTCTTATAATAGCGAAGTGTACTCTTATTCTCTAAGTAGTCAAGGAACTTGTCATGGTTCTTTAACGCTAGATACTTGTTGTAACTCTCTGTAGCGAGCTCTTCAATAAGTGACCTATTCTCTTCTGATATTTCTTCAGAATTATCAGAGATGCCAGCTGTAATCATTTGCTCACAATTGTGCTTAAACTGATCCATTGTACCATATGTACTAGTGATCGTTTGTCCTTGGATCGTCAAGTGGATTTCGTTAGTTGTGATGTTTTTTCCCTGGGAGGCATAGAAGCGATGAGTCTTACCTCCTCCTCTAGCTGGGGGACCTCCTCGGCCATCAAAAAAGATCACATCGTAATCACGGTCCTTGCAGATTGCACTTAGTCTTTCCTTTGTTCTGAAGATTGACCAGTTTGCCTTGAGGTAACCTCCATCCTTTGTTCCATCTGAGAAACCTAGCATGATTGTCTGAGTGGTATTTCTTCTTTTCAAATGGTCTGCGTAGAAAGAAAAATCAAAAAGCTCCCTCATAATATCTGATGACTCTTCCATCCCAATCATAGTTTCGAAGAGTGGGACGATATCGAAGTTGATTTGATCCGCAGCATACCCTGACCATCTGAATAAAGCATAGACAAAGAGCACTGAATTGATATCTTCCGAGTTACTGATAATATATCTATGGCAGCCTTCAATACCATTGCTTGCTTGGATCGCCTTGAGTTGTTTGATATTTACAAGAGTGTCTTCAAGTGTAGGATGGGAGAGTGTGAGACCTTCTACGTTTAGTATTTCCTCGCTGAGGATGGACACTAGATCTGCCTTGCTCAACTCTGAGATGCTCTCTTTGATCTTTCCATTTTGGATTAAAATCTCAGTGATGAGTTGGAGGTGGATACTATGATCTTGACGTATGTCTAAACTTGCAAAGTGAGATTTGAAAATTGCCAACTTATCTATGAAGTTATCTATTTCTTCAAGATAAAGATTTTGATACTTTTCCACTACCAACTTCCTTGCATTTTCTATACAGGTTTGGATAGCCTCCAAGGGTAGATTTACTGAGTAGTCAAACATCGCTTCATAGAGCAGTGACCTGACTTTTGAAAGCTCTTCATCAACCCCTTTGAATGTCACTTTAGTTTGGAGGTCCTTAATATTATTGTAGTAGCACTTCGCTATCGTTACTCTGAGTTCGTCCGCCACTTTCTTGGTTACATCTGCTGTCACAAATGGATTACCATCTCTATCACCTCCAGGCCAAAAACCTAATGAGATGAGCTTTGGATTATCGAATTGATCATCCGAAAATTGCTCTTTTACCTTTCCATAGAGAGATGCGATGGCATCATAGTA
>Ga0079202_10001005_pt1 | contig 10426 bp, 8 predicted proteins | sample PorBlaBluebeHill_FD_68601 | JGI IMG/M metagenome (GOLD analysis project Ga0079202, IMG submission 68601) | Marine algae microbial communities from Blueberry Hill - Blueberry Hill, Maine | ecosystem: Host-associated > Algae > Red algae > Blade | place: USA: Blueberry Hill, Maine
TTTGGTGTTCGTAATTTTGAAACTTTAGAAAAAGGATTAAAAGATATTTTACGTGTATTAAAACCTGGCGGTACTTTTGTAATATTGGAAACTTCAATTCCTAAAAAATTTCCTTTTAAACAAGGTTATAAATTTCATTCTAAAGTAATATTACCAACCATTGGGAAATTGTTTTCTAAAGACAAAACTGCATACAAATATTTAAGCGATAGTGCTTCTGTTTTTCCTTTTGGAGAAGCTTTAAACAATATTTTGCGTAATATTGGGTTTATAAATGTTAAAGACATGCCCCAAACTTTTGGAGTAGCAACAATATATACAGCATCAAAACAGTAACATGAAGTACCTATTTGCCCTAATTACCTTTATAGTAGTAAGCACAACGTGTTCTGCACAGTTATTTTCGAGAGAGAAAGTACAAAATAACCAGACAATGGATAAGCAAACCCTAAGTTGGGGTTATTATTTTGGTACAAATAACTTGGATTATAAATTCGATTATAACACAAATAAAGGAGACATTCAAATCGTAAAAACCTATGGTTTTAATGTTGGCTTAGTAGGTGACGTTCGTGTAAACGATTATATTAATTTTAGATTAGAGCCAGGTTTAGTAATTGCTTCGAGAAACCTTAATTACCCTGTAAATTATTTTGATGGCATACCAGAAGACAACCTTAATAGCTCAGATTTTTTACGCGAAGTTAAATCTACTTACGTTTACATTCCTTTATTAATGAGGCTTTCTACAAAACGTGTAAATAATTTTAAACCTTTTATTACAGTAGGTATTGCAACATCTTTAAATTTATCGAGTAACGAAAAAAACCCAGAAGATAATAGTGGAGGCGAATTTAGAACTACCAAAAGCACACAGTTTTTAGATCTTGGTTTTGGTATCGATTTTTATTTATACTGGTTTAAATTCACACCTTCAATTCGTGGTGTTTTTGCTTTAAATGACGAATTAGTAAGAGATCTTGACCCTAATAGTCCTTGGACAGGTAATATAAATTCTATGAAAACACGTGGTGTGTTTTTTAACTTGACGTTTAGGTAGAAAGAAACACATAGTTTTTGGTCAGTATTTTTAAATGTTTCAACATTACGAACATTTTTTTTAGAAAAAAAATGTGTGGCAATCTCATGATACGCTCTAATTTTATAAATTGGATTCCTGCTTTAGTAGGAATCACAAAATAATAAATATCTAAAATAAGAAATTTTGAAAATTCCTTTTCTTTTTTTTTAAAGGAAAGGGAGATTCTGTTTTTTTTTTGCTGAAAACGGAAAGATTCATAAAAATACTGTAACTTCATTCCTACGTCTCTCCTACTTAATTACCAATAGAGTAAACCAACTTTAAATATTTATAACTTTAGACACTTTCAACTAATTTCTTCTAAACTCACTTAATAAAATAGCAGTTGCAGTGGCAACGTTTAGGCTTTCGGTTACTTGTAAATCTCCAAATCTTGGTATAGCAATACGTTGCGTTATTTGTTTTTCTATAGCTTGAGAAATGCCATTAGCTTCATTTCCCATTATTAATACTCCTGCGTTTGGCAATTTACTTTTATATACATTTTCTCCATCCATAAAAGCGCCAAGAATTGGGGTTTTTACTTTAGCCAAAAATAAATTTAAATCCAAATAATTAATGTTTACCCTAGTTAAAGATCCCATTGTGGCTTGTACTACTTTTGGGTTGTAACAGTCTACTGTTTCTTTACTACAAACTAATTCTTTAATACCAAACCAATCGCACATTCTAATAATTGTACCTAAATTTCCAGGATCGCGAACACTATCTAAAGCCACTATTAATCCGTTATTATTTATTGCATTTTCCTCAGGAATTTTAAAAACAGCCAACGCTTTATTTGGTGTTGTTAAAAAACTTATTTTTTTTAGTTCGTGCTCTGTAATAAGTGTTTCATTTATAATGCTATTTTTAAAAGGTACAGTAGTAAATAAATACTCTAATTCTAAAGTAGATTCTAATAATTCCTGAATTACTTTTAAACCTTCGGCAACAAAAAAACCATCAGCAATTCTATATTTTTTTTGCTTGAGGCGCGTTATTAATTTTATTTGGCTTTTTGATAGCATTTAAAAAATGTATTTTTGGATTTGTAGCAATCAAATTATATTAGTTGGAATTCAAATTCAATCCTTTAAAAATTAGCTTTTTGAAAACACAAGATTCAAAAATACTATTTATTATTTTAATTTTTGGTTTTTTAACCTCATGTAACTCGGTAGAACGTGTTGCTAAAAACGAGCATTTATTAACTAATACAACATTAAAGGTCAACGATAAAACTGAGGATAACGAAGCTATAAATAACCTTATTTACCAGAAGCCAAATAGTAGTGTTCCCTACATTAATTTTAAAACCAGACTTTTTATTTACAATCTGGCAAGACCAAATTTAGATTCTATTTTACAAGCAAAAATTAAAAACAACCCTAAAAAAACAGCGCGTCAAATTCGATTTTTATCTAAAAAACAATTTAACAAACGTTTACAATCTAAACTCGATTTTAATAATTGGTTAAAAAAAACTGGTGAAGCTCCTGTTATTGTTAACGATGCACTTTCTAAAAAAACAATTAAAAGATTAGAAAGCTATTACTACAATAATGGTTGGCTGGAAGCTAAGGCAGACTTCGAAACTATTAGAAACGACAACCAAAGAGCTACTGTAAATTATAAAGTTACAACTGGAGCTCCATATATTATAGATTCTTTATCAACAAAAATTACAACACCAATAATAGACTCTTTATATAGACAAACAATTAGCAAATCTTTAATAAAAACAAAAAATCAATACCACTCTAATGCCGTTTTAGATGAGCGCGATCGAATTACAGAGCACTTAAGAAACTCTGGAATGTATCATTTTTCGCAAGATTATATCTATTACGAAATGGACCCTATAGACGAAACGAAAAAAGTAAATATAGAATTACAAATAGGTGAAAGAGCTATAAGAGAACAAGACACTACTTTATACGAACCTTTTAAGATTTATAAAATTAAAGATGTAAATATTTACACCAATAGTGCTTTCGAAAACAAAGACAAACCTATTATAGATTCTACAACATACAACGGTATTAACATTTACAGTAAAGAGAAATTACGATATAACCCAAAAACCTTAACAAATGCCGTATTTATTAAATCTAACACGCTATTTAAGGATAAAAACAAACCATTAACATCTCGTAAAATTAGTAATTTAAAAACCTTTAAATACCCAAAAATAGATTATGTAGAAAATGCAGATACAACGCTAACAGCTAATATATATTTAACACCTTTAAAGCGTTTTTCACTTGGTTTTAGTGCCGAAGCTTCCCAAAGTAATATTCAAACTATAGGTTTCTCTTTAAACCCAAGTGTGTTAATGCGTAATGTTTTTAATGGAGCAGAAACACTTGAACTTTCTGGTATTGCTTCAATTGGAGCTTCTAAAGATGGAGCAAATGAACGCGATCAGTTTTTTGATATTAATGAGATTGGAGCTAATTTAAGACTAACAATACCAAGACTATTTTCTCCTTTTAATACAGCGAAAATAATACCAAGTTCTATGTTTCCCTCTACCAGAATTAATCTTGCATCTACAAGCCAGACCAATGTTGGGTTAGATAAACAAACGGCAACAGGAAGTTTTAATTATAGATGGACACCAAATGATAAAGTAACAAATAGATTCGATGTTTTTAATATTCAGTTTGTAAAAAACTTAAATACTGCTAATTATTTTAAAGTATATCAAAACTCATTTAATACGTTAAATAACATTGCAATAAACTCTGGTTTTATAAATGATGGAGAAGCACTCTTTATTCCTGGACAAGCTAATCAATATATAGCAGGAGTTATTTCTGGAACTAACGTTGTTAGCGCAGACGACTTTCAAACTGTAAATTCTATAAATGAAAGAAAAGAAAGGCTAACTGAAGATAATTTAATTTTAGCTTCAAATTTTAGCTATACTAAAGACGTAAGAGATAGCGTATTAGATAACGATTTCTCTATTTTTAGATTAAGATTAGAGCTTGCAGGAAATGTTTTTGCGGCAGCTTCAAATGTTTTAGGGCTTCAAAAAAACGAAAATGATAGATACGAATTGTTTAACGTAGCCTTTTCTCAATATGTAAAAACAGAGTTAGATTATGTTAAATATTGGGATTTTGGCAATAAGCATGTTATTGCAATACGTACTTTTTTTGGTATAGCAATTCCTTATGGAAACGCTAAAAACATTCCATTTTCTAAAAGTTTTTTTGGAGGTGGTGCTAACGATAATCGTGCTTGGTCTGCTTACAACTTAGGACCAGGAAGTTCTCAATCTACCAACGAGTTTAACGAAGCAAACATGAAAATTGCATTAAGTGTAGAAAACCGCTTTAATATTTTTGGCGCTTTAAATGGTGCCTTATTTGTAGATGCTGGTAATATTTGGAATGTACTTGATGATGTAGACGATAATGCTGCAACTTTTAACTCCTTTTCTTCAATTAAAGACATTGCAGTTGGTACAGGCTTTGGTATTCGTTACGATTTTAATTTTTTTGTACTAAGAGGAGACGTTGGCTTTAAAACTTACGATCCATCTTATAGCGATGGAAACAGATGGTTTAAAGATTATAACTTTAGTAATGCTGTTTATAATATAGGTATTAACTATCCTTTTTAATACTAATTTTCTATAGTTACAACTACAACGTTTTCGGTGTTTTATCTCTACTTTTCCTAATAAATACTGAAAATTTGATTACTTTTGAATCTCAATTTTCAACTAAAAAATTAAACAAATGTCACACAATATTAAACCAGGAGTAGCCACTGGAAAAGAAGTTCAAGCAATATTCAATTTAGCAAAAGAAAAAGGCTTTGCTTTACCAGCAGTTAACGTAATTGGCTCTAACTCAATTAACGGCGTTTTAGAAACTGCAGCAGCACTAAATGCTCCAGTTATCATTCAATTTTCTAATGGTGGTGCACAATTTAATGCAGGAAAAGGGTTAAGTAACGAAAACCAAAAAGCTGCAATCGCAGGTTCTATTGCAGGTGCAAAACATGTGCATTTAATGGCAGAAGCTTACGGCGTTCCTGTAATATTACATACAGACCATTGTGCAAAAAAATTATTACCATGGATTGATGGTTTATTAGATGCAAGTGAAGCGCACTTTAAGGAAACAGGAAAATCGCTTTACAGTTCTCACATGATCGATTTAAGTGAAGAGCCTCTTGAGGAAAATATAGACATTTGTAAAGCATACCTTGAGCGCATGAGCAAAATGGGAATGACTTTAGAAATTGAATTAGGAATTACAGGTGGTGAAGAAGATGGTGTAGATAATAGTGATGTAGACGAGTCTAAATTATACACACAGCCCGAAGAAGTTGCTTATGCTTACGAAGAATTAAGCAAAATTAGCGACCAGTTTACAATTGCAGCCGCTTTTGGAAACGTACATGGTGTTTATAAGCCAGGAAATGTAAAATTAACGCCAAAAATTTTAAAGAATTCTCAAGAGCATATTTCTAAGAAATATGGTGTTGAGCATAACCATATCGATTTTGTTTTTCATGGTGGTTCTGGTTCTACAGAAGCAGAAATACAAGAAGCAATTGGTTACGGTGTTATTAAAATGAATATAGATACAGACATGCAGTATGCATTTATGAGTGGTGTTCGTGATTATATGGGAGACAAAGTTGAGTATTTAAAAACTCAAATTGGCTCTCCAGATGGTCCAGATTCTCCTAACAAAAAATATTACGACCCAAGAAAATGGTTAAGAGAAGGAGAGGTTACTTTTGTTGAAAGATTAAAGAAAGCTTTCGAAGATTTAAATAACGTGAATACATTATAGTATATAAAAAAATTATTTTAAGTCCCATTTTAACACCGTTAAAATGGGATTTTTCATTTTTTAAAATAAAACTATAAGATATACCATACCCAAATGTTGAGTTGTATTGATAAAAACAGTAATTTTGTGATCTTATGTTTAAACACATACCTAAACTAACTATTAGCAACTATTATAGTTTATACTATAATTACAAACTTAAAAAAGCAAATCAATAATATGGCTTGGTTTAAAAGAACAAATAAAGGAATACAAACGTCTACTGAAGACAAAAAAGACATTCCAAAAGGATTGTGGTATAAGTCGCCAACAGGCAAGATAGTAGGCTCTGAAGAATTAGCAAAAAATTTCTATGTAAGTCCAGAAGATGGCTACCACGTAAGAATTGGAAGTAAAGAATATTTCGAAATATTATTCGACGACAATAAGTTTAAAGAATTAGATAAAGATTTATCCTCTAAGGATCCTCTTAAATTTGTTGACACAAAAAAATATCCAGACCGTTTAAAAGCAGCTCAAGAAAAAACCAAATTAAAAGACGCTGTACGTTGTGCAGTAGGTAAATCTAAAGGTAAAGACTTAGTTGTTGCAGCTATGGATTTTAGTTTTATTGGTGGTTCTATGGGTTCTGTAGTAGGAGAAAAAATTGCTCGTGCAGCAGACTATGCTTTAAAAAAGAAATTACCATTCATGATAATTTCAAAATCTGGTGGAGCCAGAATGATGGAAGCCGCATTATCTTTAATGCAATTAGCAAAAACATCTTCTAAATTAGCACAACTTGCAGATGCTGGATTACCTTATATCTCTTTATGTACAGATCCTACAACAGGAGGAACAACAGCCTCTTTTGCTATGTTAGGCGATATTAACATTGCAGAACCAGGAGCATTAATTGGTTTTGCAGGACCACGTATTGTTAGAGATACAACAGGAAAAGAATTACCTGAAGGTTTCCAAACCTCTGAGTTTTTATTAGAACACGGTTTCCTTGATTTTATTACACTTAGAAAAGATTTAAAAAACAAGGTTAATCTTTATATAGATTTAATAACTAATAAGCCATTAAGAGCTTAAAATTGAATATAAAATTTTATTAAACCTCACTTGTAAATTACTAGTGAGGTTTTTTTATTTACAATAATTTGCAATTCAACAAAAAAACGTATATTTGCCGCTCGAAAGAAAGGCTTTCGTGTACATAACAATCATTTACAATAATATTAGAATGTATTTATCAAAAGAAGAAAAAGAAAAACTTTTTAAAAAACACGGTAAAAACGCACAAGACACTGGTTCTGCAGAAGGACAGATTGCAATTTTTACTCAAAGAATTGAGCACTTAACACAACACTTAAAAAGTAATCGTAAAGATTATAATACAGAGCGTTCGTTAGTAATGTTAGTAGGTAAAAGAAGAAGCTTATTAGATTACTTAACTAAAAAAGATGTCTTAAGATATCGTGCAATAGTAAAAGAATTAGGATTAAGAAAATAATCTCAATACAAAGACCACGCCTAACAGCGTGGTTTTTTAGTGTAAATTAACTCGCTTTGGAAGAGTCTAAACTCCAAAATTGAAGAAGCTAATTATAGTTTTTCATTGGTACAACAACTATTAAACTACTACTACACAACACAACTACCAATGTTTAACCCAAATCCTGATAGAGAAACTAAATCGTTAGGATTGTATTAAAACTTATTTATGATTCCAAAAGTTTTTAAAGAGGTCATAGACCTAGGTGATGGAAGAGAAATTACCATCGAAACCGGAAAATTAGCAAAACAGGCACACGGTTCTGTTGTTGTTACATCAGGAAAATGTATGATGCTTTGTACAGTTGTTTCCAATTACGAACAAAAAGATCTTGGTTTTTTGCCATTAACGGTAGATTATAGAGAGAAATTTGCAGCAGCTGGTCGTTATCCAGGTGGTTTCTTTAAAAGAGAAGCAAGACCAAGTGATGGAGAAGTGTTAACAATGCGTTTAGTAGACAGAGTATTACGTCCATTATTCCCAAAAGATTACACAGCAGAAACGCAAGTAATGATACAGTTAATGTCTCATGACGAAAACGTAATGCCTGACGCTATGGCTGGATTAGCAGCTTCGGCAGCTATTCAATTATCAGATTTCCCTTTTGAATGTGCAATCTCTGAAGCAAGAGTTGGACGTGTAAACGGAGAATTTGTAATAAACCCAACACGTACTCAATTAGCAGCATCTGATTTAGATATGATGATTGGTGCTTCAGCCGATTCTGTAATGATGGTTGAAGGTGAAATGGATGAAATTTCTGAAGAAGAAATGGCAGACGCTATTAAGTTTGCACACGAAGCCATTAAAGTGCAATGTGCTGCACAGTTAAGATTAGCTGAAGCATTTGGAAAGAAAGAAGTTAGAGAATACGAAGGCGAAAGAGTAGAAGCAGATTTGTCTAAGAAAATTCATGATATGGCTTATGATAAAGTTTATGCAATCGCAAAAGCTGGATCTTCTAAGCATGAAAGAACAGCTGCTTTTAAAGAAATAAAAGAAGATATTAAAGCATCGTTTTCTGAAGAAGAAACTGCAGATTATGGTGGCTTAATTTCAGATTACTACCGTAAGGCTGAAAAAGCTGCGATTAGAGATTTAACTTTAGATGAAGGTTTACGTTTAGATGGTCGTAAGACTGACGAGATTAGACCAATCTGGTGTGAGGTAGATTATTTACCATCTACTCACGGTTCTTCAATATTTACTCGTGGAGAAACGCAAGCATTAGCAACAGTTACTTTAGGAACGTCAAGAGATGCAAACAAAATAGATATGCCATCTTACGAAGGTGAAGAGAATTTCTATTTACACTATAACTTCCCTCCTTTTTGTACAGGTGAAGCAAGACCTATTCGTGGAACCTCTCGTAGAGAAGTTGGACATGGTAACCTAGCACAACGTGGTTTAAAAGGAATGATTCCAGAAGATTGCCCTTATACAGTAAGAGTAGTGTCTGAAGTTTTAGAATCTAACGGTTCTTCTTCTATGGCAACTGTTTGTGCTGGAACAATGGCATTAATGGATGCAGGTGTACAAATGACGAGACCAGTTTCTGGTATTGCAATGGGATTAATTTCTGATGCAGAGTCTGGAAAATACGCTGTATTATCTGATATCTTAGGTGATGAAGATCATTTAGGAGATATGGATTTTAAAGTAACTGGTACTGCCGAAGGTATTACTGCTTGCCAAATGGATATTAAAGTAAAAGGATTAAGCTACGAGATTTTAGTGAATGCACTAAAACAAGCACGCGATGGTCGTTTACATATCTTAGGTAAATTAACAGATACTATTGAAACTCCTAATGCAGAAGTTAAAGAACACGCACCAACTATGGTTACAAGACGTGTACCTAACGAATTTATTGGAGCCTTAATTGGACCTGGTGGAAAAGTGATACAAGAGATGCAAAAAGAAACTGAGACCACTATCGTTATTAACGAAGATCCAGTGACTGAAGAAGGTATTGTAGAAATTTTAGGTGTTGGTAGCGCTGGTATTGATGCTGTAATGGCAAAAATAGATGCAATATTATTTAAGCCTGAAGTAGGAAAGTCTTACGAAGTAAAAGTAATTAAAATGTTAGATTTTGGTGCTGTTGTAGAATATATGGATGCGCCAGGAAACGAAGTGTTATTGCACGTAAGTGAATTAGCATGGGAACGCACAGAAAATGTATCTGATGTAGTAAACATGGGAGATGTATTTAATGTAAAGTACTTTGGTATAGATTCAAGAACACGTAAAGAGAAAGTATCTCGAAAAGCATTGTTAGACAAACCAGAAGGTTATGTAGCAAGACCACCAAGAGACGATAAACGTTCTGGTGGACGCGATAACAGAGGTAGAGATAACCGTCGTGACGACAGAAAACCAAGAGCGCCAAGAAAAGAAGATTAATTCTATTTTAGACTCTAAATATATTAAAAAGCCCATCAAAATAAATTGATGGGCTTTTTTTTTAACTTCATAAATTCATTAGAAATATTATAACTATTACCGCTTACAATAAACACAATAAAAGCGCCAAAATTCTCATAATTACATACTAACTAAAAGATGCCCAGATTTGGTAATACCAATTCTCTTTTTATTTTTTTGCAACCACCAGAAATATGCGTAATACCTATACATTCTCTAAATTTATTATCTAAGTAAAGCATACCATTTTTTAGTTTAACATAAAACGTGCTTTCAGGATAGACTATTTCACTAAGAGTATTGTTTTATATCCAAACGTTGTTGGTTATTTCACTATACAAATCAATATTTGCTACTCATTTAGGAAATCTTCAAAATCTTTTACTTGGCTGTAAATTATACGTCCCGTTTAATGTATTAAGTACAGAAACTTTTTTGTACTCCTTTTTAAAATCACTTTTACTTAAAAAAGAAGCGCAATTACTTAATGTAATTAATAATACTATGTACATTAAATTTTTCATTATTACTATTTTAAAACTTATATGCAATTTT
>Ga0079202_10001007_pt1 | contig 10423 bp, 5 predicted proteins | sample PorBlaBluebeHill_FD_68601 | JGI IMG/M metagenome (GOLD analysis project Ga0079202, IMG submission 68601) | Marine algae microbial communities from Blueberry Hill - Blueberry Hill, Maine | ecosystem: Host-associated > Algae > Red algae > Blade | place: USA: Blueberry Hill, Maine
GAAATGCTCGCCGATGCCCTGCCTGAGGTAGTCCACACGCATGTCGATCGTACCGAGAGAGGCGAAGCGCTTCAGCACTACCGCTGTCATCTCGTCTTCGTGGAACATCGCGATATCGCGCATCACCGCAAGACCGCCTGACACATCCAGTACCGATGAGATGACACCACCATGCAAGCGGCCATGCAGGTAGTGGCCGATCAGTTCGGGACGCATCTCGAATCCTATGCGAACACGCTCGCTTGCCAGATCGAGGATGCGGAAGCCGAGAAACCCGTTGAAGGTGATGCGTTCCTCGAAGAGCTCGGTGATCGCACCGACCAGTCGCGCCTGCTCAGCCTCGCTTCTCATCCGCGGGCCACCCGCCAGGCGCGGCGGCCGGCCCGGCGACTGACACGACGCAAGTCCTCCAGCACCAGGTAGTTGATCGGCACCAGCACCAAGGTCACGAGGGTCGCGAAGAGGATGCCGAAGCCGAGCGAGACCGCCATCGGTATGAGGAACTGAGCTTGGGTACTCGATTCGGTTATCAACGGTATCAGTCCGAAAAAGGTCGTGAGCGAGGTCAGGATAACCGCGCGGAAGCGAGCGACGCCCGCCGAGCGTACGGCGTCAAACAACTCGACGCCCTGTCGGCGCTGCCGGTTGACCCAGTCGACGAGCACCAGCGAATCGTTCACCACCACGCCGCAAAGCGCCAGCATGCCCATGTAGCTCATGATGCTGAGCGTCATGCCCATTACCAGGTGGCCGAGAATGCCACCGACAATGCCGAACGGAATCACCACCATGACAATCAAGGGCTGCAGGTAGCTTCGAAACGGTATCGCGAGCAAGGTATAGATGACCAGCAGCACGAAGACCAGCCCGGTCTTGAGGCTGCTGAACGATTCGCGCTGTTCGCGTGCCTCGCCCTCGAGATCGATACGCACGTCCGGGTAGCTCGCCTCTAGCGATTCGCCGAGCGACTCGAGATCGGCCTTGATCGCCTCGACGTCGGCGGTCTCCTTGTCGACATCCGCCTCGACGTTGACGGTGCGACGTCGGTCAATTCTGCGGATAGCTGAAAACCCTCTTCCGGACTCGAACGTGGCAATGCTTGCCAGTGGCACCTCGGCACCCGAAGCGGTTCGCACCGTGAGGCGTTCGAGACTGGCGAGGGAGGCTCGTTCGGACTTCGGATAGCGCACCACGACTTGCACTTCGTCGCGATTTCGCTGAATGGTCTGCACCTCTGTACCGAGGAAGGCGACCCGCACCTGGCGAGTCACGTCAGCCAGGGTAAGGCCGAGCTGTTCGGCTTCCGGCAAGAGACCGAGCCGGATTTCCTGCTTGCCGCCTTCGAAGGTATCGGTGATGTCGGTTACGCCTGAGAATCGACGAAGCTCTTCACCGACGAGCGCGGCCACCTCACGCATGTCGTCGAAGTCGAAACCCGAAATCTCCACATCGATCGGACTGCCGCCACGTCCGAATTCCGCACGATAGCTTGTGTTCTTCGCGCCGACGATCTCGCCGATCTCTCGACGCCACTCGGCGACAAGCTCACGACTCGAGATGTCGATCGTGCGCTCCTCCGGCGGCACGATCTCGAACAGCACACGACCGAGATGAGCTCCCTGCCCACTGAAGCCTGCGCTTCCGGCGGTCGAGAGAATGCTCTCGATGACACTGTCGTTGCTTTCCGGATCGATGTGCCGTGCCTGCAATGTCTGCGCAGCCGCCACCATGCGGGCGACATGCGCCTGTGTTGTCTCGAAGGACGTCCCCTCGGGCATCTCCAGACTGGCTCGCGCCACTTCGCTCTGCACTCTGGGAAAGAAGATGAAGCGTATGTGCCCAGCCGAGACCAGACTGAAGACGACAATTGCTCCGCCGATGAATATCGACAGCACGAGATAGCGATTACGCAGTGCCGAGGCCAGCATCGGCTGGTACAGATGAGCGATAGCCCACTCGAAGCTGTCGGCAACACGATGCTGAAGCCGGGCAAGCGGGTTGGGTTGCCCCGGTCGGTTGAAGTCGAGGTGGCTCATGTGCGACGGCAACACGAGCTTGGACTCCACGATGGAGAACAGGAGCACCGGAATGACGATCAGCGGAATCTGTGCGAAGAGCGCACCTCGTACTCCGTCGATCATCAACAGCGGCGTGAAGGCGGCGACGGTTGTCAACACGCCGAAGGTCACCGGAACCGCGACCTCACGGGTTCCGGCAATAGCGGCGCTGACCCGATCAGCGGCCGCATTGCCGCGAACGCGTCGCATATGGGTATAGATGTTCTCGCCGGTCACGATCGCATCGTCGACCACGATCCCGAGCACGAGAATGAAGGCGAACAGGCTGAGCATGTTCAACGAAACGCCGAACAAGGGCATCAGGGCGATGCCACCGAGGATGGAGACGGGCACGCCGACAAACACCCAGGCGGCAACCCAGAAGCGCAGGAACAGCGTCAGCAGGATCAGGATCAGCACGCCACCCTGCAGCGCGCTCGACAAGAGTGTGTCGAGTCGCGCCTTGACGGCCCGTGAGCTGTCGCGCCAATAGCCGAGTTCGACGCCGTCAGGCAAGGTGGGCGCAGTGGCCACGATCCAGTCCTTGACCTCATCGGCAACGACGATGGCACTCTGCAGACCACGGCGATAGACCTCGATCTCGATGCTGCGTTGACCGTCGAAGCGTTGCTCCAGCGGCTCCTCCTCGAATCCGTCGCGGATCTCGGCAATGTCACCGAGAGTAATGCGCGTACCATCCGGCCGCGCCAGCACCACCACCTCGGCATAGTCGATGACGTCCCTGGCCTGGCCGCGCGTTCGCAGCAGGACTTCGCCACCGGCCGTGCGCACGGCACCCGCCGCGAGATCCAGCGAGTTCGCCTCGATCGATTGAGCGACACCGGCGAGCGTCAGTCCGTATCGGGTAAGCATTGCATCGGGAATCTCGATCGCGAGCTCATAGCGTCGGGTGCCGCCGATCGCAACCGACGAAACCGTCGGTAGCGCCTCGATATCGTCGCGCACTCGCGTCGCCAGCACACGCAGTTCCTTTTCGGGCAGTGCGCCGGACACCACCACGCTGATGACTTCTCGATCGATAGCCGGCACCGACACGACCGGCAGATCGGCTTCGGCCGGGAAGCTCTGAAGCCCCCGAACACGCTGTTCGATATCGTCGATCAGCACATCGGGCGACGTCCCGTTCTCGACCTCGACCGTGACCGTGCCGCTGCCCTCCCGGGCCACCGAGGTGATCCTCTTGATACCGGCAAGGCCCTGAATGGCCTCTTCGACCGGAATGGTCACTCCCTCCTCGACTTCGGCTGGCGACGCTCCCCGGAAATTGACCGAGACGGTCACACGGTCGAGCTCGAAGGCCGGGAACACTTCGAGTGGCAAGCGCCCGAACAGTGTCGACAGTCCCCAGGCGATGATGAAGATCATCAGCAGGTTGGCGGCGACAGAGTTCCGCGCAAACCAGGCGATCATGCGTCGGGTTCCAGCGGCGGCGGTGCTACACCATCGATGGTGGCGCGCACAGGTGTGCCGTCGACGACCGTCGCCAACGGCGTCAATACAAGTATGTCACCATCCTGAAGTCCGTCCGTGACGGCAACCACGTCATCGTCCGACCAGGCAACGACAACCTCTCGCCGATGCAGTTTATCGGCATCATCGACGATCAGCACTTCGTTTTCCTCGCGCAACGCGACTCGCGGTATGACGAAGACCTGCTCGAGTACCTGACCGGCAATCAGCGCCTCGACGAACTCGCCGACGCGAAGCGGTGCCGCGGCGTCTGCCCAGGGCGCATCGATGCGCGCCACCACCATCAACTGTCGCGTTGCCTCGTCAATGCCCTCGATGCGAGTCAGCTTGCCGGTCCAGCGCAATGTACGGCCACCGCGTTCGGTCGCGATTTCCACATTGGGCGACGAGGACTCGGTCGGCAATTGCAACCAGGTCTGCTGGCGTGTCCCGAGCGGCAAGGCGACATCCACCGATTCGATTCCGTGTATGCGCCCGATGGCCGTGCCGCGATTGACGAACTGCCCGTCATCGACTGACCGTGCAAGCACCCGCCCGGCATAGGGGGCAACGATGCGCGTGCGCTCGAGATCGAGTTCGGCCCGTTCGATCTCTGCCGCCGCGGCGTCGCGTTCCGCTCGCGCGGCGGCCAGCTGCGGTTCTCGAAGGGTCAGCGGTGACGGCTCGCCGCGTCGCCCCAGCTGTCGCCATTCGACCCGCGCCTGATCCGCGAGCGCCGCCTGCTCCTCCAGGTTCGCCTCAGCCTGAGCAAGGGTCGCCCCCGCGCGCGCGAGCGCAATCTCGTAGTCGCGACGGTCGAGCCTGGCCAGCACGTCACCGGCCTCGAAAGCGCCGCCGACGACGAACACGGCAGACAGTTCGACCACGCTCCCCGCAACCTCGCTGACCAGGGTGCTCGATCGGGTGGGGCGCACCACCCCTTGACTCCGAATGACGACGGGATAGTCGGTCCGCACAAGTCGTTGTGCCTCGACGCTCGGTCGGGTGGCACGCTCCGGGCGGAAAGACGCCTCCGGCCGGCTACCGAAGATCAACCAGGCGGCGGCAGCCGAGACCGACAGGACGAACAACGGCAGGAGAACACGCAAACCTGATCTCATGCCTCAGCTGACCTCATTCGCGCGTCATCGTTGCAAGCCAAGCACGTCACACACCCGATCAACGATGCCTTTGCCCAAACCGTTACCATACGCACTTGATCAGAGATCGGTTTCCCATGCCCGCCAGCCCCGCCTCGGCACGTCCGCTGTTCGACTACCGGCCCTATTGGGCCGAGTGCTACGGACGCGCTCCGTTTCTGCCGATGTCGCGCAGGGAGATGGATGAACTCGGCTGGGACAGCTGCGACATCATCATCGTGACCGGTGACGCCTACGTCGACCATCCGAGCTTCGGCATGGCGATCATCGGAAGATTGCTCGAGGCACAGGGTTTCCGGGTTGGCATCATCGCGCAGCCGCGTTGGCAGGATGCAGCCGATTTCAGCGCACTCGGTGCACCCAACCTGTTCTTCGGCATCACTGCCGGGAACATGGACTCGATGATCAACCGCTATACGGCCGATCGCAAGATTCGCTCCGATGACGCTTATTCGCCCGACGATATCGGCGGCTTGCGGCCTGATCGAGCGTCGATCGTCTATGCGCAGCGCTGTCGCGAAGCCCATGGCGACGCACCCATTGTCATCGGCGGCATCGAAGCCTCGCTGCGGCGCATCGCACACTACGACTACTGGCAGGACAAGGTTCGCCGCTCCATCCTCGCCGACGCCAAGGCCGATCTGTTGATCTATGGCAATGGCGAGCGCGCCATTGTCGACATCGCTCATCGACTGGCGAAGGGTGAATCCATCGCGGAGATTCGTGACGTCCGCGGCACCGCCTTCCTGATCGACGAGATCGATCCTGCCTGGCGCGTCATCGATTCCACGCGCATCGACCGACCGGGTCGAGTCGAGGAGCCGCTCAATCCTTACATCGTGCCGGATGAAAGTGGCAACCCGGCCGGCGCTGGCGGCTGCTCGCCCGAATCCGGGCCCGAGTCCGAACTCGAGGCCGCTCGTGAGTCCAGGCCCGTGTCTGACGCCATACCCGACCAGCCTCGCACCGACAACGCTCAGGTCTTGCGCTTCATGTCGCGCGAAGAACGGGGAGAGCTCAGGAATCAGGAACGCGGCCGCACCGTGTTGAGGTTGCCGAGTTTCGATGTCGTCAGTCATGACAAGGCGCTGTACGCCCACGCCAACCGGGTCCTGCACCTCGAGACCAATCCCGGCAACGCACGCGCCCTGGTGCAGAACCAGGGGGGTGGCAAGAAGCTCTGGCTCAACCCGCCACCGATACCGCTGACAACGGCGGAAATGGACTACGTCTTCGATCACGAATACGCGCGCGTACCGCACCCGCGCTACGGCAAGGCACGCATTCCGGCCTACGAGATGATTCGATTCTCGGTCAACATCATGCGCGGGTGTTTCGGAGGCTGCACGTTCTGCTCCATCACCGAGCATGAAGGGCGCGTCATCCAGAACCGCTCGGAAGATTCGATCATCAAGGAGATCGAGACCATTCGTGACGATGTGCCGGGCTTCACCGGCGTGATCTCGGATCTCGGCGGTCCTACCGCCAACATGTATCGAATCGCTTGCAAGAGCCGGGAAATCGAGAAGAACTGTCGGTTGCCTTCGTGCGTCTATCCGGATATCTGCACGAACCTCGATACCGACCACTCGTCGCTGATCCAACTCTACAAACGAGCGCGTACCCTGCCCGGCATCAAGAAGGTGCTGATTGCCTCGGGCCTGCGCTATGACCTGGCAGTGAAATCGCCCGAATATGTCGAGGAGCTGGTAACCCACCACGTCGGCGGTTACCTGAAGATCGCGCCCGAACATACCGAGCGCGGGCCGCTCGACATGATGATGAAGCCGGGAATCGGCGCCTACGATGAGTTCAAGGCACTGTTCGAGAAGTTCACCCGGCAGGCCGGCAAGAAGCAGTTCCTGATCCCCTACTTCATCGCTGCGCATCCCGGCACTACAGACGAGGACATGCTGAACCTTGCCCTGTGGCTCAAGAAGAACGGTTTCAGAGCCGATCAGGTGCAGAATTTCTACCCGTCGCCGATGGCCACGGCCACGGCGATGTACCACACCGGCAAGAATCCGCTGAAGCGCATCCGCCCGGATTCGGAAGTCGTCAGTATCGCCAAGAGCGGTCGGCAGCGCACCCTGCACAAGGCCTTCCTCCGCTACCACGATCCCGCCAACTGGCCGTTGTTGCGCGACACTCTCAAGGCCATGGGCCGAAGCGACCTGATCGGTAACGGCAAGCAACACCTGATCCCGACCTACCAGCCGAAAGCGGGTTACCGGAGTCCGCGCGGCAAGAACGGCACACGCGCCGACAAGCACGACGCGACGGCGGGGAAGCGCGTCGGGCGCGGTGCGGGCAAGCCACGCGGGCGCGCGGCGCGCCAGCCTGTCGAAGGCCAGATTGCGACTCAGCACACTGGTCTACCGCCGCGCAAGCAGCGCTAGAGCAAACATCGCAACAGCAACAGCGGGAAGTATCGCGAGCAACGCGCGCCCATTCCGTCAGCGCTAACCGGCGCGACTCTTGCAAACCCCGGGACGGATGCGAACAGACGGCTGATCAGAGTCGTCCGGGAACGCAAGCGATTCGGGCGCACGCATGGACTTCACCAGACTTCGCTCGAGTGACGGCTCGACCAAGGCAGGACTCACTTGCTGACGGGCCTGAAAAGGCCTGGCGCGCTGTTCTTCTCTCTGCTTGCCAGCCTGTTGGTGACGTCAGCCGCGTTTCTCGCATTCCTGAAGATCGACCAGGCGCGGATACATGCCGAATTTGCCAGTGGAGCGGTCGAAGCGGCGGCCAGCGGAGCTTCCTACGCAGAGCGCTTCTTCGACCACATTGTCGAATACGCCGCCGTTTCACCCCGACTCGAATACTCGCGAATATCTCCGGTGGCCTGGCTCGCGGTTGCCGATCTGTTGCCGCTGGCAAGCCTGATCTGCGAACACATCGGCAACGAGACGACCGTGCTGCATCCCGAGCATGACGACCGTCCACGCAGCGATTGCGAGAAGGACGAGCGACTGCCGGTGAGCCTGGACACACCGGCAAGCGGCGACGTACGACAGATCGATCTGCTTGTTTCCCGGAGTTTCGACGTCGGTGCTCACGGTCAGGCCACCGCGGCTGCACCTTCGGGTTCGCAGGGATCAGGGCAGATCGCGTCGCTGGCCATCGAGGTTCCACTCTCGGCGACGCACGCGATCATCTACGAACTGGACAGGACGGTGTTACTCGACAATTTTCGTCCGCGGCGCGAGCGGGCGGCCGGTTTCACCAGCGACCTCTGCCTGTTCCTCATTGTTGTGGAAACAGCCTTGCAGGTGGCGTGTGACGAGCGTTCCTTCGCGTCAAGCGACACGGCGCTGCCACATTCGCAAGACGCGGACGAGCACGTCCAGTTCAAGACCAACGGCACAGTGTGGAATATTGTCTCGCGACCGCATGCAGCGAACTCGCGCGTCGGCGTTACCGCAACCCCGTTCATCGTGATGGCAGGCACCGCGTTGCTCTGCGGCGTGATCTGCTGGTCTGTTTACCGCTCGCTCGTACGGAACAGGCGACTGGACTTGCAGAACCGCCAACTGGCACTCCTGCTGGCACGGCTGGAACAGCAGAATCAGGATCTTGATCAGTTCGCGACCATGGCGGCCCATGACTTGCAGGCACCCCTCAGATTCATGGTCAATCAGGCGCACTTGCTCGAAATGGATATCGAGGAGCTTGATCGTCCCGATCTGCAGGCGAACGTCGAGCACATCATCGCGCAAGGCGACCGCATGCACGAACTGATGCTCGACCTGCTGGCATTCTGCCGAGCAGGTCAGGATGAGATGGATGTCGTGCCGATCAACCCGCAGGAGCTGATCAACAACGAGATCGTGCAGTTGAAAACCAACAAGGAATATCGACATTCCGAAGTCAGTGTGGGAAATCTGCCCACCAGCGTATTGGCAGATCGCCGAAAATTCGTGCTCATCATCGGTAACCTGCTCGACAACGCCATGAAGTTCTCGTTACAGAACGAAATTCCGCGCGTCGGTATCGAGGCCAGTCGGCCTGCCGATACAGAGTCGTGGCGATTCGTCGTGACCGACAACGGCTGTGGTATCGAGCCCACCCATCGAGAGCGCGTCTTCCGCCCGTTCAATCGCCTCGATACCACACACGAAGGAACCGGTGTCGGCCTGGCCATTGTCAGGAAACTCGTAGAGCGGCACCACGGAAAGATCTGGATAACATCGGCTGGTAGTGGTGGTGGAACAAGCGTCTCCTTCACCCTGCCCAACAACCCTGCTGCGGAGCTGCACCCATGACCGATTCAATGAGTCTGGACATTCCCATCGATCTGTCGGATTCGGACAGGCCCATCGTCATGGTTGATGACGAGGAGCTCGACTACGTGAGTGCCTACCGGTTCTACAAGCGCTCGGCACTGGCTAACCCGTTCGTGCGCTTCGAGGATGGCATCGCCTTTCTGGAATTTCTCGAATCTGTCAAGCGCGGAGAGAATGCTCTGCCGGTTCTCGTTCTCATGGACATCAACATGCCGCGCATGAACGGCTTCGAGGCCGTCAAGAACATGCGCGAGGATGATTACTTTTCCGACGTACCGGTCGTCGCCATGCTGACGAGTTCGACAGACACGAAAGACAAGCAGCGAGCATACGAGACCGGCGTCAGCGGCTATCTCGTCAAGCCCTTCAATCCCCGCGAGTACGCTACGTTCTTCGAGTCCCTGGCAGCGTGAAATACCTCGAACCCCTGTGACACCTGCATCCCGCCCGCTTGATCTGTCCTTGATACAGGCCATACGCGTGCGGCCTTGCCCGCCGCCCGCATGAAGCAACTCAAACAATTCTGGTGGTTGTTCGCCGCGATCTGTATCTGCGCGCTGCTGCTGCTCCAGTATCAATCCGCTCGGGTTGTCGAGAGCCGCACGGCCGAGCTGCACGCACAGCTCGCGGATACGCAGACACGCGCCTTGCACCTGACAAGGCGGATCGGCTACGGCGGGCTCATCCACAACTTCAAGAATCTTGTCCTTCGTCCAACCGAAGCCTGGCACTACGATGACGCGCACCTGAACGCGGCCCACGCCGACATGTTGATCGATGATCTGGAAGCGATCGCCGCCGGTCTCGAGGTCGAATTCACACTTGTCCGCACGCGCGCCATGATTGACGCATACCGCTCCCGACTCGACAAGGTCGTGGTACTGCATGGGCAGGGCCAGGGTACGCAGAGCATTGATCGCGCGGTCCGATTCGACGATGATTTCGCGATTCGCGAGATCGACGCGCTGCTCGATGAGCTGTCGTCGTCGGTCGTCGCCAAGGTCGAGCGCCTGGAACACGACGCACTGCTGTTCCGTGGCATGAGCCTGACGGGTACGCTCGCGCTCTGCGGCTTGACGCTGGCCTTGTTGCTGAATCAAAGACACAAGCGCCGGCATCTGGAAACCGTCCGACAGATGAACGAGCGCCTCGCGCACAGCAATGCCTCACTGACGTCGTCCAACGGCGCGTTGGAACAGTTTGCGGGCATCGTCTCTCACGACCTGCGTGCACCGCTTCGTCATATCGGTTTCCACAGCGAACTGATAACCGAGGATCTGGACGAACCCGACGAGGTCCGTGCGCACGTGGCCGTGATCAGCGGCGCCGTGGAGCGCATGGATCGCCTGATGGCCAGTCTGCTCGAATTCACGAAGTCGGGCTTCAAGACGCCAACGCTTGCGCCGATCGATATCCGTGAGCTGGTCGAATCCGTCGTTGCCGA
>Ga0079202_10001012_pt1 | contig 10402 bp, 7 predicted proteins | sample PorBlaBluebeHill_FD_68601 | JGI IMG/M metagenome (GOLD analysis project Ga0079202, IMG submission 68601) | Marine algae microbial communities from Blueberry Hill - Blueberry Hill, Maine | ecosystem: Host-associated > Algae > Red algae > Blade | place: USA: Blueberry Hill, Maine
GGGGAGATGACGTGTTCCCAGCGACCGGCTTCGTGGTGGGCGTCTGTCCAGCTGAGACCGAGCATGTCCGTGAGGAATCGTTCAGCCAATCGGTGGCGGCGCACAATTGTTGTCGCCAGGGCGCGGCCATCCTCGGTGAGAGAGATCGTGCCTTCGTGTGTGGAGACAAGGCCTTCGGCCTCCATGCGGCGCATCATTTCGGACACCGCGGGGCGGGACACATCAAGGCGTTCCGCGATTCGAGCCTGGATGACGGTGATTCCATCTTCTTCGAGCTCGAAGATTGTTTCGGTGTACTCCTCGAACGCGGGATGATGTTCCGCCGAGTTGTAGTCCATGACCTGACCGTACCGCATGGTCCCGCCAACCGGCCAGCGAAACCGCGGTGCCGAGCACGAGGTACTGATAGAACGTCAGGTTGTAGTGCCCGGGGGCTCAAGCGGATAGCCCCTGAACTCGTACCCACAAGTGACAAGGATCTTCCATGACAAGACTCGGCTATCAGATTCCGAACTACACGCTTCCAGGCATCGAGCCAGCTGACGTCTTCGGCAACGTCGTTGCGCAGGCCAAGGCCGCCGAAGCTGCCGGCTTTGACCGCGTCATGGTGATGGATCACTTCTATCAGCTGCCCGGAATCGGAGCGCCGCATGAACCAATGCTGGAGTGCTACACCGTTCTCTCCGCGCTTGCTCAACACACCGAGAAGGTGCGGCTCTCTTCGCTCGTCACCGGAAACACCTACCGGCACCCAACGCTTCTGGCGAAGACCGTGACCGCGTTGGATCACGTTTCCGGAGGCCGGGCAACTCTCGGCATTGGCGCGGGCTGGTTCGAGCTTGAACACGATGCGCTTGGCTACGAGTTCGGCACGTTCACCGACCGGTTCGAGAAGCTTGAGGAGGCCCTGCAGATCATCGGGCCAATGTTGCGAGGGGAGAAGGTCAGTCTTGCGGGCGACCGCTACCAGGTGGTCGACGCTGTCAACTCACCCAGGCCCGTCTCTGATGTTCCCATCATGATCGGCGGCAGCGGCGAGAAGAAGACCCTGCGCATGGTGGCGCAATACGCAGACGAATCCAACCTTGGAAGCGCACCAGTGGCTGAGATTCCCCGCAAGCTCGACGCGCTCGCAGCTCACTGTGAACGCCTTGGCCGCGACCGCTCAGAGATTGCCGTGACGTCTCTGCAGATGGTGCACGTTGCGCCAACCATGGAACAGGCCGAGGCAGACCTTCGGGAGACAGCAGCAGTAAAAGGCTGGAACGAAGAGATCATCGAGATGGCGAAGATGCTCCTGGTCTTCGGAGACCCCGACACGGTGGGTGAGCGCTTGCAGGCCGTCATGGACACGGGCATCGACGGCCTTACCGTCAACCTGCCCGGCAATGGTCATCATCTGGATCGCATTGCGCTCCTCGGTGAGGTCGGCCTGGCAGTTACCGGCTGAGACGCCCACCCGGACTCGGAGACGGTGTTACCAATAGCTGAGGGCTTCGGTGTACATCTCGGTCAGCTCTTCGCGCTCGATCTTGATGGGCGCGTTGTCGAGCAGGCGACGCTGGGGGAGTGAACCGTCCACCAGGCCGGGGATGTCCTCGGCGGTGTAACCCACGCCGAGCAATCCGTTCGGCATGTCTGTGGCCCGCATGAGTTCGATGACCCGCGCGGAGAGGATGTTGCCAGAGTCTTCGTCGGTCGCGCCGGTGATGTCGGCCCCCAGCCACTGCGCTCCATTCAGGTGGCGCTCCGGGTTCTGGGACCAGGTGCGACGGAACACCGCAGGGGAGTTCACAATCACGGACATGCCATGGGGAACGAGTGGCGCGTCAACGGGCCAGCCATCGGGTTGGAACTCTTTGACCATGCCGGCCACCGAGTAGGACATGCCGTGTGGGGCGTGGCAGCCGGCGTTGCCGAACGCGATGCCGGCCAGTGTGGAGGCCCACATCAGCTGATGGCGGGCTTCGGTGTCGTTGGCGTCGTGAACAGCCCGTTCAAGGAAGATGCCCAGCAGGCGAAGGGCTTCGGCGCAACCGAGGTCACTCCAGGGGTTGGCGCCCTGGCTGCCGGGCCGAGCGATCGGCGACGATGGCGCCGGGCGCTGGTTGAACGGGCGAGCGGTGTAGGACTCGAGCGCGTGGCTCAACACGTCAAACGCGCTGGACGCCACCACATTCGAGGGCAGGGTAGAGGTGACCTCCGGGTCGATGAGGGCGCGGGTTGGCCGCAGGCGACCCGAGGCGATACCGGTCTTTGCTTTCATCTCCAGCAGGTCGAACACGGCGATGCCCGTGCACTCCGAGCCGGTGCCTGAAGTGGTGGGGCACGCGATGTGGGGCTTGAGTGCACCCGGAACGGCACTGCCTTCGCCAATGGGTGCGTTCACGTACTGCAGAAAGTCTGCGGGATGGGTTGAGTAGAGGTTGGCGGCTTTCGCCGTGTCGATGACGGAGCCGCCACCCACCGAGATGAAACCGTCGACGTTGGCGTCGGTGGCGAACTTCACGCCGTCCTTGAAGGACTCGTCTGTCGGCTCGACGCGGACAGTGTCGTACAGCGCAATGTCGATGCCGGCGGCGAGCAGTGAGTCGCGTACCCTGGCAACATGCGGAGTGGTGGCAAGCGCGGCATCGGTAAAGAGAGCGATGCGGGTGATGCCGAGCGCTTTCGCGAGTTCTCCGGCTTCGCCGAGACATCCGGCCCCGTAGGTGATGTCAGAAGCACTTACCCCGAACGCCGTGTCAGCACCATCCAAACCGGCCTCGTAGTGACGACAGAACATAACTTCTTCTCCCCATGGCGCGCGGATGCGGGTTCAGGCTCAGCATAGTCACGCACTAAAGTGAGCTTTCACCGGCTTGAAATCGCCATCCCGCAAGTCCGAATGAAGGCGAGGACGGGTCAGGTCTTGGACGCACAGTTGGACACCGAGTTGGACACAGAGCTTGCGCAGCACCCCGCAGTTGTCACCAATTTGGCGACGCGAACCGTGTACGCGACGGACAATTCGATCTACCAGGTGCCACCTGCTGCGGTGGCGTTGCCAACGACCGCGGAAGAAGTGGCCGAGATCGTTTGCCGCAATGCACAGTCCTCTTCGCCGCTTCCGCTGGTGGCACGGGGCGGCGGTACCGGCACCAACGGCCAGAGTCTGACGCCGGGTCTTGTCGTTGAGGTTAAACGGCATCTCAACCGTGTGCTGGACATCGACGTGCAAGCCCAGACCGCACGGGTGGAGCCGGGTCTTGTCACCGCGAAGCTGAATGAGACGCTCAAGCCGCACGGACTCTTTTGGGCCCCGCACACCTCGACCCTGAACCGGGCCACCGTCGGTGGCATGATCTCCACCGATGCGGCCGGTAAGGGTTCGCTTGTGCACGGGCGTGCACATCGCCATGTCATCTCGCTCGACGTTGTGCTGGCCGACGGCACGCCTTGGTTGGCCGAAGCCATTCCGGTGTCCGAGGCGGAACAGCGGGCGGCCGGAGCCGGGACTGGTGCCGCGCTGTGGCGCAAACTTCTTGACCTTCCTGTTAATGACGCGTCGATGTTCGCCCTGCCTGAGCTGGCACGGGGGTTCAGCGGCTATGGCATTGATCGGTTCCGTCGGAACGGTCTCATTGACCCGGTTGCGCTACTTACCGGAGCTGAAGGAACGCTTGCCGTCATCACCGCAGCCACAATCAGGCTCACACCAATTGCCGACAAGACCATGTTGTTCGTCGCGAGCTATCCGAGTTTTGTTGATGCTCTCGATGACGCTGTCGAGCTGCGCGCGACCAGACCAACTGCCATCGAATCGTTCGATGAAACCACGCTCGAGCGCGGCCGCAGCTCCCCGGCCTGGCCCGCGTTTGGCGCGGTTGTAGGGGAGCACCGTGGGTCCGTCCTGTTACTCGAGTACGAGGGAAGCGAACTGCCCGACGAACAGGACATCCTTGATGCGCTCGCGGCAACCGGGCGCAGCACTGCGGTGAAGCAGCTTCGCGAACCGGCGCAACGGGCTCAGGCGTGGAAGGTCCGCTCCGACGCTGTGGGTCTGCTGGCGAAGGTGGCACTTGGCGGGCCGGAACATTCCGCTCGCCCCACGGCGTTCGTGGAGGACTGCGTGGTGCCCGTCGAGAGCATGCGGCAGTTCATCGAAGGCTTCCGCAGCATCCTCGACAAGGCGGGCGTGACGTACGCAATGTTTGGCCACGCCGATGTCGGCTGCGTGCACGTTCGGCCCGCACTCGACCTCACTGACCCGGAGCACGTAAACCTCGTTCGCAAGATTACCGATGACACGGTGGAGCTTGTCGCTCGTCACGGTGGCGTTCTCTGGGGTGAGCACGGACGTGGCTTCCGTGGCGAGTCCGCAGAGCAGTTCCTGTCGCCTGATGTGTTGGAACTCATGGGCCGAGTCAAGGCCTGTTTCGACCCTCATGACCTGCTCAACCCGGGCAAGCTGTATCGCCCTGCTGGTTCGGCAGAAGCACTTATCCAACTCGATGAGGTGCCGTTGCGAGGCGAAGCGGACCGTGATGTCCCGGTGGAGCTTCGGCGCACGTGGAGCAACGCGTTCGCGTGCAATGGCAACGGGTTGTGCCATCACTACGGGGGTGCGGAAGTGATGTGCCCGTCGTACAAGGCAACCGGTGACCCTGAGCTTGCGCCGAAGGGTCGAGCCGACCTGCTGCGGGCCTGGTTGCGTGATCGCGAGAACGGGTCCGCGGATGTGGCGGAGCGCGAGGAGTCGCTCGCGGAGAACCTCGGAGCGTGTCTCTCGTGTGCGGCCTGCAGTGGCCACTGTCCGGTGCAGGTGAACATTCCGGAACTGAAGTCACAGTTTCTTGAGGCGTACTGGTCGAAGCGGAAACGTCCGCTCAGCCACGCCGTTCTGTCCCGGTTCGAGCAACTCGCCATGCTCGCCGCGAAGATGCCAGCGTCACTGGTCGCTCCGTTCGCCGGGTTGAGCGCAGCGCCGCTCGGTCTGATTGATCTACCAGCTCCAAAGTCCGCACAGCGTCCGCCTTCAGGTGGGCGTGCGGCGCGCTTTGACCCGGCGAGACCATCGGCTCGCGTGCCGGACCTGGTAATCATTCCCGACGTGTTCAGTTCTGGTCTTGACCCGGATGTGGAGAACGATGCAGTGGAGGTGTTGCGTCATCTCGGCTGGTCGGTGGCTGTCGCGCCGTTCACGTCGTCTGGCAAGTTCGACCACGTGAAGGGAAACCGCGCCGCGTTCGCCAAGGCCGTCGCCGGACAGGAGCAACTTGTCGGTGCGATCGTGTCCGCTGGCGCAGTGCCGGTCGGCCTGGAGCCGGCAACGACGCTGCTTTATGCGGCGGAGTTCGCGCACCAGCTCCCCAGCCCGAACTGGGCGCGAGTCCGCCATGTGGTGGAAGTCATCGAAGAGCGCGTTGATCAACTCACGCCTGCATCTTCCTCGCGCTCCATCACGCTCATGCATCACTGCACCGAGCAGGCAACAAGTCCGGCGACAACCGCAGCCTGGGGTCGACTGCTGCGAGCAGTTGGCCATGATGTTGACGAACCCGGTGTTGGCTGCTGTGGCATGGCGGGCATCTTTGGGCACGAGCGCGAGAACCAGCAGATGTCCCGCGATCTGTGGGATCTGACGTGGGCGGCCCCCTTGGCAGCCGCCGACACCGCGTGCGCTCCCGGCTACAGCTGTCGGTCCCAGGCGGACCGGTTCGGGGGAGGCGCAGTGTCGCACCCTCTGGCGGAGCTGCGAGCAGGGTTGGGTACCTGAATCCGCTGCGAGTCTCAGGCGCCCGAGCAGGCTGCCGATAGCGTATTTTCATAGGCTATTAGGGTAAAAACACCCTTGAAGCGTACAAAATTCTCCTGTGAACGTACAAGACCTCGCAAGATCCGATTCGTACATTCTTCGGGCTCGAGACTTCGATGACGCCAAACGCCCCCAGCGCGTTTCGTGATTTCGCGCGACGTGGGGTCGTGATCCGCGTTGCGCGCGGATCGTATGTGTTGGTGCCAGAGGCAAGTCGCGCCCCGGATACCAAATGGCGCCCACCCATCGAGAGCGTTGCTCTTGGCTTGGCCAGCGTCGTGCACGGGAGAAGCAACGTCGCTCTCATCGGGCCATCAGCCGCCAGGGTTCACGGATGCCTACCGAGGCCTCTCCAAGTCGGCATGGCGTCGTACCCTTCGACGCGCACGCGTGAGGTCACGACAATTGTCGGGACGGTTCAGCTCTTTGCGCGCCCCATCGAGAAAATGGACGTCGTCCGCTTCGAATCAGACTTTGGCGCTGGAATGGTCACAAGCGTGGAGATGACAATGCTTGATCTGGTAAGCGGTGCCGACAAATGGTCGATTGAGCGCTCCGATCTTGGCGAAGCTTTACGATTGCTCGCGGCCAAAGCAAATTGGGAGATCGCGGAGCAAGTCGCAAATCGGTATCGGCGAGCGACAGCGCTCAAGTCGTTGTCGAAGTTCGGGATTGAGCGATGATTCCGCAGTCTGAGATGCGCAGCACGACGTCACGAACAGTCGGATCGGCTACCACGCCCTGAACCACAAACTCACACCTAAGGTGCTGAAAAAGTGGGACGATCAACTCGCCCATCAACTCGACAATCCGCTGTCTGCCACAGCTTGTCTTCAGATCGTTCTCGAAGCGCTGCTGGCACTCGAGGAGCCGCCCAGCTGGTCCGGCGAGTCAGCTGTCACGTTCGGTGCCAAGCGTTCAATTGAAGATCCGCAGCAGCCATTGCCAGAGCCGCGTCAGTATGGACCGTCGTGGTTCTGGCGGATCCGGTAGTGGCCTGTCCTTTACCGGTGGAGCAGGGGCAGTGTTCGTGGTTGGCGTCGCGGGTGGAGGTGGGAGTGCGGTTGCGGTGGGTGTCGGTGGAGCGGGTGGCGGTGCGAGTGCGGGGGCGTTGGGTATCGCGGTCGGGTTGGGTTGAGCCGGGAGCGACGTCGGGACCGGAACAACTGTGGGAGCCGGAACAACCGTTGGTGACGTGGTCAGGTCGATGATGTCGGTGTTGAGCGCTATGCCTTCTGAGGGGAGTGGAGCGGCACTGACCGGCGCGACCGGGGTCAGCGGCACGCCCGCTCTTTGCTGCAACGGCATGGGTTCCGGAGTCAGGTGCCAGTCCTCTCTTTGAGGCCATGGCGTAATGGGACGGCTTGGAGCTGGCGTGGTGGTGGGCGCAGTTGCTGACGCCGGGGTGGGCCCGGGCTGAGTTGTGTTTGCTGTTGGGGATGTTTCCGGGGGTCGCAGATCCGTGCTGGCCGATGCACCCTCTGCGGCAGCCAACTCTTCGGGCCCAACGATCCCATCAGGTTCGAGACCCTTGGCGGATTGGAACGAGCGGGTTGCCACATCTGTTGCCGCTCCGAAACGTCCGTCAGCTCCCCACGGCGATAGGTCGTAGCCGGCGTTGATCAGGATTTGCTGCCAGGCGGCAACGTCTGTTCCGCGCATAGCGAAGTCAGAACCGCTGTTCAGATGCAACTCGCGCGGAGTCAGGGCCTCGAGATTCACCAGACGAATCAGTCGGGCAACGTCTAGAAAGCCGGGGTCCCAGTGGGAGTTGCCGGGCACGTGCTGGTGGCCGATCAACCCGTGGGCGTTGCGCCATTGCGTGGCGGTTAGACGCAGCGGGCTGCGAGTTGTGGCGAGGAAGATGCCATCAAGTTCATCGGCCCACCGCAGTTGTCCGGTGGTGGCCCCGGCCAGGAAACCCACGCCGTAGATGTCGCGGCTGAGCGCCTCCAGTGGGGCGATGACATCCTGGGCCAGGTTCCGGTAGTAAGTCTCGGGCCAGGACCGCACGCCGCGCGCGAATCCTTCGATCTCCACCTGAAAGCAGGGACCGCGATGATTGGTTTCGAAACCGCTTCCGGTCACCAGGGCCTGAGCAGGCCCGGACAGGTCCATGGTTTGGAACAGTTCCCGCCGCGCCGGTGAATACCAGAGGTGGGGTGGGTTTCTGTGCCCCGCAGCGACGCGATACGAGACCGACCCTTCCACGGTGTGGAGAACCAGAACCGGATTGTTGCCAGGATCGCGGTATCGGTACCGATCTGCCCCGTAGCGGATGTTCTCGCGGACCTGAATGGCATGGGAGAAAAAGGCCATCTGTCAGTGCCTTCTATGGGGCAGAGAGATGGGCGGACGGCACGGCTCGGTCAAGAGTTTTCCTTCAAGCGGCCCGCTGAAAGTTCAGTCTCGAATCCTACATGGCGGCTAGAAAATTCCTTACACCGCGTTGCCTGAGCCTGGATCGCGCTGTGGCAGACTCTCCCGGTGCCGAAAGCTGCTGCCCGTGATGTCCGGCCATCGCCGTTCCGGGCCTGGCAGCACCGCAGGTATCGGCGCTTCTTTGTCGGAACCACCGCTGCTCAATTCGGCTTCTGGTTCAGCCACGTCAGCTACCAGACGCTCATGTCGGATCTCACCGATGACGAACTGTGGCTGGCAGCGCTCTTTGTGGCCACCTTCCTGCCGGTCACAATCATCGGCCCGTTCGGCGGTGTGCTGGTCGATCGATTCGATCGCAAACGAGTCCTGTTGGGCACGTATGTCCTGATTACGATCGTCGCGTCAGTTCAGGCACTGCTGACGTCGTTGGACCTGGTGAACCCGATCATGTTGCTGGTCACCGCGTCTGGCGTCGGAACCGGGCTGGCTTTCCTGGGGCCGGCGTCGGGTGCGATCACCGCAAACACGGTGCCGGCGACGGACCTGTCGAGCGCCATTTCCCTCGGGTCAATGGCCAGCAACCTCAGCCGGGTGGTCGGCCCCGCCGCCGTGGCACCGCTGGTTGCGGCCCGAATGTTCGAAGTGACGTGGGTGATGTACGCGACCGCCGCCATTGTTGCCCTGATCGTGACCTCCGGTGTGACCCTGTTGCCGTATGACAGCGACATCGATGACGCGCCGCTGCGCGAACGGTTCCGATCGGGAATCCGCCACGCGCGCGAACGGCAACCGGCGGCCCAGGCGCTGGCTCTGACCGCGGCCGGTTCGGTTCTTGGTGTCTCCCACGTGGTGGTGTTGCCGAACTTCACGGAGCAGGCGCTGGGTCGACCCTCTGCTGACTTCGTTTGGATGGGTGTGGCCACAGGATTGGGTTCGCTGATCGGGGCCGGAGCGGCGGGCTCAATCGCTGGCAACGCAACGCTGCGCCGAGCCGCATCGATGCTGATTCCGTATTCTGTGCTCGTATTGCTGTTCAGCCGGTCGACATCGTTCCCGTTGGCCATTGGCCTGCAGGTGGCGATCGGATTCTTCTATTTCGCTGGCATGACCACAATCATGATCCTTGTGCAACAGGTGGTGAACGAGGAGTTCCGGGGCCGCGTCATGTCCCTGCTGCAGATCGCCTGGGCGGGACTGGTTCCGCTGGGCTCGTTGCTCATGGGCGTGCTGGCCGGTGAGTCTGCATTGGGCTTGGGGTCGGCCAACGCCATAGGTATCTCGGCCCTGCTCTGCCTGGCGTGGACCGTCGTCGTGTTCCTCACCGCCGGTCGCTACGACACCCACACCGAGGCCGCCAACACGAGATGAGCACGTCAGGCCGGGGTTGGCGCACGGATCGCAAGCCGGCGCTCCTCAAAGAGAGGCGGGTGGGGGTAATCGAAACCCCGTATTCAGCTTGGGAAGCTGAATCAGCCGTCGTCGGTGGGGGCTTGTGGGAAGAGCAGGTCGGTGATCTCTGCGCTTGTGGCCAGCAGGCGCCTTGACAGGTGTTCCTGGCGCTCAGCGGTCAACCGCACTGTGGGCGCCTGGATGGCGATGCCGGCGACAGCGACGCCATCCGTGTTGAGGATCGGAGCGCCGAGACAGGTGACGCCCGGGATGCTCTCTTCGCGGTCGATGCTGTAACCGAATTCCCGAATGCTCGTGAGCTCCTTGCGCAGCGCCTTCTTCGTGCCAATCGTGGCGGGTGTGAACCGGCCCATTTCCATGCCGTCAAGCGAATCGTCGCCGAAGGCAAGCATCGATTTCCCGATGGAGGACGCATGAATGGCGATGCGGCTGCCGGGCGGTTGCTCCAGCCGGAGTGGCTGCACCGATTCGACCCGCAGAACCACAACCACCTCAAAGCCATCGCGAACCCCAAGGTTGACCGACTCGCCGGTCTCGCCGCCGAGACGTTCGAGGATGGGCAGCGCACGTTCGAGTCCGAGTGACTCGCGAGCGCTGTGCCCAAGCACAACCGCGGTGGGGCCGAGTCGGTAGCGCTCTGACGTTGGATCCTGTTCCACAAAGCCGGCATTCACCAGGGCCTGGAGCATCCGATGCACTGTGCTGGGGCTCAAACCGGTGGAGTTTGCGAGGTCAGTAATGCCCTGTTCGGGGGTGCTGATGAAGCTGGAGAGAACGTCCAGGGCCCGGTCGATGGACTGGGTGCCGTTCGTC
>Ga0079202_10001018_pt1 | contig 10374 bp, 10 predicted proteins | sample PorBlaBluebeHill_FD_68601 | JGI IMG/M metagenome (GOLD analysis project Ga0079202, IMG submission 68601) | Marine algae microbial communities from Blueberry Hill - Blueberry Hill, Maine | ecosystem: Host-associated > Algae > Red algae > Blade | place: USA: Blueberry Hill, Maine
TGGATATGCCGTGGTCTACGACTACCCGACCGCGGGCAAGCCATCGCTCGCCGAATTCTGGAGCGCGCTCAAGGGCGCGGGGCTTGCCCTGCTGACGCCGCTATTCGTCATCGGCGGAATTGTCGGTGGCATTGTCACACCCACCGAAAGCGCCATCATTGCGGCATTCTATTCCCTGTTTCTGGGCATGGTGGTCTATCGCACCATCAGCCCGAAGGACAGCATCGGAATTCTGTACGAAACCGGTCGATTCGCCTCGATATCGCTGTTCGCAATCGGTACCGCATCGGTATTCGGCTGGATGCTCGCGTTCTACAACGTACCGCGTCTGATGGTCGGTGTCATGACCGGGCTCGAGCTCGGACAATTCGGTACGTCGGTTGTCATCGCAGGCTTCTTCCTCCTGTTCGGTCTGTTCATCGACGCCATACCGGCCATCATCATTCTCGGCACCGTGCTCTATCCGGTTGCCTCGGCTGCCGATATCCATCCGGTGGTGTTCGCCATCGTCGGCATCGTTTCCCTGTCCTTCGGACTGGTCACACCGCCCTACGGTCTCTGCCTGCTGATTTCAGCATCCATCGCCCGGATCAACGTGGTCGACGTGCTCAGGGACGTGGCCATCATCCTTGCGCCCATGCTGCTGATACTGCTGCTCATCATCACCTTTCCGGGCATCGTATTGTGGCTACCCACACTGCTCATGCCCGGCTTCAAGTAAGTGAGCAAGCGTCTCCTCGGCATCGGCGAGTGCATGGTCGAGCTGTTTCCCGAGTCACCAGGGCTATGGCGACAAGGCTTTGCAGGCGACGTTTTCAACACGCTCTGGTACGCACGCGCATATCTCGGTGGCGATGATGCGGTCGACTTTCACACCGGCCTCGGGCGTGACCGCCTGTCGGACGTGTTCGGGATCTTCCTGCGTGAACATGGCATCGATATCGGCGACAGTCCCCGGTTCGACGATCGCACACTCGGCCTCTACTCGATCCATCTCGATGACAATGGCGAGCGATCATTCACGTACTGGCGGGACACCTCGGCCGCCCGGCGGCTGGCGGCCGACGGTGAGCGCCTGGCAGGACGCGTTGCGGCGGCGGACCTCGTCTATCTGTCAGGTATCACGCTTGCAATATTGCCACCCGACGATCTCGACACCCTGCACGCTGTGCTCGTCGACGCCCGAGGTGAATGCACGATAGCGTTCGATCCGAACATTCGTCCGCACCTCTGGCGCGACGACTCTCGCATGCGTTCGAATATCCAGCGGTTTTCGGCACTCGCCCATATCGTGCTGCCCGGCGTGGAGGACGAAGCACTCTGTTTCGGGCCGGGATCAGGGGACGACGTCGCTCGACGATATATCGACTTCGGCGCGACACGCGTCATCGTCAAGGAAGGCGGGAAGCGCGTGCTGGTGCGCGGCGATCTCGATCTTGAACTCAAGCTCGACGCCATTCCCGAGCCACTCGACACGACCGGCGCCGGCGACGCCTTCGCCGGTGCACTGCTGGCAGGTGTTCTCGACGGGCTGGAGACGGAAGTGTCGCTACGGCGGGCCCACGCCTGTGCGGCCAAGGTCGTCATGACGGCCGGTGCCCTTTGCCCGTTCGAGCACCTGCCGCACTTGCCTGCGTCCCGGCGTGACTGAATTTTCATGAACCGCGAGGTCAGCAGGTTCATCCCTGCAGTCCTGCTGCTAAAATCGCCGCATGGCGCCACTTGACGGACAGAAAATCTTGCTCGGCATCAGTGGCGGCATTGCCGCCTACAAGAGTGCCGTGCTCGCGCGTCGCCTGATCGACGCCGGGGCAGAGGTCCGCGTGGTAATGACCGAAGGCGCACAGGCCTTCATCACGCCCTTGACGCTGCAGGCGTTGACCGGCCAGCCGGTGCACACAGATCTCCTCGATCCCGCCGCGGAAGCGGCCATGGGCCATATCGAGCTTGCGCGCTGGGCAGATCGAATCATCATTGCCCCGGCCAGTGCGAATACGCTCGCGCGTCTTGCCCACGGGTTTGCAAGCGACCTTCTCGCCACGCTCGTACTGGCGAGCTCAGCGCCGCTGATGGTCGCACCGGCGATGAACAGGCAGATGTGGGCGCATCCGGCGACGCAGGCGAATCTCGCCCTGCTCACGACGCGCGGCGTACAGGTCGCGGGACCGGCCAGCGGCCTGCAGGCTTGCGGCGAAACCGGCGCGGGTCGCATGCTCGAACCCGAAGCGATTCGTGATGTCGTGATCGAGCAGGTCGCCACCCTGTCGTCACCTGTGTCATCACAGCCATCGTCAACGCTGCCGGCAGCCGCATCATCGCCGCGGGAGTCACTGCCGCAGTCCCGGCAAGAGTCATCGCAGGCGTCTTCGCAGCGGTCACCGCAGGCAAAGACGCACAGTGCCTCCACCGGGGGTCTCTTCGACGGGCTGAACATCACCATCACGGCCGGCCCCACCCATGAGGCCATCGATCCGGTTCGTTTTCTCGGTAACCGCAGTTCCGGGCGCATGGGCTTCGCATTGGCCGCCGTCGCGGCCGCACGCGGCGCCAGAGTCACGCTGGTCAGCGGACCGGTCTCGCTCGACACACCCGCGAACACCGATCGCATCGACGTGGTCAGCGCCCGCGACATGCATGCCGCTGCACTGGCGGCCGTGAACGGTGTCACCACCGGCAAGCCGGCCGATATCTTCATTGCCGTCGCGGCGGTTGCCGACTTTCGGGTCAAGGATGTCGCCGCCCAGAAGATCAAGAAACACGACATCGAGCAGCGGCCTGGCGACACCGACGGGGTCGATGTCAGTGAGCGTGATATCGCTGGCCCGACCATCGAACTGATCCGCAACCCCGATATCCTTGCCGATGTCGCGGCGCTTGCCGACGCACCCTTCTGCGTAGGCTTCGCCGCCGAGACCGAATCAGTGAAAGTGAACGCACGCGCCAAGCTCGAACGGAAGCAACTCGACATGATCGCTGCCAACCGGGTCGCGCAACCGGGACATGAGGTCTTCGGTAGCGATACCAACACGCTCGACGTGTTCTGGCCGCCGGACGGGCATGCTCGCGTGAACACCGCGGCGAAATCGCAGGTTGCGGAGCAACTGCTCGACCTGATAGCGATTCGCTATCGTGAGACGAAAACGGCCACGCAATCCGGCGCAAGCACCGAGCGCGCCCGCAGCAAACAGGTCACGGCGGCCAACGATCCTGAAACATGAGCAAGCCGGAAATTGCCTGGCGCATCCTCGATCCGCGTGTCGGCACGGAAATTCCGCTGCCCACCTACGGCAGTGCGGGCGCAGCCGGACTCGACCTGCGCGCACTCCTCGACGCACCGCTGACGCTTGCCGCCGGCGAAACGGCGTTCGTGCACACCGGCATCGCCATACACCTGGCCGATCCGGGCCTGGCGGCGATGATCCTGCCGCGCTCGGGCATGGGGCACAAGCATGGCATCGTGCTCGGCAATCTCGTCGGTCTGATCGATTCGGACTACCAGGGTGAATTGATGGTGTCGGTCTGGAATCGCAGTGACACGGCGTTCACCCTGTCCCCCGGCGAGCGCTTTGCGCAGCTGGTGATCGTGCCGGTCGTACAGGCAGCTTTTTTGCAGGTAGACGAGTTCGACGCCAGTGAACGCGGCCACGGCGGCTTCGGCTCGACCGGCAACCACTGAACCTGAAAACGGCGACGTCACTACGTTAAAGTGTGCGTCCTTTGCCGGCACGACCGGTACACCGGAACAAGAGCAGCATGGAAATTACACCGGCCATCTTTCGCGCATACGACATCCGTGGTGTCGTCGCCGATGCCCTGACACCGGACGCCGTGCGGATCATCGGGCAAGCCTTCGGCAGCGAATGCCGTGACCGGAACATCACCAAGGCCGTGGTCGCGCGGGACGGACGACTGTCAGGGCCCGACCTGATCGAGGCGATCGCCGACGGCATCAGGAGCGCCGGCGTCGATGTAGTCGACATCGGCATGGTGCCGACGCCCGTGCTGTATTTCGCCACACATCATCTCGGCACAGGAACCGGTGTCATGGTGACCGGCAGTCACAATCCGCCCGAGTACAACGGCCTGAAGATGGTCATGGGCGGGGACGCGCTGTTCGGCGATGGCATTCAGGGCTTGCGGGAACGCATTGACGAGAACCGCTTGCAGACAGGCTCGGGCGGCTTCAGTCGCGAGGATATTCTCGAAGACTATATCGAGCGCATCATCGGCGACGTCAAACTCGCCCGACCGATGCGCATCGGCTATGACTGTGGCAACGGCGTTGCCGGAGTCGCGGCACCGGAACTGTTCGCGCGGCTCGGCTGCGAGACAGAAGCCTTGTTCACTGATGTCGACGGGAACTTCCCCAACCACCACCCGGATCCCGCCAAGCCTGCCAACCTCGAGGATCTGGTGAAGACGGTTCGTGACAACAAGCTCGAAATCGGCCTCGCCTTCGATGGCGACGGTGATCGCGTCGGTGTGATCGACGACGAGGGCACCGTCATCTGGCCGGACCGGCAGATGGTGCTGTTCTCGCGAGACGTGCTCTCGCGCAATCCCGGCGCCCGCATCATCTATGACGTGAAATGCTCGAAGGTACTGTCCGAGGCCATTCGCGAGGCTGGCGGCGTACCCGACATGTGGAAGACCGGGCACTCGTTCATCAAGGCCCGCATCAAGGAAACCGGTGCGCTGCTCGGCGGCGAGATGAGCGGCCACATGTTCTTCAAGGAACGCTGGTACGGCTTCGACGACGCCCTTTATGCTGCCGCGCGCCTGCTCGAGATCCTCTCGAAGACCGATCGCAAGGCGAGCGAGATCTTTGGCGAGATTCCCGACAGCATCAACACGCCCGAACTCAACGTCTCGTTCGAACGCGATGGCGCGCAGCACGACTTCATCAAGGATTTCGTCGCCAACGCCACCTTCGAAGGCGCTGAACTCACCACCATCGACGGCGTGCGAGCCGACTACCCGGACGGTTTCGGTCTGGTCCGTGCCTCCAACACGACGCCGTCGCTGGTCATCCGCTTCGAGGCCGATACCGACGCTGCGCTGACACGCATCCAGGAAGAATTCAGGGCGGTGATGCTGACGACGGACAAGAACGTCGAGCCGCCGTTCTGAGCCAGCTTCCAGGCAATACCTCCAGCCACTCGGCACAAGAACGCGCCAGTCGGGAACAGGCGGTCGATCCGAGCACGGCGCGCGATACAGCGCGCATCCTGAACGAAGCCTTGCCGTACCTGCAACGACATGGCGGTCAGACAGTTGTCATCAAGTACGGTGGCAACGCGATGACCGAGGCGCGCCTGCAGCGACTGTTCACCGAAAACGTGGTGACCATGAAGCAGGTGGGTATCGACCCCGTGGTGGTGCACGGTGGCGGGCCGCAGATCGCCGACATGCTCGATCGACTCTCCATCGAGAGCCACTTCGAGGATGGTCTGAGAGTGACCGATCAGGCCACCATGGAAGTCGTCGAGATGGTTCTCGGCGGACTCGTCAACAAGAACATCGTCTCGCTGCTCAATCAGGCTGGGGGTCGGGCCATCGGCTTGACCGGCAAGGACTCAGGACTGATTCATGCGGTGCCGGCAACGATTCCGGCCCGGCCGGATGTCTCGCTCGGGTACGTGGGCAATGTCGATCGCGTCGATCCCACGATCCTGCGGCATCTTCAGGATGACGGCTTCATTCCGGTCATCGCGCCGATCGGCACCGACGCGGCCGGAGCCAGTTACAACATCAACGCGGATCTGGTGGCAAGCGCCGTAGCGACCACGCTCGGCGCATCCCGACTGCTCTTGCTTACCAATACCCCGGGAATACTCGATGCGAACGGTGAGTTGCTGACCGGCCTCTCGCCTGACGATGTGGAGGCACTGATCGTCGACGGCACCATCAGCGGCGGCATGCTTCCCAAGGTCCGGTGTGCACTCGACGCCGTGGCAGCAGGCGTCGGCAGCGTGGTCATTCTCGACGGCCGTGTCGAGCATGCCGTACTGCTCGAACTCTTCACCGATCAGGGCGCCGGCACACTCATACGCGCAGGCAGCTGAGCCCTATTCAGCGAATGGCCTTCAATTCGCGGTAGCGAGCCAGATCGTCCTCGAACTTGTCGTTCAACTCGCCGCGTTCAGCCGCCTTCGAATCGATCAGTGACCAGGCATTCTCGATGTTGCGCTGAATGCTCTGCTGCTCGCTGTATAGCGATGCCTGGGCAGACCCCTCACCCATCGACTTTTCCTGCATCTGCACTCGCTTGTCGACTATCGCGAGTCGATCCGAGAGGATACGGATCCGATCGTCGAGCCGGCTGATCAAGCCGTCGATCATGCCGATGCGATCGTCCCGTGTGCGCACCAGATCCTCCTCCGCCGTGAACGTCGCAAGGAGGGCCCGATCGCGGATGCGGGCAAGCTCACGCTGCCGTGCCTGTTGGCGCTGGGACCGCCGATCCTGTCGACTCAGAACCTGCTGCAGCACGACGCCTTGATTGTTCAGGACGGCATGACCGTTGTCCTGCGTCGATGCCGGTGCGCGGTCCTGGTAGATGGTCTGGCCTTTCTCTTCATAGCGATAGACTGTTTCGGCAAGAACGTCGCCGACAGCCAGGCTCGCAAGCCCGGCCGCGCCCAGGAGCGCCGCGAAGAGCATGCCGAGAACGCGCGTCCGCGCGGCGACATCTGTGCCGTCAGCCTGTGCTGGCGACAGGGCCAAAGCCTGCCTGCCGGCGGCGCTCTGGCGGGCAACATCATGCTGTCGTCTTTCGCTCATTACTTTTTCCTGGCGACTGTGGCGACACCGCGAAAGAGCAACATCCGCGGTCCTTCCCGGCTCTTATCGTCTGCTCGAGACGGGCGCTGAGAATCGTGCAGGTATTTCGTGAGCACGGTCACGCGGCGCTACACTGGCCACATGCGCATCATCACGGCAAACCTCAACGGTATTCGCTCGGCGGCGTCCAAGGGCTTCTTCACCTGGCTCTCGCGTCAGCGTGCCGACGTCGTCTGCCTGCAGGAAACCAAGGCCCAGGTTCATCAGCTGGGTGACCTGGTCTTTCATCCGAAGGCATTTCACTGCACCTACCATGATGCCGAGAAGAAGGGCTACAGCGGCACGGCGGTATATTCGCGCATCGCACCACGCGAGGTAGTCACCGGACTCGGCGTCGACTGGATCGATCGCGAGGGTCGCTGGCTCGAATACGGATTCGGGAATCTCTCCGTGGTATCGCTCTACCTGCCGTCGGGAAGCGCAGGAAGCGTTCGCCAGGACTACAAGTTTCGGGTCATGGATGTACTCTTGCCCCATCTGCGCGCGATGCGGGCCGCCGGCCGCTCGGTCATCATCTGCGGTGACTGGAACATCGCCCATACCGAGGCCGATATCCGTAACTGGCGCGGCAATCGCAAGAACTCGGGATTCCTGCCCGAAGAGCGTGCCTGGCTCGGCGCCCTGTTCGAGCAGGAAGGATTCTCCGATGCCTTTCGCCAGTTGCCACAGAAAGAGCACGAGTACACCTGGTGGTCGCAACGCGGCCAGGCGCGCGCCAACAATGTCGGTTGGCGGATCGACTATCACATCGTCAGCAACGACCTGGCGCCAAAGGTCAGCCGCACACGCGTCTACCGCGAACGCGCCTTTTCCGACCATGCGCCCTTGATCATCGACTACGAGATGGCGATCGAGGCCTGATCAGCCCGGTCATTTCCAGCCTCGCTGTCGCTCCATCGCGCGTGACAGGGCACGATGCAACTCCTGCATCGACTCCCTGTCGGCGCGCCTCAAAGGCGTACTGCTGCCATCGTTGAAGAACACCTGCATGCGATAGTCGGTCGGTTGCACGAAGGCAACATGCGCTGTATAGAAGGCGAAGCCGAGGCTTGCCAACAGCGCGGTCCAGGCGATGCCGGGGGGAATCGAGGCACGCAGGACGTGAATTCCCGAGATCAACGCCAAACCCAGCATGACGATACAGAACACGATCGCGAACGCCCTTGGCGGTGCGTTCTCGATCATCGTCAGTCGAATGATCGAACGTACCGCATAGCTTTGACGACCATCGACTTCGAGCCACGACGGCATCACGGTAACGCCATCCCGCCGGTAGAGAACTTCGTCGGCCGGCAGGTCGTCAGCCGCGATCGAGCGGAGCGCCACCACGCATTTCCTCAGTGGAGTACGGGCGGCGCCAGCGGCGACTCGGTTTCGTCGTCATCCTGGAACGTCCCATCGAACGTAGCGTCGAACCCGCCCTCGAAGGCATCGGTCGACGCAAACTGCTCACCGAATTCGAGTTCCGGTTCAGGCGATGCATGATGCAGCAACATGCGCCAGCCACCGTTCTCGATCTGGTAGATATTGGTCGCGACCATGACGCTGACCACTTCACCGCCCAAGGCTATTTCCTCGCGGACCAGATGCACCGCAAGGCTCGCATTGCCCGTGTGCAGTGTGTCGATCACGCGGAACCGCAAGGCCGGTTCACTCGAGAAAAGTTCGGCAAAGCTCGCCAGCACGCCGAGCCTGCCCTCGATGCGCTCGGCGCCCGGATGGATGCAGACGACGGACTCATCGCTCGACCACACAGCCTCCATCGCGGCCATGTCGGCCGTTTCGAGTGCGGCATAGAACGCAGACTCAGCTTCGGCAGAAGTTCGATAGGCTCGGGTCACTGGGCGGGCAGGCGGTTGCGGCGCGTACCCCGATCATACCGCGTTCGACCCGCGTTCGACGATGGCTGACGGTCGGCACTCCGTCGTCCCTCCCCGCTGCTCGGCTCGGCGCTCAGCGGGGCTCGGCTCGGTTCAGGGCCGGTCCGTGTCGAAGGCACCCATGTGCGAAGCCCAGTCGATGCGGTCATCCCCATAGACGACAAAGTGGGGGTTGATCAGCGACTCACGCATGTTGTATCGAAGATCACTCGCGGTGGCATCGACGATGTGCCCACCCGCCTCCTCGACGATGATCTGGGCGGCGGCGGTATCCCATTCGCCGGTCGGTCCGAGCCGCGCATAAACGTCGGCAGCCCCTTCGGCGACAAGGCAGGATTTCAGCGAAGCGCCCATGGTGATCTCGTCGTGTTCGCCCAGACGATTCAGAAAAGCCTGCAAGCGTGGCCCGGTCGTCGGGCAGCGGCTTCTCGCGACGGTCGGTCTCTCGGCCGGGACGTCACGGACATGGATCGGCACCGGCGTGGCACCACCACACTGCTTCCAGGCACCATGGCCACGGACCGCAAAGTAGGCAACGTCGAGCACCGGCGCATGCACCACCCCGAGCAGCGGGACATTGTCTTCCACCAGCGCGATGTTGACGGCGAATTCACCGTTGCCTCTGAGGAACTCTCGCGTGCCGTCCAGCGGATCCACCAGCCAGTGACGCGACCAGCCAGTGCGCTCGCTGAACGGGATCGCGTCAGACTCCTCGGACAGCACCGGGCAGTGCGGCTGCATCGACCCGAGTCCGTCGACGATGATGTGGTGCGCCGCGAGATCGGCCGTGGTTAGCGGCGTGGCATCGCTCTTGGTCACGACCTCGTAGCCAGCGTTGGCGATCTCGACGATACGCCTGCCTGCACGTTGCGCCAACACCAGGACATCCTGGGTAAGGGTAACGGCAGATTCGGTAGGGAGGCGCATGACGGCCACGGTCTCAGTGTCTCCTTGACTTAGCGGTCGCAGGACCACTTCATTGATTGCTCAATGCATCCTTGTGAGCATAGTGTCGTAAATCACCCCTGTCAGTCGAGCGATCTTTCGACCAGTCGCTGTCAGAACATTACATCAGACGGTTGACGTTGCCGTTTTGCTGCCATCGAAACCGTCCACCGCTTTCGGGACGCGCCATGCGCGACAGGGCCGCAAGCAGATCAGGCGGCGCATCGGCCGCCGGGGTCAAGAGGACGTCGGCGTTGAAGTCGCCGTTCAGTGCAAGCGTCACCGTGCCGTCAACCGCCACGTCACCGCCAGTCGCCGACAGGGTCGCCGTATGCGTCTCGTTGTCATCGGGCTCGACGACGATATCGAGCGTGCCGAGCGAGGCACGCAGCGGCGTCTCGAGCAGGGCGTCTGTCCAGCTCAGGCGACCGTTGAAGCGAGTCAGGCTCTCGTTCTCGAGGACGATCGTTTCCACGTCGCCATCGAGCCGCCCGGAAAAGGACGCAAGCGGCACGGGCAACAAGGCTTCAAGCGCCTTCGCGTCTGCCTCGAACTGCAGATCATCGATGAACACCCGACCGTTCCAGCTGCGCGTGACCTCGCCTTCGCCGGCGCCTCCATAGCCTTCGAAATCGACGTCAGCGCCCAGGCCGCGAAACAGGCGCAACGGTGCCAGCGACCAACCCACATCGGTGAATTCCAGAGG
>Ga0079202_10001019_pt1 | contig 10374 bp, 10 predicted proteins | sample PorBlaBluebeHill_FD_68601 | JGI IMG/M metagenome (GOLD analysis project Ga0079202, IMG submission 68601) | Marine algae microbial communities from Blueberry Hill - Blueberry Hill, Maine | ecosystem: Host-associated > Algae > Red algae > Blade | place: USA: Blueberry Hill, Maine
ATCATTCGTCCCTCCATATCTCTGATTTTTAGCATGCTACGTTGCCGTTGCGCATAGCTTGAACATGAGAAGAAGAGACCTAAAAAGAGAAATAATATTTTTTTCATGGTGTATTGTTTGTGCTGATTTTCTTGAAATCTTTGGACGCTAAGATACTATCAGAGTTTAATTCTTACCGTAAATCAAAGCCTGATTTATTAAGAGCGGACTAAAAACGAAGTGATAATTCCGCAAGCCATAGCGGCATTTAAACTTTCGGCTTTGCCTTTCTTTGGAATTGTTATTTTTTGATTGGCTAATGTGAGTACAGCATCTGAAATACCATTCGCCTCATTGCCTATTATAATTATGCCTTCGTGTATTGATTGGAGTTCGTAGACTGAAGTTCCATTTAGTACGGTAGCCAATTTTGGAAGTTGAGTTTTTGTAAGTTCTGAAACTAAGTCAATAGAGTGAATATTTACATGAAACAAACTACCCATCGTGGATTGAATAACCTTCGGGTTGTATGGGTCTACACAATCATGACTCATAATAATATCTAACCCATACCAATCGGCTAGCCGTATGATAGTGCCTAAATTTCCTGGATCGCGGATGCTATCTAATGCGATATATACTTTTTTCTTCCATGCAAAATTTATTTGCTCCGGTATTGAAACCACGGCTAAAATTCCTTCGGGGGTCTTTTGACCGCTGATTTTAGCCATTACGCTAGCTTCGATTAAGTTTTTTTTATCTGTTGCAATTTCCTCAGTCACCTTTTCATGAGCCCTTGTATAGTAAACCCGCTCTAAATTGAATGAAGATTGAAGCAATTCCTTGACACATTTTTTACCTTCAACAATAAATTGTGAATGTTCTGTACGGTTTTTTTTAGTCCGTAATGCTGATATATGTTTAATTTGCGCTTTACTGAGCATAGATTTTGCAAAATACACCGAGAACCATATTATTTCTGCTCCAAGGAGTATTAATCTTCTTGCTAAGTTTATCATCCTCTTGTACTTATAATAAATATTTAAAAAAGGATCATCTGCTTTTAACGGCCAATGAAATAGAAATCATTGACCCCAATGAAAAAATAAAAAATAAGTCTAGGTTAAAAGAAGGTATGGCATCCATTATTCGTCAGCGGCCGAATTCTAATTTGGGCGGTGTGGGCCTTTTGCCACGTTATAAATTGTGGCGTTATAATCAGCGTCACAATTTTTATGAGGCCAACCCGAGGCATAAGAATATTCGGGAGCGCAAGGTGGAAGCGCCTACCATAATTAATCCCGCTAGCACTCGAGTTACGGATACCGCACTTAAGCAGTTTATGGTAAACAACGGATATTATTATTCTAAAATAAGTGATACACTAATTAAGAAGAAGAACCAAGAAGCCAAAATTATTTATACAATCGAGCCCGGTAAGAAGTATAGGATAAATCAAATAGTTCATAAAGTAGAGAGCAGGGGTTTACTTGGTTTGATTCAAAGAACACGCAATAAGAGTTTTATTAAAAAAGGGAATGTTTTTAGAAATATTGATTTAGGTCAAGAGAGAGAGAGGCTGTACAACTTGTTTCGCAATGCGGGGTACTATGCATTTAAAATTGAAAATATTGCCTTTCGTCCTGATACGATTAAAAGGTCAGAACTAATTGATGTCATAGATAATCCATTTGGAATCGATAGACTAGGGCCGGCAACCCAACAGAACGACAGCATAGATGTTCAAATGAATTTGTTTCCAACACGAGACAGTGCCTTTGATAAAACCTTTACATACAATCAAGTGATTGTAAGATTTAAAGATCCATTTACTGATAATGTTGGAAGGGAAATGAAAGTAGAAAAGTTTAAAGATTTAGTTTTTCAATACTACGATGAGGTTGTTAAGAGTAGTGTGATTTATGATAATATTTTCATTCATCCAAATGAGCTGTACACTGTAAGAAATGTAGAAGCTACACATAATCGTTTAAATCAATTGGGAACGTTTCAGTTTGTGGGAATTGACTTTGTGAGAAATAAAAATAATCAAACGTTAGATTGTTACATTGACCTAACTATGGCTATGAAGCGCGATGTTAAACTAAATGCCGACATTAGTAATGGTGAGGACTATTTTGCTGGATTTGGAGCTGGAATAAATTTTAATAGTAAAAACTTATTTCACGGAGCCAATAAATTGAACCTTCAAACTCAATACACTATTGAATACCGTCTCAAGAACAATGAGCGAATTAGTGATGGCTTTTTGCTGAATGCTAATAATTTTAATATGGCCGCTAACTTCACTTTGCCTAAATTCTTGCTTCCTTTTAAATGGAATACATCTAGAAATAATACTCCGTTTACCATTTTCAGTTTAGCGCATAGCAGAATTAATAGAGTAGATGCTTTTAAACTTAGAAACACTACTGCCAAGCTTGCGTATAGTTGGAGGGAAACGGCAAAAAAAAGCTGGTTGGTTTCTCCTATCTTTTTATCAGTTACCAATGTCCCACAAGATGAACTCGGGGAGGTATTTAAAGAACGAATCGCCTTATCTAGATATTTGCAGAATACCTATTCTAACAACCTAATTGTGGGTGAAAATATTAGTTTTGAGTATAGAAGCTCCTTAAATAATAATGTCCCAGTGATGCATACGTTGAATATTGGATTTGAAGAAGCCGGCTTGCTGATGCAGGGTGTGAATGTTTTAAACCAAGCGATAACGAATAAGTCCATTGCTCCCATAGCCCATTATGTAAGAACCGATGTTGATTATCGTTCTTATATAAAATTAGATAGAAAGGTAATGCTGGCTTCTCGTGCTATGGTTGGTGTAGGAATTCCTACTTTTGGAGATATTTCGCTACCGTACATAAAGCAGTATTCGCAAGGGGGAGCCTTTAGTAATCGTGGTTGGCAATTAAGAAACTTAGGACCCGGTCGAACCTTACCCGATAGTTCTAGTGGGCGTCAAATTGTAGATCGAACGGGCGATATTAAGTTAGAATTGAACACTGAGTTGAGATTTCCTGTGGCTCAAATAGGCATCTTTGATTTGAAAGGGGCTTATTTCATAGACGCTGGTAATATTTGGCTTTTTAATGAAGATGCTTCGAATGAAGGAGGAGAAATAAGATTGGACAAACTTTGGCAGGATATAGCTATCAGCAGTGGATTTGGGCTGCGATTAGACTTTTCTTTTTTCGTCTTCCGGGTAGATCATGCTTGGCGATTTAAGTATCCATACTATACAGAAAATTCTGGTTGGGATTTTAAAGGCGTAAGGTTAAATGACGGTCAATGGAATGTAGCCATTGGTTATCCGTTCTAAAAAAATATATTTGCAATTATATAAATTATGAGAAACGTACACGACAACATTTTAGGCACCATTGGGAATACCCCTCTTGTTAAGTTAAACCAAGTGGTGAAAGATTTGCCATGCCCTGTTTACGCCAAAGTGGAATATTTTAACCCTGGTAATAGTATCAAGGATCGATTAGCGGTTCACTTAATAAAAGATGCTGAAAAGAGAGGTGTGTTAAAGCCAGGTGGCACTATAGTGGAATGTACAAGTGGAAATACAGGAATGGGATTGGCATTAGCCGCCAGTCAAATGGGCTATAAATGTGTATTCACTATGGCCAGCAAAATGAGTCAATCAAAAGTAGATATATTAAAAGCCATGGGAGCAGAGGTGCACGTTTGTCCTACCGATGTGCCGGCCGATGATCCTAAATCCTATTATAAGGTAGCGGCCCGAATAGCAGAAGAAAGAGGGGGCTGGCTTCCCGATCAATATAATAATTTGGCTAATCGCGAGGCGCACTATCTAAGCACGGGGCCTGAGCTTTGGAAGCAGACAGAGGGTAAAATTTCTCATTATGTAGTGGCTACGGGAACGGGAGGCACTTTAGTGGGAGCTAGTAAGTATTTTAAAGAACAAAATCCAAATATCAAGGCAATTGCCGCTGATCCTAAAGGGAGTATTTTAAAACATTGGCACGAGACTGGTGAAGTAGATGAGTCTCGAGCAGGTGTCTATATGGTAGAGGGTGCGGGAGAAGATTTCATACCTGATAATTATGATGCTAAGCTTATTGATCAATTTGTTGAGGTTACAGATGCCGAAGCCTTAAATTGTGGTAGAGACATTGCTCGTTTGGAAGGCCTATTTTGTGGTTCAACGAGTGGTTGTGCGCTGCAAGCTGTACTTAAAACTAAAGACCAATTCACCAAAGATGATTATGTGGTAGTCGTATTTCATGACCATGGCAGTCGCTATATGACTAAGATGTATAACGATGATTGGATGAAAGAAAAAGGCTTTATGTAGTTTTATGTAACAATCAAAAAAAAAGATTGCCTCCCTAGCATGAAAGTAGACTCTACCATACCATTTTACAGTATACTCGTTTTTCATATTGTATGGACATTGTTTTCTTTTTATAGTATGTTTTCCGATTTTACCGTTTGGACAAATTATCATTTAATACCTTTTCTACTTTTGCTATTTACATTAGCATGGTACGGAGCTTGCAGGAAAAACTATGTTTTTGGACTAATTTACATAGGGTTAGTGATGGTTGAGTTTCTTAGTCGAGCAGCCTTCCGCGATAGCGCTTGGGTAGATGTGGTAAAAGGCTTGCTGTTTCCTGTTGATTTGATTTTTGTGGCGATACTATTGTTTCTATTTAAAAAACATTTTGGAGTCTTGCAAAGAGACTGACTTCTACTATAAACTTATTCTGAAATAAAACAGCCTATTAATTAAAATCTTTTGCCATGAAATTTATTGACCAAACAGGTTTTGAAGTTGAACTGGGTAGCAAACCGCAACGAATTATTTCGCTGGTGCCCTCTCAAACAGACTTGCTTCACCACCTAGAATTGGATGATGAGGTAGTGGGGATTACTAAATTTTGTATTCACCCAAATTCATGGTTTCAAGACAAGCCAAGGGTGGGGGGTACTAAAAAATTAGATTTTGAAAAGATAAAATCACTTCAGCCTGATTTGATTATTGGCAACAAAGAAGAAAATACCAAGGAAGAAATAGAACTCCTACGAAAAGAATATCCCGTTTGGCTTAGCGATATTGACACTATGGAAGAAGCCATCGATATGATCGATCAGTTGGGTGTTATAACGAACACAATCCCCAAGGCTCAAACCTTGATTCATAAAATTTTTGAAGCACAAGCTAATTTACCTAAATCAGATAAAACGGTTATGTATTTTATTTGGGATGAGCCTAAAATGGTAGCGGGTAAAAAAACATTTATTGATGCTATGCTAAAAGAAGCTGGGTTTATAAACTGTGTCTCTGAAGAACGTTATCCGAATTTGAGTGAGAAGGAAATAATGAATTTGAATCCTGATTTTATTTTTTTATCTTCTGAGCCCTTTCCTTTTAAAGAGAAGCAACAACACGATTATCAAAAGGCATTTCCTAAAGCTCAAGTTGAATTAGTAGATGGTGAGTTATTTAGTTGGTACGGGAGTAGATTACTGAAAAGCTTTAACTATTTTCGAGCATTACATGAGCGATTGGTTTCGAAATAATACAGTTTGGGTTGCCCTAATTTTGTATTCTATTCTGTGGCTTCTGTTACACCCTAGTTTAGGTTTTTTGTTGGATAGTGATGCTGTGGCTTATCTCACAATAGCACACCGAGCAGCCGATGGTGAATGGTTTAAAAGCATTAATGGTCTATGGAGCCCATTAAATTCTTGGTTGCTCATCCCTTTTATAAAATTAGGTTTTGATTCCTGGCTAATGGCTAAAGTTATGAATGCTTTGTTTGGAGCATTGCTTTTGATTCTATCTCATAGGTTTTTTCTCAAGTTAGTTTTGCCCATTCGTTGGTTGAAAATTTTAACGTTTACCCTAGTGCCCATTCTAGTTTTTTACAGTTATTTTCAAATGTTTGGCGATGTACTAATGCTTGTTTTTACAATGGGGTACATTTTAATAATCCTTACAAAGGATTTTGTGGATTCTAAAAAACTAGTGGCCGCAGCTGCTTTATTAATGGGAGTAGCCTATTATGCAAAATCGTACGCTTTGGTTTTGTACTGTTTACATATTACCTTTTTGTTTGCCGTTTCTATTTATCAAAACAGGTCAAAACGAAAGGCGTTATTTATAAATTATTTTTTAGGGATTGGAATTATTTTTCTTTTAGTTCTACCAAGAACGTACCAAATTTATATTAAATATAATGTAGTTTCCCTTACTGGTTTATCAGGGAAACTAAATATGAGCTGGCATATAAATAGTGGAAAAACGTTTAAGAAGGACATTAGATTAATCGTTCCACCTGCTTATGACGATTCGCCAAGTTTCTGGGAAGACCCTTCTTTGAGTCACGGAGAAATGTCTACGCCATTTGATTCATTCCACAATTTAGGACGCTGGGTCTTACGGGTTGGTTACAACTGTTTTTTACTATTAAAAAGCTATCTATTGATTAGTATATTTTCCTTGGTATTAATAGTATTACTTATTTATGACGGGTTTCAATCAAAAAAAATAGAGCCGCTTCGATTAAAACTACTTTCCCTATTGCTGTTAATGCCCATTGGTTATTTAGCCATAGTGGTAGAGACTCGGTATATATGGTTGAGTACTTTTCTGCTCATGGCATTGGGTGTCAAGTTTGCTATTTCTCGTTTCAATACTGAAAATCTTCAGAAGGTCCTAATTGTTTTCTGTCTTTCGTTTTTAATTTACCCTTGCTATATGCTATTTGACTTGCAGTATAAAAACAAAAAATTATTTGATCTGGCGAATGAATTAAAAAGTAAAGAGGTTCACGGAAAAATAGTTTCTAATATAAATGACGAGGGCAGTTTGTGGGTGGTATCTTATTTAGCAGAGTTGCAAAACTATACAATTGAGCATCCGGAGTATAACTTCTCAGAGCTAAGTGCTGAGATGAAACGATATAATATTAGGCAATATCTTCATTTTAAAAATGAAGGTGGAACCTATAAAGTAACGGACTCTAATTTTAAAAGTACTATGCGATTGTTAGTTGAAATTCCAGAGCATAACGCATCACTGTATGAACTACACGATTAAATTTTAGATTTGACCCATGCTTTTATCTTACTAATGTAATCAAAGTATCCTTTGCTCATCCGGTAAGCAAATATTAGCAGAAGCACTATGCCAATTCCAATCATACCGAAGGACGCTTTTGTATAATCCGGTTCGCCGCTCATATACATAAGTACGCCCGCAACCATTATAAAAATAATAAAGAACAAAGCAATGGTTGGCCCTCCAATATCTATTCTACGGGGTTTAGATTTAATTTTGATCTTAGTTCTATCACCCACTGCTTTAGGGATTAGATGTGTGATGGGCAGGGTGTACACTTTTTCTTCTGCTAGTTCAGTATGAGGGATAACCTTCAATACGCCACCTTTGTCCATGACCTCAAAGTCTAAACCGTGAACTTTAAAATGCTGCCCAGTAAGCTTTTGGCGAATCTCCTGTTCCGTTAAATTTGATTTTAAAGTATAGCTTCTTCTAAATATCATACGCAGTGTTTCCCCCCAAGATATAAAAAATAGTTGGCTCATGCAAGTACTTCTTTTCACATGGGTGTTATTTTAGTAAAATAATTTTAAAGTATGGATACAGAAAATTTAGGAACAGGATCTAAGGTGGAGCATCAATTACTTGGCAAGGGGGTAATTGTAGAGGTTGGGAGTGAGTTTTATAAAATTTGGTTTAAATCATCTAATTCAGTTAAAAATATTGCGAAAGATTTTGATTTAAAAGTGCTTTCTGCAATGGAAGGAGCCTCGGAAGGAGGAGAAGTAGCCTCCATGGCCGATTTGGAAATGGTAATTAATAATATTCTAGATCAAAGGGCTGATTTGAACGAACGTGTAGAGCTAGGTGGTAAATGGGATGGGGGATCTATGATTTTAAAACCAGGAAGTGATGACTTACAAAGTAAAGAATTTACAATAGAATCTTTCTTTCATAAGATTGTGATGGTGCGGGATAGACTGCGAGTTTTAGAGCAAAATATCAATTCGCACAAAGTTTTGACCGATGAAGACAAAGTACACATGCAGCAATACATAACCAGGGCATATGGCTCACTTACCACATTTAATGTTCTATTTAAGAATAGCCACGAGCAGTTTAAAGGGAGTTCTTCGAAGGGATAGATTTTAAGTATTTCATTACTAACTTATAATTTGTATTTAGGCTCAGTGTCTCCTTACTTAGGTGTAGTGTTAGTGGTTGAAAGCGGCAGGCAGCGGCAAAACAGAATGAAGCTTTTAACTTGCCTATTCAGACTTTTCATTTAACTTCGCACTTCAGAACTACAGTTTTGAAAACTCTACTCGATAGCAAACAATTTCAGGTCGTCATAGAACGTCTCTCCCATCAGCTTATCGAAAATCATCTTTCTTTTGAAAATACTTGTATCGTGGGCATGCAGCCACGTGGAATTTATCTTAGTGATAAAATTATAGCTTACGTAGAGAAAACGCGCGGTATAAAAATTGAATATGGAAAATTAGATATCACCTTCTATCGTGATGATTTTAAATCCAGTGATCAAATTCATACGCCTCAAAAAACAGTATTGCCATTTAGCCTAACGGATAAAAAAGTAATCTTGGTTGATGATGTATTGTACACCGGAAGAACGATACGTTCCGCACTCGATGCCCTGCTTGATTTTGGACGGCCGTCTAAGGTAGAATTGTTGACTTTGATAGACAGAAGGTTTAAAAGACAATTGCCGATACAGCCGGACTATGTTGGTAAAACAATAGATAGTATTCACTCACAAAAAGTAAAAGTATTCTGGAAAGAATTGGACAAAAAAGACGAAGTCGTTTTATTAAATGAATAAAGGAAAAACAATATCAGTTAATAATTTACTTGGGATAAAAAATTTAACTCCTGCGGATATTAATTTGATTTTGGATACGGCGGTTGGTTTTAAAGATGTTCTACAGCGTCCGATTAAAAAAGTTCCTACTTTACGGGATACGACGATAGTTAATCTGTTCTACGAAAATTCTACCCGTACCAAAATATCCTTCGAGCTAGCAGAAAAAAGATTAGGCGCCGATGTCGTCAATTTTGCAGCTTCAAGTTCTTCGCTCAAAAAAGGCGAAACGCTTATTGATACGGTACAAAATATCCTAAGTATGAAAGTGGATATGGTGGTCATGCGGCACTCGGCTAGTGGAGCACCGCACTTTTTATCCAATCATATTGAGGCAGCCATTGTAAATGCTGGAGATGGTACGAATGAGCATCCTACACAAGCATTGCTAGATGCATTCTCTATGCGCGAAGCACAAGGCAATTTAAAAGGAAAAAAGGTTGCTATCATTGGTGATATTGCGCACTCGCGCGTAGCGCTTTCTAATATTTTTTGTCTAAAAAAACTAGGTGCGAAAGTTACAGTTTGCGGGCCGCCAACATTAATTCCAAAACATATTAAAAGCCTTGGCGTAGATGTAAGTTACAATGTGCAAGAGACACTTGAATGGTGCGACATTGCCAATGTGCTGCGCATACAATTAGAACGGCAGAATATGCCTTTATTCTCTTCGCTACGAGAATATTCTTTGCAGTTTGGTATTAATAAAAAAATGCTGGACGGGCTCAAAAAAGAAATTACACTAATGCACCCAGGTCCAATAAATCGTGGGGTAGAGTTAAGTTCAGATGCCGCGGATAGTGGTCACTCAATTATCCTAGACCAAGTACAAAATGGGGTTGCAGTTAGAATGGCAGTTTTGTTTTTGCTTGCGCAGAAGGGGAAGGGAGTTGTAGAGGAAAGTTAGGATGAATGAGAAAATTTTTTTAAAGACTAAATTTAGGTTCAGGGCTTTTTTGCCACTTATACTGGCTACAATTTTTCTATTTCTTTTACTGGGAATGGCTTGCAATTTAATCGATGGTGGATTTAATAAAAATTTAGGCTGGGTCAAATACTTATTCCTTTTTTATTTCTGGCTAGTCCTAATTTGGTTAGTTTTCGGAGAGCTAAGAAATAAATTTATAGTGGTTCATTTTTCTAAGTATAAAATATCCGTTTCAAAACTTGGCGGTTTGCTTGGCACAAAATCATTCAAATATGAAGAAATAGATTTTTGGAAGAATTCTAAATTAGGAAATTATTTAGGATCAAGTGAGTTTATATATTTATACAGTAATGGTAAGAAAATTGCTAAATTTCGGAATTTTATCATTCAAATTATTCGGTTGTAAAGAAGTATATAAATGTAAGAATGTCTTCCGATGGGTATGAGAAGTTTAATTATCTTGATGAATTAAAAGAGATTTTTCAATAATTCAATTCTTGAAATGATGTCGAGGCTTTGGTCGGCGTC
>Ga0079202_10001020_pt1 | contig 10373 bp, 9 predicted proteins | sample PorBlaBluebeHill_FD_68601 | JGI IMG/M metagenome (GOLD analysis project Ga0079202, IMG submission 68601) | Marine algae microbial communities from Blueberry Hill - Blueberry Hill, Maine | ecosystem: Host-associated > Algae > Red algae > Blade | place: USA: Blueberry Hill, Maine
GCTGTTTATCGCGGCCGAGATCATGGCGATCCTCGATGGACTCCTGCTTATTGGACAGTTCGGCGATGGCGGTGCTCTCGGGGTCATTGTGATGATGGGCTTGTTTGTCTCCCAGGTCATGATTGCGATCTGGGCACGACAAGCCGATAACTAAGCAACCAGGCAGACTTCGGCGCTAGCGTGGCCGAGTGAGTCGACGAAATCAACGAGGCAGTCGCGGGTACGCCCGCACCGATCGATTGGGCTCGACCCTGCGAGAGATTATCGGCGAAGAATTACGCCGAATCGACGATGACTATGTCTCGTACGTAACCGTGACCGATGTCGATGTCGACAATGAGCTCACGCGTGCCCGGGTGTATCTGTCAACGCTCAACCTCGACGACGACGACATTCAGGGTGTCTACGCCCATATGGGTCGCATCCGCAAAGCGATCGCGCGCCAGGGCAATATGCGCCGGGTGCCCGAACTCGAGTTCATGATCGATCCTGGTCTGCGCTCTGGCACCAGAGTCGGTGAGATGCTGCAAACAATGGAAGCTCAAGGCGACCGAGCACTGGTCGAGAGTGCAGCCGACCCATCCGAAGAAGAATAAACCGTCGTGAGCAACAACCGCGACGAGGGTCCAACTGGGTTCGTAGTCGTCGACAAGGAAACCGAGTGGACCAGCCACGATGTCGTCGCCAAAGCTCGCGGCGTTTTCGGCACCCGCAAGATTGGACATAGTGGCACCCTTGACCCTGGAGCCACCGGGGTGCTGGTGCTTGGCGTCGGTCGAGGTACTCGACTGCTGCGCTTTATCACCGACCTCGAAAAGACCTACGTGGCTGAAGCCGTGCTCGGGGTCGAGACCGACTCGCTCGATGCCGATGGCGAAGTGACCGCGACCCACGACATGTCCGTCGTCACCATCGAAGATGTGCAGCGCGTTGCTCGCCAGTTTGTCGGCAATATCGAGCAGATCCCGCCCATGGTGTCGGCGATCAAAGTCGACGGCAAACGTCTACACGAGCTCGCACGCGAAGGTAAGACCATTGAGCGCAAGCCTCGCTCGGTCACGGTCCACGAGATCACGGTTGATCCTTCGTTCGTAGAGACTGCACCCGGTGAACCGAATGTATTCCGCTTCACCACGCGCTGCGGGTCCGGAACCTACATCCGCACCATCGGCGCCGACATTGGCGCTGCGCTGGGCGGGGGAGCGCACCTGCGGTCGCTGCGCCGAACCGCAATCGGGCGTCATACTGAAGCCCAGTCTGCCTTGCTCGAAGAAGCGACCATCATCTCCCTCGCCGAGGGTCTTGCCGACTATCCGTTCGTCACCCTCGACGACGACACGGTAGCGAGGGTGCGCAATGGTCAGCGGCTGGACGAGGAGACACTGACGGGCGATGGGCCATGGGTTCTCGTCGACGGAACCGGCGATGTCGTGGCTGTCCATGAGCGGGTAGAGGGCGGCAAGATCAAGCCTGCCGTTGTCATCCCGGCACCTGTTGACCCAATCGAGTAGTGGCGGCGAGCGCGTCTTGGGTATCTCGCCGTTACCCTCTCGGGGTCAGACAATCGTCTGGCACCTGCTTACGAGCAAGGCTCAGTGCTTCGTCACGGACTCACCAGTTCGAACGGGCACATAGGCCGGGTCCGAAACCCAAGATAGGAAGCGCACCATCATGGCTGCAAAAGCTGCTGCAAATCTGCCCCCTAAGGCTGCAACAATCGCGAAGCACGCACGTGGCGAAGGCGACACCGGTTCACCCGAGGTCCAAATCGCACTGCTGACTGACCGAATCGTGCACCTCACCGAGCACCTGCAGACTGCCAAGAAGGATCACCACAGCCGACGTGGCTTGCTGATGCTTGTTGGCCGCCGTCGCCGGCTGCTGGACTATCTTGCGGGCATCGATGTCGAGCGATACCGCTCGATCATCGGTGAACTCGGACTGCGTCGCTAACAGGTCGATCCAAGAACAAATGCGTCGAGACCAGAGGGTCTGTCGCCATCCCCTTCAGAACCGCATGCCGTAATCCCACATTTGGGAAGCGTCATGGGTAATGATTACCGAAGCCACCTAGTCGGTGGACAGTCGAGAAGGCCTCGTTCGCAATCGCAGCTTCGCTTCGCTCCGGCCGCTCTGCGGAATCCGCAGCCCTGCTGAGCAACGATTCTCCGGGTCCCTCTCCACTGGTCACTGGCTTTGGCATGACACTCAAGGTGAGTGTCACCCCCTAACTCAACGGCCGCCCGCCGCGTTCTCGTATAGAACACGTCCACATGGACACGTCTGAATGGACATTGGCGGCGCGGTCATGCAGGAGAAAAGCATGACCAAAAACGCAAAGAGCGTTTCAACATCAATAAAGGGTGCCGAAGACAAGCTCTTCACACTCGAAGCTGGTCGCATGGCCAGTCTGGCCGGCGGCTCAGTTATCGCATCCATGGGTCGTACCCAGGTGCTCGTAACCGCTACCGGCGCAAAGCAGGCGCGAGAGAACGCTTCGTTCTTCCCGTTGACTGTCGACGTCGAGGAGCGCATGTACGCCGCGGGAAAGATCCCCGGTTCGTTCTTCCGTCGCGAAGGTCGCGCCAGCGAACAAGCCATCTTGGTATGTCGCCTGATGGACCGCCCTCTGCGGCCAAACTTCCCTGACGGGTTCCGCAACGAGGTTCACGTCATTGCGACTGTTCTGGCTGCTGACCAAGAGAACCAGTACGACGTACTCGCACTAAATGCAGCGTCGGCTGCGCTCATGTTGAGTGATATCCCGTTCGACGGTCCGCTCGGCGCAGTGCGCCTGGGTTACTCAACCGACGGCGAGTGGATCCCCTTCCCAACCTACGAAGAAGGTTCTGCTGGAACCTTCGAAATCGTTGTGGCCGGTCGCGAGACCAGCACCGGTGATATCGCCATCTCCATGGTCGAAGCTGGCGGCGTTGCCGGTTCGATTCCGAAGTACGAAGCGGGCGCTCCCAAAGTCAACGAAACCGTATTGGGCGAAGGCCTCGAAGCCTCGAAGCAGTGGATCCGCCAAGCCATTGAGCTGCAACACGAGCTCGTCAAGTCTTTCGGCGCCAAGCCAAAGATGGACTACAGCGTTACCGCCGACACGACCGACGAGGTCTACGAAGCAGTAGCCGCAGTCGCAACCGACCGTGTCAAAGAAGCAATGACCATTGCCGACAAGGTCGAGCGACAAACCGCCGAAGGCGCCATCAAGACCGCGGTTCGTGAAGAGCTCTCCGATCACGACGGCGATCTCATCGGTGGCGCATTGCGCAAGCTCACCAAGAAGGTCGTGCGTGACCGGGTGCTGAACGAAGGCATCCGCATGGATGGCCGTGGCCCCGCCGACATCCGCGAGCTCACCTCTGAGATCGGTGTGGTCTCGACCGCGCACGGTTCTGGTCTGTTCCAGCGTGGCGACACGCAGGTGCTCAACGTGACCACCTTGGGTACTGGCCGCATGGACCAGATGATCGACGGTATTGATCCTGTCGACCGCAAGCGTTACATGCACCACTACAACTTCCCGCCTTACTGCACTGGTGAAACAGGCTTCATGCGTGGTCCTAAGCGCCGCGAGATCGGCCACGGTGCACTTGCAGAGCGTGCACTTGTTCCCGTAATCCCTGACTTCGAAGACTTCCCCTACACCTACCGTTTGGTGTCCGAAGTAATGGCTTCGAACGGTTCGAGTTCGATGGCTTCGGTCTGCGGTTCTTCGCTGTCGCTTATGGACGCTGGTGTTCCCATCGCCGCTCCGGTAGCGGGCATTGCCATGGGTCTGATCCACGAGGGTGACAAGTACATCCCGATCACCGACATTCTCGGCGCCGAAGATGCAATGGGCGACATGGACTTCAAGGTCTGTGGCACCGCCGACTTCGTGACCGCACTCCAGATGGACACCAAGATCGACGGCATCCCTGCCGACGTTCTTGCTGCTGCCCTTCAGCAGGCACTCGATGCTCGCATGCAGGTACTCGCTTCGATGGCTAGCGCCATTGCGGAACCGCGTGCCGAGGTCAACGAGAACGCTCCCCAGATCGTCAGCTTCGAGATCCCGATCGACAAGATCGGCGAGATCATTGGCCCTAAAGGCAAGGTCATTAACGCCATGCAGGCCGAGACCGGCGCCGACATTTCTGTCGATGACGACGGCATGGTCGGCGTGGTGTCCATTGCGTCTGCGAACCGCGATGCAGTGGCCGAGGCCGAGCGCCAGGTCAAGCTAATTCTGGACCCGCCGACCCCCGAGATGGGCATCACCTATCAGGGCCGTGTTGTCAACATCACCAACTTTGGTGCGTTCGTGAACATCATGCCCGGTCGCGACGGCTTGGTACACATCTCCAAGATCGGTGGCAAGCGCCGCATCGACAAGGTCGAAGACGAGCTCAGCCTCGGCGACGTGATCGAAGTGATCGTCGAAGACATCGATCCAAACGGCAAGATCAGCCTGATGCCAGCTGAGTTCGCGGACGAACTCAGCGGCGGTGGCGACGACAATGCCAGTGGCGACTCAAAGGGCGGCGACCGTGGTGGTCGTAGCCGTGACCGCGGCGACCGCGAAGGTGGCGGCGGCCGAGGCCGCGGCGGCGACCGTGGTGGCCGTAGCCGTGACCGTGAAGGCAGCAGCCGGGACCGTGGTGGCCGCAATCGCGACCGCGATGGTGGTGGTCGTGACCGCAGCGGCGGCGGCGATCGTGGTGGCCGGGCCAAGAAGACCAGTGGCGATGTCGAAGTTGTGTCATTCAACGATTCCTTCGACGCCGAACAGTCAGATCGCTACGGCGACCTGGACTAATTCAGCTCTGGCCTCTGAGCAATCAGGGACCGGGCTAGTTCTCATCTCATTGGGCCGTTCGGTTTTGACTCTGTTCAAGCCGGGCGGCCCTTTGTGTTTTCGGGCCGGTCTACTCAGTTTGCTTCCCAAAGAAGCTGTTGAATGCCTTGCGGGGTGTTAACTGGTCGGCATGAGTGAATTGATTCGCGTCGGAGTCCTGGGGGCTGGAGGACGCATGGGCCAGGCGGCATGTGCGGCGGTAGCGGCCGACCCGCAGCTGACACTGGTCGCTGCGTTCGACCCGCACGGCGACGGCATCGAAACGGCACAAGGCCTGAAGATCCACGATGATCTGGATGCCTTCCTCGCCGAATCGCCGCAGGTAGTCGTGGACTTCACGGTCGCCGAAGCCTCACGAGCCAACCTGCCTCAGGTCGCTGCCGCGGGTATCCATGCGGTGGTTGGTACTACCGGCTTCACTGACGACGATGTTGCAGACCTCCGAACAGCGTTCGCCGCAAGCAATCTGCTTATCGCCGCGAACTTTGCCATTAGCGCAGTGTTGATGATGCGATTCGCCGAACTGGCCGCCCCGTTCTTCGATACGGGCGAGGTGATCGAGTTGCATCACGATGGGAAGGTCGATGCGCCCTCTGGAACGGCGGTCGCCACGATCGAACGAATGGCTGCTGCCTCGGCGGACTGGGCCGATGATCCAACCGAGCACGAGGTCTATCCCGGCGCACGCGGTGGAATCGGGCCAGCCGGTATCCGAGCACACTCCATTCGTATGCGGGGCATGGTCGCCCACCAAGAAGTCATTCTCGGAGCACTCGGCCAGAGTCTTACGATCCGCCAAGACAGCTATGACCGGTCGTCGTTCATGCCTGGCGTCGTGCTGGCGTGCCAACGGATCGCCGACCACCCCGGCACAACCATTGGCCTCGACCCCATCCTCGACATCTAACCCGAGCCGCAACACTCACCTCAGCTTCTGCGTGACAAGAGTGCCCCTTAGGCGGTTTGGTCCCGGAGTTGGTGGCGGAAGGGAGTGACGGGTGAGCTAATCGGGGGTGGCTCACTCGCTACTAGAGTCAGCGAGTGAGTTCTGGTGACGAGGCTGTGCCCGACTACGGCTTTGCTCGCCGTCCGAAGTGGGTCGTGTCGCATGTGTTAGTCGCGGCCCTCGTGATCGCAATGGCGATCGCTGGCATGTGGCAGATCAACCGACATGGTGAGCGGGGCGAACGTAACGAACTGGTCGTCGCCCGGGCGCTGCAGGAGCCGGTGCCGCTGGTCTCGATTGCTCCTCCAGGAGCGCCGATCGAGATCGGCGACCAGGAACAATTTCGTCGGGTCACGATCACCGGCACGTATCGCCCCGAAGACGAAGTCCTCGTGCGCAACCGTAGCTACGAGGGATCACCCGGCTGGTGGGTCCTCACCCCGTTCGTGACCGACGAAGGTTGGGGTGTTGCGGTGAATCGCGGTTGGATCCCGCTGAGCTATAAAGCTGGCGAGTTGCGACCAGGTACCGAAGCCCCAAGTGGCACCATCGAGATCTTGGGCACGGTGCAACCGGCGCGGGTGGCCGAAGGGTTCCAGGTCGCGGATCCCGAAGAGGGCAGACTCCTGACGCTGGGTCGCCCCGATGTTGCTCGGCTCGCTCAGCAACTCGACTACGATCTGTCGCCAGTTGTCGTTCGCATTGACCCAGCCTCTGCTGGTGAACAGGTGCAGCCGATCCCCTTGGCGCTTCCGGAACTCGACGGTGGTCCCCACGCCAGCTACGCAGTGCAGTGGTTCATCTTTACAACGATCGCCTTAGTCGGCTATCCGCTCGTTCTGCGAAGGGTTGCCCGAGGCAAGGCAGGCTCCTACACCTACGCCGAGGATGAGCTGGCCAGCTGACGAACCCGCAGGCGAGCGAAACGAGCTCTTGGTATTCAGCGACGATTTCGAGGATGGCTTTGGAAGTCGCGTTCGTTGCCTCGCCGATAGTTGCCGGTGAGCCGAGCCATCAGCTCCTGGTCATCGCGGCCACTCATGTCGTCAATGAAGTCCGTCGCCTTGATGCCCCGCAGAGTTGTTGCCGGTCGACCGTGGTGAGTGATCACAACGTCTCCATTCTTCCGGCGGATTCCACTCGAACCCGTTCGCTTCAGCCATCGCTAAGTCTGCCCGATCGGCAAAAGAAGCAGAGGCGGGGGAGTGGCGGCGGTAGCATCGATGTCTGTGGATAATGAGAACGAACTACGTGTCGTACACGCGCTGCGCCTGAAGAGTTTCGCCGATACCCCAGTGGTAGCCGAGGCCGCTGGCGTAAGCGAAGCCCAAGCCAAGACCACCCTCGACGGACTCGCCGCGGCCGAACGGGTCAAGTACCGCGAAGGCCGAATGACCGGCTGGATGCTCTTGCCTGCAGGCCGCGCTCACGGCGAGGCGCTGCTGGCCGCCCAGCTCGACGAGGCCGGCAAGCGCGCTGAACTCGACGCGATCTATCGGCGATTCTTGGAGCACAATCAACCGTTCCTGAGCCTGTGCACCGATTGGCAAGTTCGCATGATCGATGGCGAACAAGTCTCCAACGATCACGGCGACGCCGACTACGACGAAATGATCATCGGGCGCCTTGCCGAGGCCGATGCAAACATGCAGCCGATCTGCGCTGACCTCGCAAGCCTGTTTGATCGTTTCGCAAGCTACAGCCCGAACTTTGCTGACGCCCTGGCCAAAGTCCAGGCCGGAGAGATCGAGTGGTTCACCAAGCCGATGATCGAGTCCTATCACACCGTCTGGTTCGAGCTACACGAAGACCTGCTCGCATCGCTCGGTATTGATCGGGCCAAAGAGGGTCACGCGTGAACCCAATATTTGGTCGGGTGCTCTCGGCAATGGTTACGCCGTTCGACGAGAACGAAGATCTGGACCTTGATGCTGCCCAGGCGCTCGCGTCGTGGCTGGTTGATTCACAAGGCCACGAAGGCCTTGTTCTCGCTGGCACGACTGGCGAGTCCCCAACCCTGACTCACGATGAGCAAGGTGAACTTTTTCGAGCCGTCCGCGAAGCAGTCAACGTTCCCATCGTTGCCGGTACGGGGAGCAATGACACCCGCGCTGCGGTAGACCTGACCAAGCGGGCAGTCGCAGCTGGAGTCGACGGCATTCTTGTCGTCACGCCGTATTACAACCGGCCATCGCAGGCCGGCATCGTGGACTACTTCAAGGCCGTGGCGGCGGCTGGTAACGACGTTCCGGCACTGATCTATGACATTCCCGTGCGCACCGGCCGCAAGGTCGAGACCGAGAACCTGCTGACACTGGCTCACGACGTCGAGAATATTGTTGGCCTCAAGGATGCGGCGGGAGATCCGGGCGAAACCGCAATGTTGCTTACCCATGCTCCCGATGGCTTTCAGGTATACAGCGGCGATGACAGCCGCACACTGCCGTTGCTGTCGGTTGGTGCCGTGGGCGCAATTGGCGTTGCTACCCATTGGACCGGCCCTGAACATGTGCAGGTGTTCGACGCGTTCGCAGCCGGCGACGTGTCGAAGGCACAAGCGATGAATGCCGCAATGGCGGCGTCGTTCGACTTTGCATCCATGCCCGACGCTCCAAATCCGATTCCGACCAAAGCCATGATGCGCATGTTGGGTCACCGGGTTGGCCGAGGCCGCTCGCCAATGCACGTCGAACCCCCTGGTCTCGAAGCCGCAGCCCAGGCCCTCATCGAAGGCTCTGGTCTCGCTATCGAAGCCAGCCTTCCCAACTAAGAACGGTTCCACCATGCCCAACGAGGTAACGATCACTTTCCTCGGAGGCCTCGGCGATATTGGCCGCAACTGTGCAGCCATCGAGACCGATGACTCACTGCTGATACTTGACTGCGGCCAACTCTTTGCTGGCGAAGAAGAGCCGGGCGTCGACTCAATTCTTCCCGACATCGACTACTTATTGGACCGCAAAGACAAAATCATTGGTTGCCTGGTCACCCATGGTCATGAAGACCACATCGGGGCAATCGCTCATGTGCTTGACCGTGGTCTCGAATTCCCAATCTACGGTTCGGCGTTCACGCTTGGCCTGGTGCGTTATCGCTGCGACGAGCGCAATGTCATGGGCCGAACCAAGCTCATCGAAGTTGCCGACAACGAGGTCGTGCAAATCGGCCCATTCTCTGTCGAATTCTTAGCCGTTACCCACTCGGTTCCAGGCGGGTTGATCAGCGCTATCACCACGCCACAGGGCGTGGTGTTGCACAGCAGTGATTTCAAGCTTGACCCGCACCCGGTCGATGGACGGCGAACCAACCTGCCCCGCATCGGCGCACTTGCCGAAGATCCGGGGATTCGGCTGTTATTGGCGGACAGCACAAATAGCGATGTGCCGGGTTCGACGGCGAGCGAGAGCTCGATGGGGCCGAACTTGGCCGAAGTCTTTCGGGCCAACGAGGGCCGTCGAATCATCACCGCATGTTTTGCGAGCCACATGCATCGCGTGCAGCAGATCATTGAGACTGCGCTTGCAGACAACCGCAAGATCGCGACCCTTGGTCTATCGATGCGCAAAAACGTGGCACTGGCTCGATCGCTCGGTGTTCTCAAGATTCCCGATGCCGCGTTTTTTGACATCGAAGAGATCGGCGATTTCGCTCCCGGCGAACTGTGCATCATCTCAACGGGTTCGCAGGGTGAAGAGCGTTCGTCGCTGGCCACCGCAGCGGCCGGCACCAGTCGATGGATCAACATCAACGACTCCGACACCGTGATTTTGAGTTCCCATCCCATTCCGGGCAACACCGCCCGCGTGTCCAACATGATGAACAACCTGATCCGTCGCGGAGCACAGGTAGTGCACAGCGGACTGGTCGACATTCATACCAGCGGCCATGGCAAACGCGATGAGCTCACCACATTGCACACCGTGTCGAGCCCCGAGTGGTTCGTGCCGGTCCACGGCGAATACCGCCACTTGATTGCACACGCCGAACTGGCCGTGTCGCTCGGGCTGAGCGAAGACCGCACGCTGCTGGCCCAAGACGGTGATCAGATCGTGCTCGCCGACAACGGCCTTTCGTTGCGTGAGAGCGTGACCGGCGGCGCACACCAACTGCTGCACGGCCGATTCCTGGGCCCCGATCGAGGGGTTATCGGCGAACGCCGGATCCTTGGCGAACAAGGCATCGTGACAATTACCGTTGTGGTCGACTTTGCCGAAGGAACCCAGCTCTGCGAGCCGTGGATTGAAGCTCGAGGTTGGCTCGATGGCGACGATGCCGCCGAGATCGAGCAGGAGATCGTGCAACTCGTGTCAAAGGAAATCGACAAGGAACTGAAGAACAAGGACTGGGATCGCAAGTCCTTGTCTCGCAAAGCTCGCCGGGCCGCTGGTACCGCAGTGAACACCCGGAGCCGTCGGCGCCCAATGATCATGCCGGTCATCATCGACACGTAGTACACCACCCATTGGGCTTGGAGTCTTCGCTCTAGGTGGCGGCGCAGAGTCTCGGCCACAGGTCTTCTATGGCTTCGAGTGTTGTGGAGCCGGCGGAACTCAGGACTTCGAGGGTGCGGTCGGCGGCGAG
>Ga0079202_10001027_pt1 | contig 10341 bp, 7 predicted proteins | sample PorBlaBluebeHill_FD_68601 | JGI IMG/M metagenome (GOLD analysis project Ga0079202, IMG submission 68601) | Marine algae microbial communities from Blueberry Hill - Blueberry Hill, Maine | ecosystem: Host-associated > Algae > Red algae > Blade | place: USA: Blueberry Hill, Maine
TGACCGGATTATTCATACAAATGGACCCAATTGCCATTTTAAAGAATTATGTAGACGATTTAAAATCCAACTTAAAAAAGATGCGAAAGCAAATGTTTCAACTCAAGGGACAAATGCACATGTTGGGTGAAATGATCCATAACAATAAAAAAGATATTAAATCAAATATTGCTTTAGCCAAAGATGCCAGAAACTCACAGAAAGAGAATGTAATGATCTTGAAGAGTCGTAAAGCAGGACGATTAAAGGAGTCAAATATCAAATTGGAAGATCTGTATAAAAGAATGCAGGTGCTATATAGGGTCTTGTCAAAAATGCAAGAAAACTCTGCGATTTTGGTCGAAGATATCGAAGATCAAGTAAAAATCAAAGACCAAGAAAGAAAAGCAATCCAAGCGAGCCATGGAGCCATGAAGTCTGCCATGAATATAATCAAAGGAGATGCGGATAAAAGACTTATTTTTGATCAGGCATTAGAGGCGGTCGCGGATGATGTAAGTCAAAAAGTTGGGGAGATGGAGCGATTTATGGAATTATCAGAAGATTTTATGAATAGCATCGATCTTCAAAATGGAATTTATGAGGAGAAAGGAATGAAAATGCTCGAAAAATGGGAAAAGGAATCCACCAGTCTTTTGTTAGGAGGAGAAAAGCAACAAATCATTCTAGATGCAGAAAATGAAGAAGATACCCTTGATCTCACATCTCCTGTAAAAGAAAAGGTAAAATTAGGCCGAACAGGCAACCAATACGATAATTTTTTTGATTAAAATTTATATTTAAAAGAATCTAAATAATGGCTAGAAGATTAACCACTTTTTCTAAGTTACTTATTACGTTTATCATTATAGCAGTACTATACTTAGGCTGTAATTACGTAGTTAAAAACACTCAATTTGGACAAGATTTATTAGAAAAATCTGGACAAACCGTAGAATCTGAGACTGGTAATAATGCCAATAATGGCACGAATAAAACCAACAAGTCAGCAAGTACAAAAAACAATTCCACTAATTCAGGGTCTAAATCAACCAACAATTCCTCTAGAGGAAAGGATGATAATACTTTAAGAGTCCAGCTCGTAACCTGGGGAGGATACGCTCCTGGTTTATATTTTAATGAAGGTGCTGAAGCCAACTTAAGAAGTAGGTTTTATAAAGATTATGGATTCAAAGTAGACTTCAAATTAGAAAATGATTTGATCAATGCCATGAATGCATGGATAGCGGATGAATACGATGTTATCGTGCAAACAGCCGATGCATTCCCACTTTATACAGCTCCAGACGAAATAAATAGATATGAACCAAAAGCCTTCATGCAAGTGGATTGGTCTAGGGGTGGAGATGCTATAATTGTAAAAAGAGGCATTAATACTGTCAATGATTTGAAAGGTAAGAAAATTGCAGTTGCCGTACCTTCTCCAGCACAAACATTATTGTCCTATAGTTTAGATGCCGCAGGGTTGAGTTATGATGATGTAAAGGTTGTCAAAACTTCTGATAATCTTAAAGCCGCAGAATTATTTAGAACAAATGAGATAGACGCTGCTGTTGTATGGAGCCCAGATGATATTCTAGCTACAAGAGATGTTGCCGGATCTAAGATTCTTCTGACAACTAAAGATCAGTCTCATATCATAGCAGATATCTTATTTGCCAAAGAGTCAGTCATTCAAGAGAAAAAAGACATGATCAATGGTTTTTATGAAGGATGGATGAAAGGGGTCGCGGAAATGCAAAATCCAGCAAATCATGATAAAGCAGCAAAATACCTTGCAGAACTGAACGGAGTCGGGGTAGAAGATGCGAAAGGAATGATGCAGACCGTTTATTGGACAAATCATGGAGATAATCAAAACTTCTTTGGCCTGAACTCTGGGTATAAAGGTCAGAAAGGTCAAGATTTGTATAGTAGAATGGCTCAAGTATTTACAGAAACTGGAGATGCAGAAAAGGTCGCACCTAATTGGAGATCGGTTGTATATACAGGAGCAGTACAAGCAGCTAACTTGAAGGGAAATGACTTTAACCCAGAAAAGCCAAAAGTATTTAAGGCACCAACAGCCGCCGAAAAAACAGCACCACCAGTAGCCTCAAAACCTATAAGCATAAGTTTCAGTACCGGTCAGTATCAACTAACGGAAAATGCAAAAACGATCATCGATATTCAATTTTCCGAAATCGCAAAATCTTTTGCAAATATGAAGGTTAGAGTTGAAGGTAATACTGATAATGTAGGAAATCGAGTTATGAATATGCAGCTATCTCAAAAAAGAGCGAAAGCCGTCGCTGATTATTTACAGACTCAATATGGAATGGACCGGAATAGATTTGTTGTTCTTGGAAATGGTCCTGATAAACCAGTATCAGGCTGTGAGCAAAATCAAAACGAAACTTGTAAATCGAAAAATAGAAGAACAGAATTTCAACTTATTTCAGTTAACTAGGCATAGAATATAACGAAGGATGTCGTGGATGTTAAAGCTTAGGGGAGAGTACAATTCTCAAAAAGCAATTATTTTCGGATTTATAGGGTTCTTAGTCACCTTACTTATTTGGTTCTTAGTGACTATGGGAGATACCCCTCTTATAGAATCTGGAATTCTACCTAAGCCATCCAAGATATTGCCAGCTTATGGAGATCTATACAAGGACAATGAGTTGATAAAAAACTTATGCCTTTCAGTAGGATTTAATTTTGGAGGATATATAAAAGCTATTCTTCTTTCTATTCCAGTAGGCTTTGCCATTGGACTGTACCCCGTATTAAATGCCATGTTTCAAGGTCAAGTTAATGCATACCGATTTATTCCATTGACTGCAGTCACATCGATTTTTATAGCATCCTTTGGTATCGGCACCAGCCTGAAAATGAATTTCCTTGCATTTGGAATAATGATTTATTTAATACCAATCATTATCCAACGAATCAAAGAAGTAGATGACGTATACATCAAAACAGTGTATACCATTGGGGCTACAAATTGGCAAACAATTAAAACTGTATTTGTTCCTGCTGTTCTTTCTAGATTGTCAGATGATGTCCGAGTATTGACCGCTATATCTTGGACCTATATCATTGTTGCAGAAGGAATCGGAGACCAAGGAGGATTGGGTTCTCTCGTATATAGAGTTGGTCAAAGAATGGGGAGACCAGATAAGACCTTTGCCATTTTGATTTTATTTATCATTATCGGATTGTTTCAAGATAGACTCTTTGTGTATTTAGATAGAAAGTTTTTCCCACATAAATATCAAGTAAAAGATCAACATTCAGATAGCCTAAAAGAAGACACAATTGTGGATACTATTTTCGACTACATCATTGCAAGTACAATTTGGTTGCTTTTAGCTTTATACCTTATTCTTGCAATCAATGAGTTTGTTTCTATTATTGGGTTCAAACCACTTAGCTATCTTTTTGAAGATACGGTATGGGTGATACACTCAATATTTATCTCCATTATCATTTTCAAAGGATGGAAATTATTTTCTAAAAGGCCGGTTGCCATAAAGCCAGCATCTGTATGAGTATAATGACCGACAATCCAGATCAAAAGAACATCATTGAACTGAAAGATATCAGTCAATCTTATGATGGTGGTCAGAATTGGATCATACAAGATTTACAATTTATAGTAGAAGATAAACCTGATCAAGGACAGTTTGTGGTCATATTAGGAATGTCCGGATCTGGAAAATCTACCTTACTCAGATATATCGCAGGATTACAAAAGCCAACGAAGGGACAAGTACTTTTCAACGGAAAGGCAATAGATGAGACTCAAAGGGTGAGCATGGTTTTCCAGCAATATTCTTCATTGCCATGGATGACCGTATTGGATAATGTTGGCCTCGCTTTGCGATACCAAGGAGTTGGAAAAAAAGAGCGGGACGAAAAAGCCCGAGAAATCATCGAGCTTGTAGGGCTAAAAGGCCACGAATGGAAATATGCGCAATATCCAACGCTGTCTGGTGGTCAACTACAACGAGTGGCCATTGCTAGAAGTTTATTAGCCAATCCCGAAGTGCTTTTAATGGACGAGCCGTTTGGAGCGTTGGACATTCGTACACGTCTTCAGGTACAGGATTTGTTGACTAGTATTTGGAGAAAATTTCAATCTACGATCATTTTTGTTACACATGATATTTCGGAAGCAGTGTACTTAGCAGATGACATTTATATACTAAAATCTCAACCTTCTCAGATTGTTGAACATATTCATATAGACCTCCCAATTGATAGGAATAGATTTACAAAAAGAGATCCTCGTTATACGGAATTGGTCCATCATGTCGAAGACAAGATGATCGAGGTGGCGGAAATGGGGTAATGACAGCATTAATTGTAGTATCTATCTATTTAGGGAATTCAGAATTAGTGTGAGCTATATTCATTAGTATATTACAAGAAAGTTGAGTTATTGTTTTTCTTATATAACTATGTTTGAATAGAAAGGGCTAATTGATATTTTAAGTAATAACAACATTATTGGTTTCTGCTTACCCACTTCTATCTTGTTCAACTCACCCCAAAAACTTTTCAAGTTTCTGGCCTTCTCTTGGAAAAAGAGGGTGAGGGGCAATCGGGGCCCGCACTCCTTCTTTTTGAAGAGAAGGTTGGGTTGAGTTGACGCATGACCTGCTTAATAATATCTTTACTCCTGGATAGCTTTAGACTATACAAATAGTAAAGTAAATAATTGCCAGCTTATTCGTACTACAAGCCCATTTGGGCTCTCAGCGTTTTTGCTCTCTTATCCTCCCCATCATGACTCCACCCCGGCGCATAGAAAATGTACTTTAGTTTATCAGATAATGTAGGAGCTTTTTTGACATCCTTCCAAATGGCCTTATACTCATGAGTAGCCACGTGGATTGGATCAAATCTAGTAATATTTTCTGTCAATCCATAGATGGGTTTATCTATGTCTAGTTCACCAGAAAAAGTCCCTAACCATCGATCCCAAATTATGAAAATTCCTGCATGATTGCAATCTAGATATCGGATGTTAGAAGCATGGTGTACCCGATGATGCGAAGGAGTATTAAATATATATTCTATGGCAGGATGCAATTTCCCTACTAATTCTGTGTGCACCCAAAATTGATATATGAGATTAATTGACATTACGGTCAGTATCATCATAGGGTCAAATCCAAGTAGTGGAATAATAAGCCAGAAGAAAAATTTATGAAAACGCTCTCCGACTCCTTGTCTTATTGCGGTTCCAAAATTCATTTTTATAGCAGAATGATGTGGCACATGACCCGCCCAAAATAAACGAACTTCATGATTACTTCTATGAAAGAGATAGTAAACGAAATCATCGGCAAAGAGTAAAATAAGCCATGCCCACCATTGACGTCCGACTATATCTGCCAATGGACTGATTGAGTGTAAAAAGTAGAAAGCAATCAATGCCAAAAATAAAAAAACCCCTTCTACTAAAATTGTAAATACGAGCATCCATATCGAAGAAATAAAATCCCTTTTATCATAAAGATCTATTTCTGTTTTCCGTTCATATGCATATTCCAATACAATTGCAAGAAAGAAAACTGGAAAAGCAATAATCTTTAGATCATCTTCAGTTATATACTGTATGTAAGCTTGAAAATCCATGATATTTAAATCTACAAAATATTTATTGAAGATGTGATAGAATATACTTACCTGAAACATTTTGATTAAAGAATGCCTTAACTAACTGCCTCATGTGCTTAAAACACAAGATTGTAGTAAATAGTTGTTCCCTAAAGTTGACAAATTGAAGTATGAAGAAATATAGTGGGTTTATAATTTTGATAATTAGCACTTTTTCAGCTACTTCTCAAGACATTATTAGAATAGATAATTTTATGTCGGGAGAAGTCGGTGAGCTTCCAATAGAATGGGGCCAAAGAGAGAAGGATGATAATGTTACCTATCAGCTAATGGAGGAAGATGGAGTACAATTTTTATGTGCTCACAGCAAAAGGACTGACAATTTTATAATCAAGAAAATCCAAGTGGATATCGTCGAATATCCTTATTTAAATTGGAAATGGAAAGGATTGATTTTTCCGCCGAATGGGGATGAAAGTGTAAAATCCACCTGTGATGTAGTGGCATCTATGAATGTTGTATTACGTGCATCACGTTGGCGACCTAAAACAATAAAGTATTCTTGGTCTACGACGTTGGAAGAGGGGACTAGAACTGCAAGTCCATTTGCAGTATGGCCGTCAAGGGCAGATATTGTTGTCGTACAATCTGGTACCGATGAAAAAAATAATTGGGTTACCGAAAAAGTAAATGTATTAGAAGATTATCTTAAATTTTATGAATTAGAGAATGTTGATTCTTATATAGTGGAGGCAATAGTCATTATGTCTGACAGCGATAATACGTCATCAGAAAGTAAAGCCTTGTATGCGGATATTCATTTTTCTAAAGAATAGCTACTGAATATGATTGATTGATAAGATTAATTCAGATAATATCCCAATGGCTGAATTTATTTGCTACTTATTTAGGGATGTAGTTTGAAAGAAAATTGTCTGAACCATGATTTTCTAGATCTATGGATTCACATGATTACATAGAAAAAATTTATTTGAATGAATACCTTGCGGGAAAAGCCTCGAGCATCTAGTGGGAGTGGGAGCAGCTATGAGTGCTGGTATTGTTGGTCTAGATTTTTTTTGCTAGTTGATTTCAAATCAAAAAATTATTATTCACTCTTGATAATGCAAAAAAATGAAAAGAATATACTTTGAAAGTGAAATTCTATCACAATAAAATCACCTTTTATAAGTGGAAACAAGAAACTAATCAGGAAAACGTCTTATAAGATCAACAGATTAAATACAAAAATATTCCTCACTCATCTCAAAAGAAACCCCTCCTTCAATGGATCATTGGGATCAACTATAAATGTACTTTCAGCAGTTATATGAGCGGTTCCGCTAACTTCTGGGATGACTGCGTTATAGGGTCCATAAGTAATGTTTTCTACAATAGAACCAAAGAAAGTTGTACCAATAATACTTTCAATCGACATTATATCACCAATTGCTATTTCTTTCCGTGCATGATGTATAGCCATCCTTCCAGATACACCTGACCCGGTAGGACAACGATCAACTTCTCCTTCTGCAAAAACACAAACATTTCGACTATGTATGTTTGATTGATTGGACTTACCTATAAATATAGTTCCATATAGAAAACTTAAATCCTTTTCTAATGGATGTTCTATTCTTTGATCAGATTGTATAATAGTATTTTTGATCAACATACCAATTTCAATAACCTTATTATAGTGCTTTGTGTTTAGTTCAATTCCAAGATTATTTTTGTCCAAATCTACATAAGCATAAAACGCTCCCCCATAAGCTAAATCATAGGTGATTGTACCAAGACCAAGTATCGTGATATTTAGATCCAATCCCAAAACAAAAGAAGGAACGCAATGAAATCTGACTCCTTTTACTTTTCCATCTTTGACATTTACAAATGAAGTAATCCGACCACAGGGGGCATCAATTTTTAGCACATTATCCCCTTCAGTTATTTCTAGCCATTGCATTTGGACAGCCAGTGTTGAAATTGCTATGATCGCATGTCCACACATCGTACTATAACCTTCGTTATGCATAAAGATTATTCCGAAATCTCCATCGTCGTTATTAGGAGGAGTAAGAAGACACCCGTACATGTCCGCATGACCTCTTGGCTCAAACATAAGTGTTGTTCTGAGGTAGTCATATTTTTCCTTTATAAGATTTCTGTATTCTAAAACATTTTTTCCTTGTAAAGTTGGATAGCCAGCCATAATAACACGGAGTGGTTCTCCACAAGTATGAAGGTCAATGGTTTTTATTTTATGCCAGTTATCTGGGCAAGAATATTTTTTTAATTGCTGGATTCGGTCAAAGGTTTTAGACATTTGATTTGAATTTATCATAATAGTATCGAGCTGCAGCTAAATCTTCCAATGCCAAACCTACAGACTTAAATAATGTCATTTCCTCCTGATTTTTTCGAGCTCCAATATTGGCTGAGCATAGATCAAAAAGGTCTCCTTTTATTTTATTTAGAGTCAATATGCCGTTTTCTAAAGGAATAAAAAGATCTCCACTTTCTTTGGGTGCCATTTCTACTGTGTCTACATAAATGCTTGCTTTTTGTATCAACGCATCATCGGCTTCTCTCATGCTAGGTTTGAAACTGCCGACTAGATCTATATGTTGACCAGCGAAAATTGATCTTCCAAAAATAATAGGATCTATTGCAGTTGTAGCAGAAGATATGAGGTCCGCTTTAGGCAAAGCTTGATTCAGATGTTCGATGGCCTTGATATCGATATCTAAATAATCTATTTTTTTTACAAGCTCTTTTGCTTTGAAATAACTCCTTCCCCATATAAGTACATTTTTGATCGGCCTAATGGAGCAATGCGCTGATATAAGGTCGGGAATTAATTGACCAGTTCCGATCATGAGAAGAGTGGAGGTATCCTCTCTAGATAAATATCTACTGGCAAGAGCAGAAGCACCAGCTGTTCGCTTATTTGTCAAGGCAGGCGCATCTATAATTACTTCAGGCACGCCTGTTTTGGCATTGATCAAAATGTAAAGACCTTGTATAGAAGGCCTTCCTTCAAGGGGATTATCTGAATTTACAGTAATTAGTTTTATTCCTACATCCAATTGATTTTCCCAAGCAGGCATGATCAATAGAGTAGAATCTGACGATTCTTGATTAGATTCATAATTGTAATGATTTCTATCTGGGGTCTTTATTCTGTTACTTCTAAAGGCCTCATCCAAGGTATTGATAAGTTTAGGGTAGTTGGTGTTTTCCTCTATAAAGGCTCGATCGATAAATAGGGGAGTAGTCATATCTATGAATATACACAAATATTGAAAACCTTCAAGGTAAATTATATTAGAATGCTCTAAAGTTGTAGCTAAGCGAAAATAAAAAATAACGACCCAAGGATTCTGTCTCAGTATATACGGTGGAATTCAAAGAATTAAACTGTTGGACGGATACGTTTCTGTTAAGAATATCGTGTAATGATAATTTTAGTTCTATCGCATTATTTTCTAGAAAATATTTGGATAAACTACATGACCATGTCGGGACTACCTCTTGTTGATCATTGAAACTTCGATTGTTGGAGTCCTGTCGATAGCTGGTTACATGGAATTGAGAATTAAAAAACCAAGTGGGTATTCCTGTTATTGACAAAGAATGAGTCAAAGATTGATTTATAAAATTTTGTGAAAGGTCTGAATCACTGTTATAGCTTGTATTGTTATATGATATTTGAGTCCCTAAAGAGGTGTCAAAGAATTTCTTATTTCTATTTCCTATTGTAAAAGAAATATTTGTACTGTGAGTTTTTGCCTTACTAAGTAGATCATTTATAAATACATTATTTTTAGTAAAGCCATAGCGCAATATTGTATTTATCTTTATATGCAATGGCCGAATAGGACTAGAAAAATTCGCATTCGTATTTATTTGTGCATCTCCATTGACATTTATCGGGCTTGTTGTTGTGATTAGTTGATCATCAATAAAAGATTGATAAATGATTCTATTTTTACCTAAATTCAGATTAGCACTCCAGAAGAAAGAAGTAAAATTAAATCTATCAAAGTGTGAGAAATTCAATCTAATTGAATGATTGAATTCTGGCTTTAAATTAGGATTACCAATAAAAACATTTAGCGGATCAAAATTATTCACAAACGGTTGCAGCTGGAGTATTGAAGGCTCTCTTACTGATGACGAATATTGTAATTTTATCTTTTGACTTGTGTTGAATATGTAATTCAGACTAGCAGAAGGGATAAAGTAGAATCCTTTCTTTGAGATTTTTGAGCTTATATCCGAATAGTCACCCTTCAATATGGTTCGTTGAAAAGTACCTTCTGTTTTTAGATTTATCTTCTCGAATTTTTGATGGTATGCTATACCAATTGAATGTGTATTAAAATCTTTTTTGTTTTCTTGAGTTAGTTCATCATTAATGATAAGTACATCTTGTTCTGTTCTGTCAAAAGTATTATTTATCAATAAGTCATCCGTAAAATTACTAACATAATTTATCTCAAGGTGATTTTGGTTGTTGAATGGCTCTGCGTAGGAAATTTTATTTTTTACTCTAAGACCATCGTTCCTATCCTCACGTAATTGATTCAAATCAAAATTTTCCAATGGGTTTTGTTGAAATTCAGTTTGGACTTCTAAATCTTGAGAGGAGTCACTAGTCGAGCAAGTGAGAAACGATTCCATGACCAATATTCTTTTCTTTTCTCCTATTTTTTTTCTATAATTTAC
>Ga0079202_10001031_pt1 | contig 10322 bp, 8 predicted proteins | sample PorBlaBluebeHill_FD_68601 | JGI IMG/M metagenome (GOLD analysis project Ga0079202, IMG submission 68601) | Marine algae microbial communities from Blueberry Hill - Blueberry Hill, Maine | ecosystem: Host-associated > Algae > Red algae > Blade | place: USA: Blueberry Hill, Maine
AGAACATTTTTGACAAGACCAAGAGATTTTTTAGGAACAATAAATGAATCGCTCAGCTCAGAGTTAATTCCTGCAAATGAATGCTTGACTAACTTTTGTGCATCTGTTGCTACAAAAATAATCTTGTTATAATCTAATTGCATTAACACACCTGTCATTGCTAGTCTGAGTTCATCATTACTCACGGCAAAGCTTGTGTTATTAATTGCTGTGATGATATCCTTCGTATTCGCTGTAAAGTTATTGACTTCACTTTCTACTGGTATTTCAGGAAAGTCTGATGGGTCATTACCTGTCAACTTATACTTACCGTAGCTAGAAGTAATCCGAATATCAAGGTTATCTTCATTGATGTCAAATGAAACAGGTTGCTGAGGTAGGGCTTTCAGTGTATCCAGTAGTACTTTAGCAGGCACACAGATAGTCATTTCTCCATCTGCAATCACATCTACCTTTGTAATTATTGTAGTTTCGAGGTTAGTAGCAGCTATTGTTAAAACATTATTTTTGATGTCAAACTTATAGTCTTCAAGGATTGGCAGGACTGGATTGGAACTTAACGAGCCGCTACAAATTATTAATCCTGATAACAACTCTGAGGATGAGATATCAAACTTCATATATAAACTATTAAACTATTAGAAACTAAAGCACTAAAATAGATTAAGTAAGCTAAAAAAAGGCTATTTGTCTTTGAGTATTTTAATTTTGTCGACTATAAATAAATATGGGCAATAGAACTAATAGACCATCAATACTGAGTGAGTACCAAATCGCATTTCCACAGCCAAAAAAGAAGGTGCTTAAGAATGGTATGGAAGTTTTCAGTGTGAGAGGTGAAGGAAGTAAAATAATTAGAATAGATCTGATCTGGCAAGGTGGTCGGTCTACTGAACCTTTGAAGGCATTAGCAAGGAGTAGTATGCAATCTCTCTATGATGGAACACCGTCATTGTCTTCAGATGAAATCATGGAGCTGTTTGACTTTTATGGGGCAAGTGTAGGCCATAATAGTCGGATGGAAGTATTGACCTCTTCTCTTTCATTTTTGATAAAAGATATAGATAAGGTAGTACCTCCATTTTTAGATTCAATATTCAATTTGAAGATTAATGAAGAATTATTTAAACACAGACAAGAGAGGTTTGCTGAGAGACTCAAGAGTGAATTAGTAAAGAATAATGTCGTAGCTTATCGAGTATTTACTGAAAAGTTATTTGGAGAAAATCACATTTATGGTTACAATACGGAGCCGGAAGATTATCTTATTCTTGAAGCTAAGGACATTACTAGCTATCTAGAAGATCACCTGACCTCAGATTGTAAAGTTGTCATTTGTGGTGATATTGAAGATGAACTCTTAGACAAGCTAACTCTGTACTTAGAGAGTGTAAGATCAACTAAAAGTAATAGAGTTGATCAATATCAGGTCAACCCTATAAAGGCCCAAAAGGAAATTGTGATTGAGGGTCCTCAGTCTCATCAAGTAAGCATTCGGTTAGGCAGGAAGTTGTTTGATAGGAATCACGAAGATAAGGATGCTTTAATGCTAGCGTGTCATATCCTGGGAGGTTATTTTGGATCCAGGCTGATGACTAATATCAGAGAAGAAAAAGGTTATTGTTATCATATAGAATCTTCCTTAGATTGCATGAAATATGATGGATATCTGAGTATAGCTGCAGAGGTAAATGCATCAAATACCCAGGAATGTATCAATGAGGTTGAAAAAGAACTAAAAGAGATGATGACTGAAAATGTTCCAGAACTAGAATTAGAAAGAGTAAAACAGTATATTCGCGGTCAATTACTACTAGACTCAGATGGTGTTTTTGCTTCAACAAATATTTTAAGAAAGTATCTAGCAATTGGTCTTGATGAGTCAGAATTCTATAAGAAAATAGCAATTATCAATAAGATAAGTGCAAATGATATCCGAAGAGTAGCCAAAAAGTACTTTAATCCCGTTGAATTTTTGAAGGTTATTGTAGGAGATGTGTCAAAAATCACGTCTTCTTAAGTTTTTACGTAAGTAGGAACAATTTTTGTATTAGACACTTAATAACGAAACAAGTAAATGGGGATATTCAATTTATTTAAACAAGAACTTGCGATAGACTTAGGTACTGCAAACACCCTCATCATTAAGGATGGAGTAGTGGTTGTAGATCAACCATCGATAGTTGCAATAAATAGACAAACTAATCAAGTAATTGCGGTGGGTAGAAAGGCCATGTTAATGCATGGTAAGACTCACGAAAATATCAAAACTATTCGGCCACTCAAAGATGGTGTAATTGCTGATTTTCAGGCTGCAGAGAACTTGATACAAGGGCTCATTGAATTAATCGAAGAAAAGAGAAAGCTCTTTAGTCACCTTAAGATAGTTATTTGTATTCCCTCAGGGATAACTGAGGTAGAGAAACGAGCTGTATTTGACTCTGCTGATCACGTAGATAGTAAAGAGACTTATCTGATACATGAGCCAATGGCTGCCGCACTTGGAATAGGATTGGATGTAGAGGCACCTGAAGGCAATATGGTGGTTGATATTGGAGGAGGAACGACAGAGATTGCAGTTATTGCTCTTTCGGGAATTGTCACGGATCAATCTATTAGGGTTGCCGGAGATGAATTCACCAATGACATTATAGATTTTATGAAAAGGAAGCACAATCTGTTAATTGGAGAGAGGACAGCTGAAGATATCAAGATTGGTGTTGGCGCAGCGATTATTGATTTAGCAGAGCCACCACCAGAATTTCCAGTAAATGGAAGAGACCTTTTGACAGGTATTCCAAAACAGGTATTTACCAACCATGAAGATATTGCTGAATCTCTTGATAAGAGTATTAGCAAGATAGAAGAGGCTGTTCTCAAAGCATTAGAGGATACTCCACCTGAATTAGCATCTGATATCTATCACAGAGGTATTTACCTTACAGGAGGGGGAGCACTCTTGAGAGGATTAGATATTAGGTTGAGTAGGAGGACAAAGCTCGATGTGCACATTGCAGAAGATCCATTGAGAGCTGTGGTGAGAGGAACTGGATTAGCATTGAAAAATTCAGATCAATATTCTTTTCTTATTGATAGGCAAAGTCTTTAATTTAGGGTTTTGCTATGCAGAACCTAATAAAATTTCTAGTCAAATACGGTTACTTAGGCTTATTCCTTCTTTTGGAATTTGTTTGTTTTACTCTGATAGTTAGATACAATCAAAGTCAAAAAGAGATATGGATTCATTCTGCGGAACTGTATGCAGCTAAAGCAAATACAAAATCTTCAAATATTAATGAGTATTTTGATCTGCGTACCGTAAATGATAGTATTAGTCAAGAAAACTCTGAACTCATTGAGCAAATCCTTAATTATAAGATTTACGTTGAGGAAAATTCGTTTCAAGAATATCTTGACGCAGACACTTTAGGCTATCAAGTAGTGCCTGCAAGGGTATCAAGTAAGGTCATTAATTACAGAAATAACTTTATCACTTTAAATAAAGGTAAATTGGATGGTATCACTCCTGATATGGGAGTCATCACTCACAATGGTATTATAGGTACAATCATAGCTTGCTCTGATCACTACTCAAAAGTAATGTTAGTACTCAATAATCTCAGTGAGATAAGTTCGAGTATAGTAGGCACAGAATACTTTGGAAATTTAAAGTGGGATACAAGAAGTAACAAGACTATGTCACTCTATGCCGTACCTAAGTATGCTGCGATTTCAGTGGGAGATACTGTAGTCACTAGTGGATATTCCACCATTTTTCCAAAAGGGATTATGATTGGTAAAGTAGCAGGATTTGATGTGCCAGAGGGAAGTAACAACTACAAAATAGATATTGATTTAAATATAGACCCTACCTTAAGCGATAGAGTCTACATCATTAAACAATTATATGCTGAAGAAGAACGAATGCTCTTAGAATCAAGAGAAGATGAATTATAAGCTCATCAGAAGAAATATTATAATTGCCTTATTGGTGCTTTCGATTCAAGTTTTAGTTTTGAGTCGAGTGGATTTGACATTTGGTGACTTTAGGTACATTCACCTATACCTGTATCCATATCTTATCTTGACCCTTCCATTTAAAGTAAATCGTTATTTGTTATTAATCTTTGCCTTCATTATAGGGATCACTGTTGACATTTTTTTCGGTACTTATGGCATCCATGCAGCCTCATTAGTGCTTTTCGGATTTTTGAGACCATTTGTATATCGTGTATTTGAACCAAAAGAAGGGTACCAAAAGGGTGAAACACCATCTGTGAGTAAAAATGGAATAAGTTGGTTTTTCTCTGTATCATCAATATTACTTCTTGCATTTTGCTTGTTCTTATTTAGCGTGGAAGCATTTTCATTTATCTATCTTTCTGAGATACTTTTGCAAAGTATTTTCAGTTTCTTAGGATCAATGATTTTAGTGGTTTTAATTTTCATCTTGTTTAACACCAAAACTTAAACAGATGCAGAAGCAAGCAGTAATATTAATGTTTTTCTTAGTAGGTTTTTTGGGACTATTGCTCAAAGCGGCACAACTCCAGATAGTGGACGATACCTATAAGGCTAAGGCTAATCGTACTACTCTAATCAAAAAAACTCTTTATCCATCAAGAGGAACAATTTATGACCGCAACAATAAATTACTTGTACTAAATAATCCAATTTATAATGTCAGTGCTACTTACAATAAGGTGTCCCAAGATATTGATACTTTAAAGTTGTGCAGTCTCCTCGAAATAGACCCTTCAACATTTGCCGAAAGGCTTAATAAAAATTGGAAAGATGCTCGCTACAGTAAATCAGTTCCTTTTACATTCTATGGCAAGGTAAATCCTAAAGCAATTGGCAGTTTTATGGAGCACCTCCATGAATTTAAAGGCTTTGAGACGACTATAAGGAATATCAGGAGTTATCCTCATAAAAATGCAGGTCACACACTTGGGTTCATGGGTGAGGCAAATAAGACAGATATTGCCGAAGGTGAGTTTAGTTTGGGAGATTACTTAGGTAAAACGGGCATTGAAAAATACTATGATTCAATACTAAGGGGAACAAAGGGTCAGCAGTATGTATTAAAAGATGTTGTAGGGAGAGAGTCCTCATCCTATCAAGATGGAAATCTCGATGTCAATCCCAAGGCTGGTAAGGATCTCATTACGACTATTGACCTCGATCTGCAAGCCTACATCGAAGAGGTCATGGTGGGGAAAAAAGGATCAGTCGTTGCAATTGAACCAAAGACTGGTGAGATACTTGCGATGGTCTCATCACCTAACTACGATCCAAATGTCTTAAATTTTAACTCAGATAGAGGAGAAATCTATACCCAACTCAGTCAAGACAGTATCAATAAACCTCTATTGAATCGATCTATAACAACAAAGTATCCACCAGGGTCAATCTTTAAACCTATTATTTCTTTAATCGCATTGCAAGAGGGTGTTTGGAATCCAAATAGATCAGTGAATTGTCCTGGTTTTTATCAATATAGAACTTTTAAGTATGGGTGTCACCCGCATGTATCTCCATTGAGATTAAAATCTGCTCTTCAACACTCTTGCAATTCTTATTTCTTTCAAATGTTGAGAGATGTGGTTGAGAAAGAAGGTTGGAGTAACCCAGAGATAGGGTTAACCATACTTAATGAACATCTGTATGATTTTGGATTAGGAGTCACTACTGGTATTGATGTTCCAGGTGAGAGTAGGGGTTTTGTACCTACGCCTAAATACTATAATAATCTTTACAATGATAAGTATTCGACTTGGAAGTCAACATATATCATGTCTATTGGTATTGGTCAAGGAGAATTAGAATTTACAACCTTGCAGATAGCAAATCTTGCAGCAATATTAGCGAATAGAGGTTACTACATCCAACCCCACTTAGTCAAACAGATTGTTAGCCCTGAAGGAAAAATTGAGGATCAACTCTTTGATAAGCGAATGGTCAGAATAGACAAAAAACACTTCGTCCCTGTAATAGATGGCATGCGTCAGACAGTGCAATATGGAACAGGACAAGCCGCTTCGGTTGCAGGAATTACTGTTTGTGGTAAGACTGGAACAGCGCAAAATCCACAGGGTAAGGATCACTCAGTATTCTTTGCATTTGCCCCAAAGGATGACCCCCAGATTGCTGTAGCTGTATTCATTGAGAATGGAGGATTCGGCGCAACAATCGCATCACCTATTACGGGTCTAGTTATTGAGAAATATCTCAAAGGAGAAATTTCACCATACAAGAAGAATACTGAAACAAGAATGAAAGAAATGAACTTAATCCAATAAATAAAATCTATGATCATCTCATGCATCGTAGCGGTAGACCGAAATAATGCAATTGGCAAAGGAAATGATATCCCTTGGTATCTACCAGCAGATTTAAAATACTTCAAGAAGAACACTTTGAATAAGACAATTCTAATGGGTCGTAAGTGCTATCAATCAATTGGGAGACCTTTGCCTAAGAGGACAAATATGATAGTGACTCGTGACCCTTACTATATCGTTAGCAATTGTGTGGTAGTGAGGAGTATCGAAGAAGGAATTCAATGGTCAGTAGAAAATGGTGATGAAGAACTATGCATCATAGGTGGAGGTATGATCTATGAACAGACACAAGAACTCTGGACCAAACTTTACCTTACAGAAGTAGACCTTGAAGTAGAAGCTCCAGATATTTTCTTCCCTACTATAGAAATGGCAAATTGGAAACTTGTCAGCGAAGAGCAACATCAAAAGGATGAAAAAAATCCACATGACTATACATTCAAAGTCTTTGATAGAGTTTAAAAAAGGAATGAGTGGATCAGTACGACATATCCCAGAGAATCTTCTTCACTTTGTTTGGAAAACAAAGCTGATAAATCTCAATAATCTCAAAACCAGTAAGGGAGAGTCTATTACATTGAAGGATTTTGGATTTCACAATTTTGATGCTGGGCCAGACTTTAGCAATGGACGTGTGGAGATTGATGGCACATTGTGGGCTGGCCACATAGAAATGCATGTGCTGTCGTCAGATTGGGATAGACATCAGCACTCTAGCGATCTTGCATATGACAATGTAATCCTCCATGTCGTCTATCAACATGATCGAGACATAAAGCGAAAAGATGGGACAATAATCCCAACCTTAGAACTCCAACCTATATTGGATCAAGAGTTGCTAAACTCATATGCTCAATTGATGGATCAGGAGACATGGATACCATGTGAAAAATTGCTCTCTACAGTTGATCTGAGTCAAATGCCCGTCTGGCTAGAAGGTTTATCTATCGAAAGGATTGAATCAAAGACAAAGGCTTATCTCAAACTACTCAATACTCTTGAACAAGATTGGGATGCGACGTTTCATGTAGCAACTCTGCAGAGACTTGGGATGAAAGTTAATAAGGATGCAATGTTAAGACTCGGGATGCATTTACCTTTGCACATCTTATTGAAGCATCAAGATTCACTGTTTCAGTTAGAGGCATTGGCTTTTGGTGTTGCTGGCTATTTGAACGAAGAGGTTGATCACAATGAATACCAAAGTAAACTCAGACAAGAATATCAATTTCTATCTAAAAAGTATGACCTCAGCGCTTTAGACAGTAAAATCTTAAAACAAGGTAGATTGAGACCTCAGAACTTGCCAACTCTCAGGATAGCTCAATATGTAAGACTCATTCATCAAGAAGGGAGACTCTTTAGTAAGGTACTAGACTGCCAAACAATAGATGAGATCAAAGACCTCTTTGCACTGACTATAGATGAAGGGTACTGGTACGAGCATCATACATTTGGTAAGGCCACAAGACCTCAAATTAAGAGTATTGGAGAGACAGCAATACTCAGTATCATTATCAATTTAGTAGTACCCATGCTCTACTTAAAAGGTAGACTTACTGATGATCAAACATTACAAAACCTCAGCTTAAACATCCTAGAAAAATTAAAACCTGAGAAAAATAGTATCATTGATAAATGGAAACAAAATGGAATTACATCTAGTGATGCTAGAGAAAGCCAAGCACTTCTCCAATTAAAGACCGAATATTGTGATCATAAACGGTGTCTTGATTGTCCCATTGGTTACAAATTGCTCACTCAAAAATAATAATGCAGGACTCAATAATCGCTAAGATTTTACTCTTTCCTTTTTCACTGATCTATATGCTAATCCTTGGTATTAGAAATCTCTTCTATGATGCTAAGTTGCTTAAATCTACACAGTTTGCATTGCCTGTGATCAATATTGGAAATCTTGCAGTGGGTGGTGCAGGGAAAACGCCTCATGTAGAGTACTTGATCAGATTACTCAATCCATTTTTGGAACTTGGAGTTTTAAGTCGTGGATATAAAAGGAAGTCAAAGGGTTTTCGATTCGTCAAAGCGACTGATAGTGCTGAGCTCTCAGGTGATGAACCAAAGCAGTATGCAATGAAATTTAGAGATGTGGTGGTAGCTGTCTCTGAGAGTCGCAATACTGGTATACCAGAAATGCTCAAATATAACCCTCAAATCCAGACTATCATTCTTGATGATGCATACCAGCATCGGAGTGTTATCCCATATCTCAATATCTTGCTCACTGCATATGCTAAGGTTTATACGGAAGATTTGCTCTTACCTGCAGGACGACTCCGAGAGTACGCTTCAGCATCAGAGAGAGCATCTCGAATAATTGTCACTAAGTGTCCTATGGAAATGGATGAGGTTGATCGTCAAAGGCTATTAAACCTCTTAGAACCACAGGCTCATCAAAAGGTCTACTTCTCTTACTACAAGTATTATACTCCATACTATATGTACAATGGTAATGCACGGATTGAACTGTCAAATGACAGAGAGGTAATACTGCTTTCTGCTATAGCTAACACACAGTATTTGGAAGATTACCTTGTCAGTAAATGCACTGTGGTTGATACTATCAAATTTGAAGACCATCATTACTTTACAGAAAGAGATATCGAGTTGTTAATTAAGATATTCCAACAAGAAGAGAATAGAGAACTGATAATCATCACTACCGAGAAGGATGCTACGCGGTTACATATTCACAATAAGGTCTTGATTCAAAAGAGAATACCTATCTTTATCTTGCCAGTAGAGGTAGGGTTTCATTTTGACCAAAAAGAAGAATTCGATGCAGATATTAAAGACTTTTTACTCGATTTCAAGTCATAATGCTATGAGAATTTTTATTTGGATTTTTATTATTGTATTTACATGTAGTGGTCATACTCTGATAGCTCAATCAGTACATTATAGCAGACATGACCAGATTGGACAACTCACAGCGAAGCTCAACTCACTGACTGAACCGAATAAGAATGTCCATTCGGCATTTGGCAATGTCTATAGGGTAGACATTCCTGAAATGAATCTTGATAGTCTGAGTACTAAGAGCAAAGGTATTTATAGAAAGATATATGTGGACAATCAAGACTTAATCGACCTCGACCAATCGATAGAGAGAAAGGGAATTCTTAGGCACTTTTATCGAGACAAGGCTAACCTTCTGAGTTTAGAAAAGGAAGGAATAAAGGTCTATCTTAACCCACTCATTCACATAAGTGGGGGAAGGGATTCTGGACGTTCTGGTGCTGCATTTCGAAATTCCCGTGGATTTGTAATGCGAGGTAGTATAGATGAAAAGGCTTACTTCTATACAAGCTTAATAGAGACCCAAGCGAGTTATCTTCAATATCAAAGTGATAGATTTGATGCTGCTAATGCAATCGACGGTCAAGGTTTTTTCAAACCTTATAAGAGTGAAGTCTCGAACCTTAAGGGATATGATTTCCTCAATGCCAAAGCATACTTTGGATTAGCAGTAACTCAGCATATCAACTTGGAATTAGGGCATGGTAATCACTTCATCGGTCATGGCTATCATTCACTATTACTTAATGATTATAGTCAAAATTACTTCTATGTATCGCTTGATACGAGAGTCTGGAAATTACATTATAAAAACATTTTTGCCGAGTTGGCAGGTATTACTAGCAATGTCTCTGGGGTCACTCGACTTCTTCCAAAAAAATATATGGCTGCTCATTATCTCAGCTATAAGCCTAAGTCCTGGTTAGAAATAGGAATCTACGAAGCTGTTGTTTTTAGCAGAGAAAATAATTTTGAATTTCAATATCTCAATCCTATCATCTTTTATCGGACAGTTGAGCAGTTTCTAGATAGTCCAGACAATGTCCTGCTTGGAGCAAATGCCAAAATCACCTTATTTAAAAAGTATCACCTCTATGGTCAGTTTATTTTGGACGAGCTCAAGGTCAGAGAAGTGTTTGACTCAGCAGGGTGGTGGGG
>Ga0079202_10001034_pt1 | contig 10308 bp, 7 predicted proteins | sample PorBlaBluebeHill_FD_68601 | JGI IMG/M metagenome (GOLD analysis project Ga0079202, IMG submission 68601) | Marine algae microbial communities from Blueberry Hill - Blueberry Hill, Maine | ecosystem: Host-associated > Algae > Red algae > Blade | place: USA: Blueberry Hill, Maine
CATGGAGAAAGCCATGGAGAGTCACACAACGAAAATCATTAGAAAGGGCTTTTAAAAAGCTGTATTGATTAATAAGAGAAACACACAAAATGAAAAATATACTCTATACAATCGCCCTTCTTTCTTTTGCTTTATTGGGGCAATTGACTGCGCAAAACTGGATGCCGGCGCCCGGGGAAATGCCTGACAAACCTGTCTACATTATGGGTGGTACCGTTCACGTGGGAAATGGTGAAGTCATTGAAAATGCTACCCTCTCGTTCAGCGATGGAAAAATTTCTCTGGTGGCTGCCGATACTCCCATCCGAATGAAGGAAGACCAGGCCATCCAGATTGATGCCACAGGAAAACACATCTACCCAGGACTGATTTCGCCTATGACCCTAACTGGGCTCGTTGAAGTAGAGGCGCTCCGTCAAACACGTGACTACCGCGAAGTAGGTGGAATTAAGCCGCACGTTCGTTCTATCATTGCATACAATACCGATTCATGGGTAACGCCTACGATTCGATCCAATGGGGTCTTGATCTCGCAGATTGTTCCACGGGGTGGTCGAGTTCCTGGCACCTCTTCAGTGGTTCAGCTCGATGCGTGGAATTGGGAAGACGCACTTGTTGCGGAAGACAATGTGCTGCACTTAAATTGGCCATCTTCCATTACCAGAGGAGGTTGGTGGGCCGAGCCAGGCAACATCAAACCAAACAAGAATTACGACAAACAAGTCGATGAACTTAAAGCGTTCTTTGCCGAAGCCAAAGCGTATGTGAATGGCTCACCGAAAGAGACCAATCTCAAGTTTGAAGCAATGCGCGATGTGTTTTCGAAGAAGAGAAAAGTGTTTATCGCAGCCAACCATGCCAAAGACATTAGCTCAGCGGTTCTCTTTGCCAAAGAAATGGACATCGAAATGGTTCTGGTTAACGGCCGGGATGCTTGGTTGCTCACCGATCTGCTGAAAGAGAACGATATTCCAGTGGTGCTTAGAAGAACGCACTCATTGCCCTTCCGTGACGAAGACGACATTGACCTCGCCTACAAAATGCCTGCGCTTATGGAAGATGCGGGCATCCTTTGGTGCATGACGGCTCAAACGGGCTCTGGTGAGCAACGCAACTTGCCCTTTACCGCTGGAAAGTCTGTGGCTTATGGCATCTCCAAAGAACAAGCGCTTGCTTCTGTGACACTCAATGCAGCTAAAATTCTAGGTATTGATGATACCTACGGCAGTTTGGAGGAAGGAAAATCGGCCACGCTGGTAATTTCTGATGGCGATATTCTAGATGGCATCGGCAATCAAATCACACACGCCTTTGTTGATGGGCGATTGGTCAATCTGGAAAACAAGCAAAAGCACCTTTATCGCAAGTTTATGAAGAAGTACAAGCTTGAACCCAAACGCCACTAAATCGTTCATCTTGAACAAACGATGTCAGCGGTTCTACAAAGTTCTGGCTCAATAGATGCTGCTCCTATGAAATACTTGGGTAAAACGGATGAATATTTTGAGCTAGTCGACGTTGATCCTGTCAATTGCGACATCTTGAAAGAGAAGCAAGAAGGTTTGCTTTCTTTTCTGTGGTTTACATCCAATGATAACAGATTTATCATAGATTCGGTTGAGTACGATTTCCAGGCGAATCAGGTCGTTTGTTTAACGGAATTTCATACCGTGGAGATTGGGGAAGTAAAAACCCTACGACTCCTGCGATTCAATCGTTCCTTTTACTGCGTTCTCAATCACGACAGCGAGGTAGGCTGCAAAGGCATACTCTACTTCGGTTCATCTCAGGTCCCCGTCATTCATTTGGAGGATCAAGATCTAGATATTCTAGAAAAGGTTTGGGATATGCTGCGGATCGAAATGGTATCGCGAGACAACCTTCAGCTGGAAATGTTGCAGATGATGCTCAAACGCATTCTCATTCTTTGTACGCGCATCTACAAATCTCAAAACAAATTTCAGAAACTTGAAACCGAACAAAACGACCTTGTTCGGTCTTTCAACTTTGAAGTTGAACAGCACTTTCGACAAAAACACACAGTTGCTGAATATGCTGATTTGCTCAACAAGTCGCCCAAAACGCTCTCTAATGTGTTTAAAAAATTGGGCAATCGTACACCATTGCAACTGATCCAGGATCGAAGAATGCTAGAGGCAAGAAGACTCTTGCGCTATTCTGATAAGAGTATATCTGAGATCAGTGATGAAATCGGGTTCGCCGATGTGCAGTCTTTCAGTCGCTTTTTCAAGAAAAATGAAGGCGTTTCACCCAGTACCTTCAAAGAAAAGGGCGAAAATCTTGAGATTGGGAAAAATTGACAAGCAAGGGGGAATTCTCGCCTACCCACAACCCTCCAGATGATTCCATATTTGTATTATCAATCGGTAGTTAGACGATTGACATGTAAAACAAGAATCATGAAAGAGATCAAAAGCAAAGTCGAATTCCAAGAAATCCTTGATCAAGGAAAACCCGTATTGTTGGATTTTTATGCTGATTGGTGTGGACCTTGTAAGACGCTGCTCCCAACTGTCGAAAAACTCGCTGCTGAGCACGAAGCCGATTTCATTATAGCCAAAGTAAATGTTGACATCAATAAGGAATTGGCAGCCCAGTTCAAAGTCCGAAGTATTCCTGCATTATTTTTCCTCCAAAATGGAGAAGTTAAAGAACGATTGACAGGCTTGCAAACAGAAGGAGTTTTGCGCGAAAAAATCGACAGCTACTTGACGGAAAACGTATAATCAATTTGAAATTGATTCACTGCGATTCCCTAATTAAATAACCGCATAAAGTAATTCAAAATGGCAACTGTAGTAAATATTAAGAACCTCACCAAAGGTTATCAAAGTATTATTGACAACGGCAGACATTCGATTGTTGGCGACGAGCCAATCAAGAGCAAAGGAACGGATCTTGGCTTTTCCCCAACTGACCTCATATTATCAAGCCTTGCTTTTTGTAAAGTAGCTACGGTTCGATTCGTAGCCAGACGAAATGGTTGGAACCATTTAATTCGAGATGTGGATGGAACCTTGTCAATGGAAGTAAAACGATCGAACGGCAAATTATCGACCCAGGTAACCGTGGCTCTAAAGATCGATGGCGACCTTACACCAGAGCAAGAAAAGGAATTGATTGATCAAGCCGATAAGTGCTATGTGCATCGTATGATCGAAGGTGATTGGGAAATTGAAAATGCCACTACATTGATTGATTCCAGCGATAGTAAAAAGACGACAGAAGCGATTTCTCAGTGAAATCAATTCGGGAATGGTAATGTTTAATTAGAGTTTTTTGGTTTTAAAGGGACGGTCGTAAGACCGTCCCTTTTTGCTGTTAGTGAGTTATTGGAATTACTGAATGAGTGAGTTGCTTACGTTGGGCAGTGGCTCCTTTAATGCGCATGAAGGATCCGAAGTTGATTTTTGCCTAGGTATTGAAATTGCCTTTTGAAAATTGCAGTACAAATGATCCAACTATCTATTGGAAAAGGTTTCACCTTTCCACTGCATAGATTTGATGGATTGGCAATTTTGTCAATCAAATTTTTAATTCATCGACTCTGAAAAAAGTGACAGCTTTCCACTGCAATCATAAGCGAAACTCTGCTTCATTCCTTTTCGGTGTATTATGTTTCTGTTGAAGACAATAGCACTCGCCAAGTTTAGCAAAACATTTTTGTCCATCGCAGCTACAGCTCAACACTTATAGGATTTCATTCCCAACAAAGAGTACTCAGGTCAACACAAACAGCAGCTCCTCACTGCAATTCCGTGGGAGAAATCTGGTCTCATGGAGTGAAGTTGGTGGTTACGATTGAGCCGAGTCGGACCAAAAGTCCTTTAGTATCGTAAGGCCGCAGCTTAGCTACGGCTACAGATTATCCATAAACCTTTACAATCCAATAACCGAACTTACTTGCTTTACCAATGTCTCAGGAGAGGTAGAAAATTCGCTAGCATCGGCATTGAGAGCGCGACGTCTCGTCTCGTCTAGGGCGCAGCCGAATAGCTTTGGACTTCCAAAACCCCTCGCAAAAAACAACCCGCTGCATCTCTGGCATCATCCACCTAGAATTTGCTGAAGGCAGATGGCCAACGGCCAGATGTATTCATTTCACTCAGTCCACTCAGTCACTCACTAACTTCAGTAACTGACTCCCGCACACTAAAAAACCCCGAAAAAATTAATCTTCGGGGTTTCAATAATTTTATTTCGTCTATTACTAGGCAAGTGTTCGCTTGATGGACACCTCTTCGTATCCTTCAACCATATCGCCTACTTTTATGTCGTTGTAGTTCTTGATTTGAACACCACACTCCATTCCAGAGGTAACTTCCTTCGCGTCGTCTTTGTAACGTTTCAGGGAAGACAGCTCACCGTCGAATTTCACAATTCCGTCTCGAACCAATCGCACTTTCGTGTTGCGGGTGATTTTACCTTCTTGAACCAAGCAACCTGCAATGGAACCAACTCGGCTAATCTTAAAGACTTCTCGTACTTCGAGGTTACAGGTAATGCGTTCCTCAATAGTAGGCTCCAACATTCCCTCCATCGCAGACTTGATCTCGTTGATCGCATCGTAAATTACAGAATACATGCGGATGTCCACTTCTTCCTTCTCGGCCAATCTTCTCGCATTGAGCGATGGACGTACCTGGAAGGCTACAATGATCGCATCAGAAGCTGTTGCTAAGAGTACATCCGATTCTGAAATCTGACCTACTGCTTTGTGCACCACATTCACCTGAATTTCTTCTGTAGAAAGCTTCAACAATGAATCGGCCAATGCCTCAACAGATCCATCCACATCAGCCTTCACAATGAGGTTCAACTCCTTAAAGTTCTCGAGGGCCAATCGACGGCCAATCTCATCTAGTGTAATGTGTTTCTTGGTTCTACGACCTTGCTCGCGGATGATTTGCTCGCGCTTGTTGGCGAGATCTTTCACTTCCGACTCTTCGTCGTATACTTTGAATTTCTCACCTGCTTGAGGTGCTCCATTCAATCCTAGAATTAAAACAGGAACAGATGGCCCGGCATCTTCTACGACATCACCCCGCTCATCGAACATGGCTTTAACTCTACCGTAGTGCGTACCCGCCAAAATAACATCTCCCACTTTCAATGAACCAGATTGTACCAATACCGTGGCAACATAACCTCGACCTTTGTCAAGTGATGCCTCAATGACTGAACCAATCGCATTCTTCTCTGGGTTGGCTTGTAGCTCAAGCATTTCTGCCTCCAAGAGTATCTTCTCCAGCAATTTATCGATTCCGATTCCTTCTTTGGCTGAGATGTCTTCAGATTGGTACTTACCACCCCAAGACTCCACCAAAAAATTCATGCTGGCTAGTTCTTCCTTAATTCGTTCAGGATTAGAACCGTCTACGTCAATCTTGTTGAACGCGAAGATGATCGGAACTCCAGCCGCTTGTGCGTGACTGATGGCCTCCTTTGTTTGAGGCATCACTGCATCATCAGATGCAATCACGATCACAGCGATGTCAGTGATCTTAGCTCCACGAGCTCTCATCGCGGTAAAGGCTTCGTGACCCGGTGTATCGAGGAAAGTAATTCGTTTTCCATCAGGGGTCGCCACCTCGTAGGCACCAATGTGCTGGGTGATTCCACCCGACTCACCAGCAATTACGTTCGCGCTTCGGATATTATCCAACAATGATGTTTTACCGTGATCTACGTGACCCATGACGGTTACGATAGGGGCACGATGCTCCAAAGTTGCTGGATCGTCTTGCTCATCCTCTTCTTCAGCTCCGTCGGAAATGTCGATGAATTTTACCTCGTAATCGTAGTCCGATGCTACAAGGTCAATCAATTCGGCATCCAAACGTTGGTTGATAGAAACGAAAGTTCCAAGACTCATACACGCAGAGATTACCTCTCCTGCACCAATGTTCATCAAAGAAGCTAATTCACTTACGGTGATAAACTCAGTTACGTGCAATACGTTGCTCTCCTGCTGCTCTGCCGCTTCGGCTTGCAAACGTTTTTTCTCCATCGTATCCCTCTTGGATCGACGAAGTTTTTGTCGGTTTTTCTTACCACCGCCCTGCATTCGGGCCATAGTAGCCTTCAGCTTCTCCTGAATTTCCTTACCGGTAATTTCAGCCGGAACACTTCCGCGCGTTGATTTTTTCTTATTGCCAGACCCTCCTCTGCTACCACCAGAATTGCCACCCCTTCTGCCACCAATTTGGCTAGCTGGAACTCCTTTGCGTTGGATTCTCTTTCGCTTTTTCTTCGGCGCAGCATCCTTTTTGTCAACCGGCAAAGTGATCTTACCCATCACCTTCGGTCCTTCGAGGGTGATTTTTTTGCGCTCGATCATGTCCTCCTTCGGCGGCTCCTTCCTAGCTTTTCCAGCAGGCTTAACCGGCGGCTTCTTCGCTGCTGGTTTTTCTACTTTAGCTGCTGGCTTGGGAGCCGGCTTTCTCGATTGATTATTGCCAGAAGATTTCTTAACCGTGCTTTTGCCTTTCTTGTCTCGGTCACCTAAATCGATTTTACCCACGACCTTCGGACTCTGGGTTTCGATCTTGGTTTTCTCAACAGGCTTTTCTTTGGGTTTTTCAACTTCCTTAACAGGCTCTTTGACCTTTTTCGGCTCTTCTTTCTTGAGGACGGGCTCCTCTTTCTTGACGGGCACTGGATCTGCCTTCACCTCCGGTGCTTTTACCACTGGCTTTTCAGGCTTTTCTTCCGGCTTGACTACCTCTGGCTTTGCAACAACCGCTTCCTGCTCAACAACTTCTGGCTTCGCCACTTCCTCTTTTACCGGAGGCTTTTCTTCGGGCTTTTCAACAGTTGGTGTTTCGACTGGTGGAGTGGCGGGTGGGTCGGTTTTGGTCTTTCCTGATTTCTTATCGACAAAACGATCAGAAATCAGTGGGTCGCCTACTTCCGCTGGGGTAATGGTCTGGATGTTCCCTTTTTCGTCAAGGGCGTGTTTTTCACGCTTTTTCTGGCCAATCGTGATTTTCTCAGAACGTTCTTTAAGTGCTGCGTCACCCTTAAACTCCACGTAGAGTGAATCGCACATCTCGGCCGTTAGCTTTGAGTTAGCGCTGAAGTCATCTTCATAACCAGCCCCCTTCAAATGCTCTATCGCCGTATCGGCACCTATATTTAGGTCTCGGACGATCTTCGCTAATCTGGCTCCCTTCTTTACTGCCATAAATCTTATTTAGACTGCTGGTCATAACAATTAAGAGGGACCAGCGTCTATGTGAAGTGGAACCTGATTGCTCAGAAAGTCCCAACTTCTATCTTGTAAATATATAACTCTACTTGTCATCTGCCTCAACATCTTCGTCAACAGTTTCAGCAGATTTAGAATCTTCAGCTTTTTCTGCTGTTTCTTCTATCGGTGCTTCCACTTTCGCTTCAGATGCTTCCGCTTTAACTTCAGGCTCCTCCGCTTTCGCTTCAGACTCCTCGGCTTTCGCTTCAGTTGCTTCTACTACTTCCGCAGTGTCGGCTTTCTCGGCATCTTTTTTAATTGCTTCTACCGGTTCTGTGGTTTCGGCAACTACTGCATCTTCTTTTTTATCCGATACAGACTTCTCAACAACTTCTGCGCCTTCAGAAGTTCCATCTTCTGATTTTTCGCTTGCAGCAGCATCTTTTTTAGATCCTGACTCTTCGTCGTCAAATTCTTCTTTGAGGATTCTCAAAACGTCATCAACGGTTTCATCTTCTAAATCAGAACGACGCAGCAATTCTGCCCGATTCATATCTAGAACACTCAAAGCGGTATCCAAACCTATTCCTTTCAGAATGTCTAGTACCCACCCATCTATCTCATCTGAGAACTCGCTCAGTAAAATGTCTTCTTGACCGGCTAGCTCCTCATCGATATCACGGTATACGTCAATTTCGTAACCAGTGATTCGGCTAGCCAACTTAATATTCAACCCACCTCGACCAATGGCCAGAGAAACTTGATCTGGATCAAGGAAAACACTCACGCGTTTGGTCTCCTCGTCGATGTCCATTGAATTGATCTTCGCCGGTGTTAAGCAACGCTGAATAAACAGAGTAGTGTTGGTGGTGTAGTTGATGATATCGATGTTCTCGTTTCTCAACTCACGAACGATTCCGTGGATACGTGAACCCTTCATTCCAACACAAGCACCCACTGGATCAATGCGATCGTCGTAAGACTCTACCGCTACCTTGGCCCGCTCACCTGGCTGACGAACAATTTTCTTGATGGTAATCAAGCCGTCGAAAATCTCCGGCACTTCCAATTCCATCAGTTTCGCTAGAAAGTTACTATCTGTTCTTGACAATCGGATAACTGGATTGTTATTTCTCAAATCCACTTCCTTCACAATCGCACGAATCGTATCACTCTTCTTGAAGAAATCACTTCTGATCATTTCCTGCTTCGGAAGAATCAATTCGTTTCCTTCGTCATCTAAGATCAAAAGCTCTCGCTTCCAAATTTGGTAAACTTCACCTACAATGATGTCGCCTACGCGATCTTTGTACTTTTTGTATAGCTCGTCTTTCTCGAGCTCCATGATTCGCGAAATCAAAGTCTGTCGTGCCGCTAAGATAGCGCGACGACCGAAATCGATCAAACCTACAGGCTCCTGTACGTCCTCACCTATTTCGAAATCCTGCTCAATTAGCTGGGCTTCAGTAATACCGATTTCTAACTGCGGATCTTCGATCTCACAGTCGTCTACGATTTTACGCATACGCCAAATCTGCAAATCACCACGATCGGTGTTTACAGTGATGTCGAAGTTATCGTCCGACCCATACTTTTTCTTAATGATGGTGCGGAAAACTTCCTGCAACACCTTCATCATCGTTTCCCGGTTAATGTTTTTGAATTCTTTGAATTCAGAAAACGAGTCTACCAGGTTGATTGCTTGTTTGGTACTCTTGCTCATGAAAAAGAAATAACTGCTCTAACGCTTTTTACATCATCGAATCCAAGTCGATGAAGAACTCGCTCTTCTTGCTTTTTATTCAACTTAACGACTTCTTCAACGGAAAAGCTCTCATCTGTCACTGCCATCAAGGTTCCTTTAAAAGGCTTTGATCCCTCACGAACAACTTCCACTATCTTTCCTACATACTTGTGGTACTGTTCTTTCACTTTAAAAGGCTTGTCGGCCCCGGGTGATGAAACTTCCAACAAATACTTTTCAGGAACCAGAGCCTCCTCTTCTAAGTGGTGCTCTATGTGGCGGCTGATCTTGGCGCAGGTTTCGATTCCTAATCCATCTAAACAATCAATGAAGACTTGAATGTGTACATTGCTTCCAATTCGAATTTCCACCAAAAAGTCTTTGGTTTCTTTGAATTGTTCTTCTAACAATTGCTCGATTCTGCTTTGAATTGCTTGCTTGTTGATGGTAATCTTTTTACCTGACAATTGACCTCTGAAAAAGAAAAGAGGGGACTTTCGTCCCCTCCTTTCGGGTGCAAATATAGCCTTTTTTAGGAATTTATCAACTATTTCCGTTCCCTAATGAAAGTTATTATGATTGATAATGAGGCAGTTAGCCATTCAACAAGAAGTCATAAATTTTCCAATGGCAGGTTTTTCGTGAAATTTTGCTTTCTGAAAGAGTGAATTTTTAGCCAATTCAACTGCACTTACCGCATGAAAGACCTTACTAAGAAGGCAGAATCTCCATTGAGCTACGCAACTTCTTCAAATCTTCGTTCGCGATGGCCCATTCTCTGAAATTACTAAAGAAGAAACCGACTTCGATTCTTAGCTCACCATTATACAAGCCAAAAACATCGTAGGCCTCTGAAGTGGGTGTATCGACCTGAAAACGACCAAACTTGGCTCCCAACCAATCAAAATCTTCAAGCAGCTTTGCCTTCATAGGAGACGAGTGCAGTGCAATACTTTCTTGCCTGACACTTTTCATGAGTGCCAAATCGTGATCGCTTTCTTTGAATATCCACATTCGCATCGACACTTGTCCCAAGGCAGCATCATCGTGTATCATGTTAAATTGTACATCCCTAGATCCCCGAATTTCTATATCATTACCATCTTGGGCTACTGTATTCTTCTTGTCACCAACGACTATGCTGAATTTTCCAGGAATGCCTGTAAACTTGATACCAAGGGGCGGCAAATGCAAATTATAGTCCCCACCAGAAATGTGGAACTGATGACCTTGAATGTGCTTCTTTGATTTCAACTCTACCGCATTTGGCAATACGGATTTAGATTTCTTCTCACTCATCTCTAACTCATTATAATTTCTAACGCGTGGCAGCTGAACGTTGAGTTCAACA
>Ga0079202_10001036_pt1 | contig 10302 bp, 7 predicted proteins | sample PorBlaBluebeHill_FD_68601 | JGI IMG/M metagenome (GOLD analysis project Ga0079202, IMG submission 68601) | Marine algae microbial communities from Blueberry Hill - Blueberry Hill, Maine | ecosystem: Host-associated > Algae > Red algae > Blade | place: USA: Blueberry Hill, Maine
TTTTGAAATTGTTGGCAGATATTGCTTCTAGTTTTTCATACTCATTTGAGCTAGACATCGAGTGAATTAGATAATAGGCTGCGTCTATATCTTTTGGAATATTCTTGAGCGTATCTATTTGAAGGAAATCTACGTGGATAACTTCAATATATGACTTCATTGACTCCGGTGGACTGAACCTATTGGCATCTCGCACGCAACATATGACATGATGACCATTATTTACAAGGCTGGGCAATAACCTCTTCCCAATATATCCAGTTACCCCAGTTAATAGTATCCTCATATGATCATCATTAATGTGCTAAATTTTGTAACAGCTAAGTCCTAATGAATGTTTACATTGTCCTAAACGACCATGCATTAAAGACTTTAAGACTGCATTATTTATAAGGATTTCAAAAGATCCAAAATAAAATTAAGGATATTGAAAATCCAGTCATCGCAAGAACTCCTGTCATCATCGTCCAAGACTGAAAAGTCTCCTTCTCTGTCATCCCAAGATACTCCTTAACCAACCAAAAACCACTATCGTTGACATGAGAAAAAATGGAAGCACCAGAAGCAATAGCAATCACGATGGAGCCAAGTTGCATTCCAGAAAAGTCATTGCCCTGTAAAAATGGATAGACCAATCCTGCAGCAGTAATCATTGCTACAGTCGCTGATCCTTGAATTACTCTCACAAGAACGGCAGCAATAAAAGCAAAAAGAATGACTGGCATGCCGATTTCAGAAAGAGCGGTTGCCATCATCGATCCAGCTTCCGTGTCAACCAAGACCTGCTTAAATACAGATCCCGCACCCGTCAATAAAATGATAACCCCTGCTGGCTTTAAAGATTTCGAACTGACTTCTAATAATTGTTCAGAACTAAAGCCACCGGCCTTCCCGAGCGCGTACCAGGCAATTAAATTGGCTATAATTAACGCAATGAATGGGTGACCTAGAAGTTTTATAATATCCTTCGTAGACTCACTTTCAATAGGAATAAAACCTTCGGAGGTGAATGTATTTAATACAATCAATAAGATCGGGAGTAGGATGATTCCCAAAATTTTATAAAAATTTGGAAGCTCTAATTCTTCCGGTGCATCCGCGTAATCTTCGGGAGCATCAATAAATATTTTGTTCCCAATATACCGGCCAAAGATAATTCCGCTAACTATCATTGTAGGAATTCCGGCGATGATGCCCACGAGCATAACCCAACCCAATGGCACATCAATAATATCTGCAACGGCAATAGGACCAGGGGTCGGCGGAATGAATGAATGAGTTACGGCAAGGCCAGACAATAGAGGGATTGCATAGTGCAACAAAGACTTGCCAGTACTTTTCTGCAAGGCATAGATGACTGGAATTAGAATAATAAAGGCGACATCAAAGAATACAGGGATGGCAACCAAGAAACCAGTAAACCCCAAAGACATACCTGAATTATTTTCTCCAAACGCTTTAAGCAAATGTTGAGCAATGGCCTTGGCTCCTCCTGAAATTTCTAAGATCCCTCCAAACAAAGCACCAAGCCCGACAACAGTCGCAACAAATCCTAGACTAGAGCCCATTCCATTTTTAATGCTGTTGATTACCTCAGCGCCATTTAAACCAGCAAGTAAACCGACAACAATGCTTGACACCAACAAAGAAAGGAAAGCAGGAAGCTTCAGCTTCAAGATCATAAACAGTAACAGGATTACTCCTGCGAGGACAGCCAACATTAAACTGCTCATTTATATCCAGTTGGTATGAAATTTATCCCCACGATTAGCATCTACCCTTTCGTACGTATGCGCTCCAAAATAGTCTCGCTGAGCTTGAATTACGTTGGCCAATGATTTTGATTCTACGTAGCCATTGAGATAGCTCAAACTGCTTAAAAAACAAGGCGCAGAAATTGCGCTTGCTGCCAATCGTGAAATCACTTCCTGAAACTTGCCTCGATTAGAGTTGACATATGCGCGTATGGGTTCTTGCATCAATATTTGAGGCTCTGAAAAATCTGATTCAGACAATTGCTCCATGAGTTTAGAGCGGATGATGCAGCCATTGGTCCAGATTCTTGAAAGGTCTTTAAAATTGATATCCCAACCATACTCTTCCGAAGCCGTAAAAATCAGATCGTAGCCTTGATGATGATTTATAATCCGAGCCATTTGATAAGCGACCTTCAAGTCTTTAATTCCGATTGATAGGCTCTCTTTATTTGCAGGATAAATTTTATCTGCGGCCTGCCTTAGGTCTATCTGGGCGGATTGGTAACGTGCATACAATGCAGCAGTCAAGGTCGGTATCGCTACTCCTAATTCCGTGGCAGCCACCGTGGTCCAGCCACCGGTCCCCTTATTCCCCGCACGGTCCAAAATAAGATCAATCAAGTAATTTTCACCTTCCTTCTTAGTCAAAATATCTGCAGTAATTTCTAGAAGGTAACTGGAGCATTCAGAGGCATTCCATTCTTTAAATAGATTAGAGATTTGCTCGTGGTCAAATTTCATATGGTGTCTTAAAAGTCCGTATACTTCCGCGATCAATTGCATCTCCCCATACTCGATCCCATTGTGCACCATCTTCACAAAATGACCAGCACCACCGTTCCCAATGTAGGCACAGCAATTGGATCCAGCGGCATCTTTGGCGGCTATGGATGTAAATATACTTTCTACGAGCTCATATGCTTCTTTTGATCCTCCAGGCATAATGGACGGACCTTTCAACGCTCCTTCCTCGCCACCTGAAACTCCAGTGCCAATAAACTTGATCCCAGTAGTAGCTAAGTCCTTAAATCTGCGTTCGCTATCCTTATAATGAGAATTCCCGCCGTCAATAATGAGGTCACCTTTTTCAAGCAAAGACTTAAGATCATTGATCACTGCATCCACGGCTGCACCGGCATTTACCATCAAGAATATTTTTCTTGGACTGGATAATGAATTTGCGAAAGCAGATAAATCATCAAAAGCTTGAGCTGCAGACATCTCCTCATAATCTTCGACAAAACACTCCGCTACTTTTTCTTCCTTGCCATCTACATGTCTATTGTAAACACTTATACCAAATCCTCTTCCTGCGATATTTCGGGCCAAACTTTTACCCATCACACCTAGACCAATTAATCCAATTTCTGATTTCTCTTTCATATTTATTTTTTCAACCACTAAATCAACAATTTCAGTTGGACTTTTACTTACATCGACTTTAATTCCATACTCCGGTTCCTCCCAAGTTTCAAATTGGGACTTCAAAAGTTCGGGAGGCATAAAGTGATTTCTCTCGCGCATTCTATCTTCAATCAAATCAGCATCCCCATTCAATATTACCCAATGAACTTCACTTTTAAGCCCTAAAACCAATTGCTGACGATAGGACTCCTTGAGGGCCGAGCAAGCCAATACCGTACCTTTAGCAGCAGGTAGGTCTCTGAACATTTGATTTAAAATGGAAAGCCAGGGTCCCCTATCCTCATCATCTAAGGAATGTCCTTGGCTCATTTTGGAAATATTTTCTGCCGGATGAAAGTCATCCGCATCTGCAAAATCGAGCTGTAATTCTTTAGCCAAAAGCTTGGCTACGGTGGTCTTTCCTACCCCACTCACTCCGATCACTATTAATATCAAATCCCTACTAGAGTTCATGCTCTAAAAATAAGAAAATCAATGGACTTATCAATGAGTGATGCAGGTCTACCATTGCAAGAACTAATCAAGGGTGGCAAACAACTAGGATGAAGTATCGCATTATTGAAAATATTCAATCAAGGCCTCTTTCAATTTTTCCGACTGCAATTCTGCCTGTGCTGTTTCTTCTGGATATTTTTCAAGCGCTTGATCATATCTGGTTTCTACCGAAGCTAAACTCAATGGATGCCAAATGGATTCAATCAGATCCACTGAAATCACCTTATCTTCAGCCAAATAATTTGCTCGCTGAGCCAATCCAACCACATGTTGAATTCTGCACCTATTCATAAATCTACGATCCGAGACAATGAGTTTTATGAGGTCCATGCTTTTTATTTCATTGATAAGATGATCTGGTTTTTCCTCATTTTTCTGGTTAATACTATAGGTTCCATAAAACCAATCTAAGGTCTGTTCCTGACTTTTTTTATCTCCACCTAGTAAATTTCGGTACAGGTCTGCTCTTTCAAAATCCTTGTAATTTTCTGTTGATTTGGTCAGCCCTAAATTTAAATAATCACTGGCCTCAGCAGGATCTAAATTTGCGCAAGCGATGTACCAATCTGAAAATTGCAAATTTAAAGAATGCTGCTTCAATTCTGTGACCTCGTATTCTGCTCGTTCAAGTAAAAAATGGATATCATCTTTATTAAAATAGTTCGCTGCTCGTTTAAGAATCTCTTTACACATCTGAGCATAATCATAATTGTAATAATTCTCATCCCTTACCCTATAAAGATCAGGATCATCACTGCTCGGTTTTCTTCCAAGGATGTTCAGTAATTCCTTTCTTTCTAATCGCTCTATTGCCTGAATCATTTCCTCTTCCTTAAAGACCGAACTTGGATTATATTCATAGTCTTCAGAACCTAACATCAAAGAATAAATAGAATGTTCGGGCTCGGAGAGTTTGTCAACATAATTTGATTTAAATAAGACGCTAGGATTGCGCGAACTTTCTGCTCCCATCCTTGCATTTTTTTTCACACGGTAAAATAATGTTTTGGTGTGGCCATAAGTTTCTGTCAAGCCCTTGTGATCTTTAAGAAACTGTTCTAAGTCTTGATCCATTCTACCATATCCAGCAAACTTAAAACAAATACTAAGAAGTTGGTTGGCAATTTTGCTCAACTCCAATGGAGCAGTATTGCTGACCTTTTCTGAATATTCTTGGGCTTGCTTTTCTGTTGTCAAATCAGCTGAAAATCGCACACTCCTTCTATTTGAAACATATTTTAAAGAAGGCCTATCATCATCTGAAAATTTAGCAAAATCATAGACCATTTGAATATTAGATGTGTAGTAAATTGCAATCAAGGCAGTGGCGACAACCTTACCGTCCGCATGTTTAAGACAATCTTGAAAATTGGGGTCATCTAAATTCTCTAGCCAAGAATGAAAAGACCAATAATCATAAGTCGGAACCGTAAAATTTACTTGATCTCTTACCGTATTATTCGATATAAACACAGATAGATTATAGCTAAAACTTTCAAGGTCAATAGATTTAATGCCATTGGCATATTTTTCTAATTCAGAGCAAAGATCTGATTGGGCAAAGGTCGGTTGGAGCAAGCCAAATAAATAAAAAAAGAGAAAGCAGTATTTCATGAGTGTGTGTCTTATCCAAATTGAACAGCAGAAAGGAAGCCTAGATTGTATCTACTACTGTGTAATGCCTACATACACTTGATAAAATAAAAAATTTAACATTGTTAAGTATTTGTAAGATGCATGACCAATTCTCATGGATATTGGCATTAAAATGGAATTATAACAAATGTGCCTGCTTAATACCTAATTAACAGACATAAATAAAGGACCATCTCTAAAAAGGTAAACAGAACTGTTTTAGAAAACCATGAAATAAACTATTTCAGAGTAATCTGTTTGGCCGCAGGTTTTCTTTACACTTTCGTAGGCATTATTCTGCTGCAAATTGATCCACTTGCTCAAGAAAGAATGCTTCATCGAATAGTCATAACTGCCGCTTTCTTCTTACTGATTGTTGGCTCTTTCTATTCAGATAAAATAAAATCCAGAATAAATATACTAACAACTATAACGCTCGTTTTAGGCAGTGTCTGGGCGATCTATATTTGCAATCTTAATGAATTCCGAGCCAATTACATCATTGTTTTATTTACAGCCATTGCAGCCACAGCTTCTGTTCTTCTCAGTAAAACTTTAATTTTCGGCTTTCTGTTTAGCGTTACTGCAGCATTGATGTATTTACTAGATTTTTCTACCGGACAATATTCCTTTAACCCTGAAATTTTTCCCCTTGCGACTACTATTTTACTTTGCATTTTTCTTATTACAGAAAATTATAAAAGTCAAATTGCGTCTAAAAATAGAGCGTTGCAATCGCAACTCAAAAATTCTAATTCTGGCTTGGAAGAAATGGTAACAGAACGAACCAAACTCTTGCATGAAAAGAACAAAGAACTTCAACATTTAAATTACGCAGTTTCCCACGATTTAAAATCACCCCTGCGGAATATTCATTCGTTTGCCTCTCTTATAAAAATGAAGCTAAATTCTGATGATGTAGAATCGGTCATAAAATACACGCAAATCATTAATGACAGTGCTGAAAAAATGACCACGATCATTGAAGACATATTAGACTATGGCCGAATCAATCAGCAAACCATTGAATTTTCAGAAATAAATCTTAAGGAATTAATTTATCAAAATAAGGACCTAGTTATAAATAAGATTTTAGAACCAGAGCACAAGTTTTCCATTGGAAGTAAATTTCCTAAAACCATCATTTGCTGCAAAAACCAAATTTCTGCCCTACTTCAGAATTTAATAAGTAACGCCATAAAATATAATGAGTCGAATAAAAAATCAATTTCATTTTCATACAGTGCAAGTCCTACGCATCACATCATAAGTATAAAAGATAATGGCATTGGTATTTCTGAGGAATATCAGGAAAAAATATTCGAAATGTTTACTCGATTGCATACCTCAGCAGCCTATGAAGGAACGGGTGTAGGTTTATCTTTGTGCAAAAAAGTAGCTCAAAATCACAAGGGTGAATTATGGTTAGAATCTAACAATAATAAAGGATCAACTTTCAGCTTTTCCATTTCGAAAGATTTAGAAGTATCTCTGTCAAATATAGAGGAGAACGAATTGGTTGAATTACTAGGTTAAAGGCTCTTCCTAGATTAAAATAATTCATTCCTAATTTTTCTTATCAATCCCATCATCGTACATTCAGTTTAGAATGGTCGAACGATTAAAATTACTTTGGTACTCTCTCCATATAAAGAAAATCCCAGCAAGTTACGATTTTTACCTATCCAAGTATAGCAGCTATTACAGACAACTCAATCCCGAATTAAAAAAGATGTTTCGTGAGCGGGTGTTTTTGAGTAGTAAATTTATCAACTTTCGAGCCGTTAAATTTGACCTGATCACGGATGAGATGAAAATTCTTATCACAAGTGCTTTGATTCAAATAACCTTTGGACTCGATAAATTTGTCCTGAGAAATTTTAGAACCATAATGGTTTCTCCCAATACTTACAGCTTTGGGGAATACGAAGCCTTACTCGGTCATGTGGATCATATAGAAAAGATTATCGTCGTGTCGTGGCCTTCGGTTAAGCAAGGATTTATTATTCCTGATGATGCATTCAACGTTGCGCTACATGAATTAGCACATGCTTTACAGAGTGAAAATTTAAGTAGACTTATTTATCGGAAGTTTTTTGATTACATGACCATGCAGGAGTGGGAAGCAGAAGCAGAAAAAGAACTGTTCAATCTTCGGAATAAAAAGCACAATCATTTGAAGCCCTATGCTGGGCAGAATCTTATGGAATTGTTTGCGGTCTGTATCGAGACTTTTTTCGAGCAACCAGTGGACTTCAAAGCTAAATTACCCAAGATGTACCACGTAATGGTTGACTTATTGGATCAAGACCCTACGCAAGGCCAGAATCCATTGGTAAAATAAACCGAATTATTTTGCAACAAAACATATTTAGACCACATTAGTGAGTATAAGTTAATATTTCAATGATGAAAAATCTGATATACTTCTCGCTATTGCTCATTTTGGTGACCACAGCTTGCCAAAGAGAAAACATAGATGTTATAAGCATTTCAGAGCCTATACCTTCTGTAGATCCTCCTGAGATTGAAATAATAGGCAGTTTAACTGGTTTGGTTATAAATTCCGATGGAAATCCGGTGGAAGCAGTGGAGGTTTTCTTAGGTAATGAAACTACAAGCACAGATGCTCAGGGGAAATTTTTGTTTGAAAATACCACGCTTTTTAAAGATGGAAGCCTTGTAAGCTTTGAACATCCAGATTATTTTACTGGTAACAAGAGGTTTTATGCTTTCGCAAATGAATTAAACCAAGTAGAATATCAGCTCACTGAAAAACAAGAAATTAGCACTTTTACGCCTGAACTAGGCGTGACTATTGAGCTACTCGGAGCACAAATTAGAATTCCATCTGGTCCATATCTCGACGCTGGTGGGGCCACTATTCAAGAACCTGTCTTAGCAAATGTAGACTTCATACCTCAGAATACTTCAAATTTTGCAGCGACTGTGCCCGGAGATCTCACAGGATATAACTTAGACAATGAAAAAGTCTGTATTCATAGTCTCGGGCTGGTTTATATAGAATTACAAACAGCTTCAGGTATCAACATTAATCTAGATTCAGATAAATTCTTAGATGTAGAATTGCCATTGACTGAAAATATTTCAGAAGCGCTATCTTATTGGGCATGGGATTCAGAGCAAGAACACTGGCTTGAAATTGGAGCAGTGATCCAAGCGGCCGATAGAATCAGCTTCAGCACCAATCGACTTCAAAATTTAATGATCGGTTATGCTTCTGAACCAGTACGCATCGAAGGGAATCTCGCAGCAATGAGCTCTAGTTTTGATAATACCAAAATGCTCGTTAAAGATATTCCAGGTTATTTTACACAATCTTTAAGACCAACCAATACTGGCTCATTTGCTACAATTATTCCTCAAGGTGAAGAACACACAATAGAAGTAAAGCATGAGTGTGCCGTTTCAAATCAAATGTTTACAATTCCTGCCCAATCAGAACCAGCAATTCTAGATCCATTCATGGTGATTAATCAAGAAGCCAATATATTTGTTAATGGAGTGACTACTCAATGTGGCGGGGCGGAAGCACCCTTCAGTTTTGTTCTTTTGGAGCTGGCTGATGAATTTACAGTTGTAAAAACAGATCAGAATGGAATAATCAACTTTAGCTTTCCTAATTGTTCCGAAACTACCATCGGAATTACCCTGATAAATGAAGAAACACAATTTGCAAGTGACCCATTAGAACTGACAGCTATTTCACAAATCCAATTAGGAAACTTGGAACAGTGCAACCCTATTCAAGCTGGCTATAATATTGCCTACACCGGATTCAATTGGGGTTCGGAACTGAAAACTTCTGTTTTCCATAGTTGGGAAATAAGCACAATATTAGGTTCAGAGACCAAATACATTTACACAACGAAAATGGAGGACCTTATATCAGGTGTTCTGTATTCTTCGGGCGTTTATGTTTTTAGAGAAGGAAACAACATAGCGGATTATTCAATCACCTTCCCGACGCAGGGTTTTTCTGCTAAAGGGACTTGTGATTTGACTTCCCATTACCACGACAAAATCAACAGCCATAGGTTTCATAATTTTCAAGGAGATATTACTGTTATTGATCAATCAGTATTCCCTGCCAATCTTGATAGCCTTCATATGGACGTTGTATATTATGATTAATAAATAGAGCTTAACTGCCTATGGCAGTTGAGGCATGTGATTAGTATGAATTTTGAATTACTCTTAGAGCGGTTGAAGCGTGGAGACGAACAAGCTTTTCGAGAATTGGTTATGAGATTGAGCAAACGTTTAATGACTGTTGCTCGGATCTACACCAATTCTGATGAAGATGCGAAGGACGTTCTTCAAGATGCTTTCATTCTGGTCTTCAAAAAAATTAAAATTTTTGAAGGGTCAGAAGAAGGTGCTATGTATGGATGGATTAAAAGAATAATTATCAATCTATGTTTGAATAGGAATCAGAAAAAATTCCGAAGACAAGAAAAGAAAATAGAAGATCTTAAAATTGATAAACCAGTGCCTGAAGTGGCATTAAACAAAATGGCCCATGATGAAATCATGGAATACATTTTCAATTTACCAGATGATTATAGAAAAGTTTTTTCACTCTATGCCATCGAAGGATATTCTCATAAGGAAATTGCCGAATTAATGCAAATTACTGAAACAAATTCAAGAACACACTTACATCGATCTCGCAAGATTTTACAAGCTAATATTCAAATGGCTAAAAAGTTGGTAATCATATGAAGGACACGACTAAAAAAATATTACAAGATCACGTTCAAATGCATGAGTACGATGTCGACCCCTTAGACATCTGGTCAGGTATTGAAAAGAAACAAAAGAAGAAAAATAGAAAAGGTTTTATTTGGTTCCTAGGTCTTGTTGCATTCATTATTTCAGGAACATCATTATTGTATTTCAATTTTTCCACGTCAAAGCATGCAGCTCCTCTTGCGTCAGAAATAGAAAACAACATAACTGATGAGAT
>Ga0079202_10001041_pt1 | contig 10278 bp, 7 predicted proteins | sample PorBlaBluebeHill_FD_68601 | JGI IMG/M metagenome (GOLD analysis project Ga0079202, IMG submission 68601) | Marine algae microbial communities from Blueberry Hill - Blueberry Hill, Maine | ecosystem: Host-associated > Algae > Red algae > Blade | place: USA: Blueberry Hill, Maine
ACGCTTTGAGGATCAGCGGATAACCAAGTTCGTTGGCTTGCTTGTGACCCGATGCGACGTCGGTGATGGCCGCATCAGTGCCGTCAAGCACTGGCACGTTGGCAGCCTTGGCGATCTGACGCGCGGAAGTCTTGTCGCCCAATTTTCGCAGCGTGTCCAGTGTTGGACCGACAAAGACGATGCCATTTTCCTGACACGCTTTTGCCAACTCAGGATTCTCTGACAGGAAACCGTAACCGGGATGAATTGCATCAACATTCTGGTCCAAGCATAGCTCGATCAACGCGGGGATGTTTAAATAAGACTTGATCGGTTCGCCGGGACTGCCGATCTGATACGCTTCATCAGCCTTGAATCGATGAAGAGCATAACGGTCCTCATAAGCGTAGACAGCGACGGTGCTCAGCCCCAGTTCGGTGGCACTTCGAAAGACTCGAATCGCAATTTCGCTTCGGTTGGCGACAAGCAGCTTTTTAATCGGTTTCATGGAATTTTAAGTAAGCGATTACGGTGTTAACATTATGAATATTGTAAATGTTTAGAGAGCACTTACGGGCTTAAACTCAACCAAAATAGCAGCTTGTTGGCGGGATGGGAACCAAGGGCTGGCAAAGTGTTTTGCGGTCCGCCCCGAACCGATTCTGCATCCATCAGTATCGGTAGAATTGGCTGACTGCTAACCGAAGTGGCGTTGGCTGATCATGAGAACCGCAATTTAATTCCCCCCCTTCTTTAGCTTTAGGAAAACATGGCCAGGAAAACTTACTATCAAATTTCACTACGTAGGTTTTTCATTTTGATGACGCTGGTGGCCGCCTTTATTGCTTGGGTAGGGGTGCGCTATCATGAGAGTCAATCGGAGCACGTCGCGATTGAAAATCTACAACAGGCTGGCTTTTACTTTTCCAAAGGCAGCACTCCTAAGTTCCACCCGATTCAATGGCCTCTCTCATCATATTTGGACGGCCAACCGTTTCAACAACGAAGACATCTCGATCTTTATTTTGATCAGGAGACTATTGCACCGCAGACACTGAATTCGAAACCGACTAAAAAAAGTTATAGCGTGCTGGAGTCACTGACGCTTTTTAAGCGACTTGAATCGCTGTACGTATCCAAAACGTCCGCTTCAGCGCTGAAGATAACTCCTGCTGACTTGGACCCAATCAAAAATTTAAGAGGCCTGACTAATCTTGAGATTCGATTGCCCCTTTCGGGAGATGTAAGCTTATTGGCAAATGGCCAATTTCCAAAACTGGAACGTCTGGCTATTTCAGATGTCTCTCAGCTTAGTGACGATGCTTTTAAGAACATTGCCTCCAACGGATCATTAAAAACGCTGGTGATCTATTGCGATGAGATTAACGAAACTCAACTGGCCGAACTTACTGTGTTGAAGCGTCTCGAATCATTGCAGGTTTGGACCAAGCAGCTTGTCATTTCCGAAGCAGCGGTCTCTCAAATTGCAAGGTTGAAGAACCTCAAAAGTTTGATCCTTACCGCGAAGAATGTCCCCGATCTCAAACCACTTGTCCAAATGAAGCGTCTGCAACATTTGAACTTGGCGGGCAAGCTACAGGCCAAGGATTTGACGCCGCTGAGTTCTTGTACTGCGCTAACGAGGATCGAATTGAGCGGCTGCCAGCTTGAGGATTCGTGCGTCGTTAAGTTGGAGGCAGTCCCTAATCTAGAGTCGATTCTTGCAGACAGGGATTGCCTTTCCAAAGAAGCGTATGACTCCTTAACCGCTGCTGGAATAAGTGTTAGGCATGACCGCTTGCGAAATGTCGTGCTGCAAAGTGACCTTATCCACTTTGACGGCATGGATCATGAGGTCGATTTGGAAAAATCAGGGTTTTCGATCTCAATCGACAGATCAGGCGAATTGTTGGCAAGCGTGGAAGTAGTGACGACCGGCAAACACGCGCCGCTCGACGAAGTGTTCCATCTCACCAGCCCGCAGTTTAAGATACCAGCCGATTGGCGGGAGCCTTCAGGAAAAGTCTTTGATGAAGTAGTTGATGTTGAATACGGAAACTTCTTCTGCGGGTATCACGTCTATCCGACTTCCAATCGCTTGGAGTTTAAAAAGGTTTCGGCGAATTCAATTCATGTAATCTATCGTTTCACAACCGATGGTGGTGCAGACGATTACCATTTGGATGCTACCTTACCGTTAAAATAGGTTGGTCATAGGCTGCACGTCTGCGTCTTATGTGTTGAAAATGCGCGTTGCCGATGGGAAAATTGTCGAAGAGATTGGCCCTGAAGAAAATTCGGTCGATGGAGAGATCGGACACGAAAATGGGATCATGGGGCTGGCCTGTTTAGACGCCAATCGTCTGATGACTTTTGGTTGGGATAGCCTTGCGATAATTTGGGATCACGTAACGGGAAAACAACTACAGCGTACCGTGAGCCCGCAAGAAGGTTCCGCTCTTGGGGCGCGCGTTGCATCGAGTGGAGAATTCGCAGTTTCTGTAGGCAACAAATCGCTTGTCCTTTGGGACATCAAAACCGCCAAAGCACGAGTAGTGCAGATCGGGTATTTCGGTTGGGATGCGGCTATTAGCCCCAATAGTAAGCTAATCGCAGCCGTCGGCGGAACCTATGGACTCGGTTTCTCACCTGACAGTAAACGCTTGGTCGCCGGTAGCAATGGTGGCAGGGTCGTCCTACTTGAAGCAGACACCGGTCGGCAAATCATGCGGCTTACTGGAAATGAGGGAGCTGTCAGCGACGCAATTTTCAGCCCCGACGGATCCACCATCGCTGCGTCAGATGATTTTGGAAACATCATGCTGTGGACAGCAACTCGTCCATTGATGCAAGCTATCGTAAAAGTAGGAGGTTGATGTCTCAGTTAAAATTTAGCCCTTCGTAGTTTTCTCTAATTTTAGGCCATCCTTCGTTTCTCTTAAACGCTTTGTTTCGTTCTCAGACTTCATGGCTTTCCAGCTTTGGTAGCCTGCTTCCATCCGTTTTTTCTCCAGCCGTTGCCGCATCTGTTTGAGCACCTTTACGTATTGGGGATTATGCGCTTGGTTGTTAAATTCTCCGGGATCGTTCTTCAAGTCATACAGTTCGTCGCCGTCTTTTCCAAAACCCCAGTGAGTGAAACGCCATTGGTTGGTCCGCAGGCTTTCGCCACCGCTACGCGAAATCGTAAATGCCATCTGCTTGGTCCAAGCAGCGGAGTCAGTGTCGTTGAGCAGCGGCAGTAAACTGGAGCCCTGAAGTTCGGCCGGCGCGGGCAGCAATGCCAATTCGGCCAGGGTTGGATAGAGGTCGATTAATTCCGTTATTTTGCCGGTCGTGTTTCCGTGTTGATTCTCTAACCAAGGCACACTGATGATGAAGGGTACGCGTGTGGATTCTTCAAAGAGATGCTGCTTTTGGAATTTATTGTGGTGGCCAAGCAGATACCCGTGGTCGCTGGTAAAAACGACAATGGTATTGTCCGATAGCCCATTCTGCTTCAGCGCCGCCAGCACGCGACCGACCTGCGCATCCATGTAGGATACGCTTGCATAATAAGCCTGCAAAAGCCCTTGATGCAATCCCGACGTCACGCCATAGCAACTGACGTTCTCTTTATAATTGCGAATAATTTTGGGTACATCGTCCAGATCATTTGCGGAAACCTTCGGAGCAATCATCTCGTCACGGTTGTAGATGTCAAAAAATTTTTCTGGCGCGACCAGTGGAACGTGTGGCCGCACAAAACCGACGGCAAGAAAAAAAGGCTTCTCTCTCAATTCCCGCAGCATCTCAATTGCGCGGTCTGCCGCCATGCCGTCTGCATGTATCAAATCACCACCCTCAGCAGACACCGATCGAAATGTTTGAGTCCCTTTGTCTATGGGCGACCATTGAGCAGACTCGCCGGGTGCTTCGTGCTCTGGACCTTTTACGTTAATCGCGCGATCCCATGAAAGCGGATCATCATGTTCGGTCGTTCCTGCCAGAATATCATTGGGAACTCTCATGTGGTAAATCTTGCTGACCCGAGCCGCAAAGTAACCGTTCTGTCGAAACATTTGAGACAATGTAACGACGTCCGGTATGCTGGCCCGCAGCGTTCCGGTGTTGGCCAGCGTGCAGTTCGTGTAAGGATACAGCCCAGACATGATCGACGCGCGCGAAGATCCACAAACGGGGTACTGGCAATGCATATTCCCAAAACAAACGCCGCGATCGGCGAGTTCATCCAGATAGGGCGTTTTGCATTGCGGATGGCCGAAACCGCTAAGTGCGGTGTTGAGGTCATCGGAAATAATGAATAGTACGTTTGGCTTCGACGGACGTTGCGGATCAGAATTTTGAGCCAAGGCGTTCGTTGCAACGCGGCAGAGGATGGTTAGACAAACGAGCAGTCTGATTATTCTCATCATTTGAGCAGTTCAATCTATTGAAGGAGTCGTGAGTGAACTAGTACTTTTTCAAAGTAGCCGGAGTCACCAGACGTTAGTTGGACAGCGCTACTTTCGATAGCGGCAAGGCGTTAAACCCATGGCGCTTACTTTATACGGACTGGGACTGGAAATACAAATCCGCAGCGCGAGCAGGTGAGTTTTTTCCGCGCGTGGCGACTCACTTGCTGGCGCTGCGGGTTTTTATCTTGTGGCTTCCGCCTCCAAAGGAAGGTAAAGTAAGTGCCCTTGAACGCTAGGGGCTTGTTGATTAAGTGGGCTTTCGATTTTTAATGTGAGCTGTTTGGGCGCTAGCCCAATGGCACTTACTTTAGATTTTACTAACGGTTCAGAAACGAAAATTTAGCTCCCCCTCTCCCTAAAAATTCGGGCGTTGGACCCAACCATTGGTAACAAGCGTCACCCGAATTTTTAGGGAGAGGGGGCTGGGGGGTGAGGGTTTCTCGAACGGTGATTTTTTGTCGAGAGGTAAAGATTTACGGGATTATTTGCTGGCCGGGGAAGTCATCTTAAACTTTATTGCTCCTCACCTCCCAACCCCCTCTCCTCGTGAATTCGGTCAACGCTTGATTCAATGGCAGCGTCTATAGGTCCGAATTCACGAGGAGAGGGGGAGCTAATTTTTTTATGTTTGGGTGTAAAGAAAGTGCCATTGGCGCTAGCCCCGGTTTTGCGATGACCAAACCGAGGCTAACGCCTAAACGGCTCACTTAAACAACAAGCCCTAGCCCGGAGACGCGGCCGAACGTTTGCGATCGCTCAATATGTCGGAGAAGGTTATCCAGCTGATCGTCCAGACGGACGCGGCTTTCGATCAGCACCCGCTTTATAATTTGCTCAGCAGTTTCGTTACGTCTCGCCAGCCTAAACCTTTTGCGATCTGAAGCGGTGTTAGGCCGATGTTCGATTTTGCGTTAGCGTCCGCCCCGTGTTTCAGCAAGCACTTGACCCCCGAGACACTCCCCGCAGAAGCCTGCTGGTGCAACAGCGTCCATCCAATATCGTCTGTGCTCTTTAGTGCCTCAGGCGATTTGGCGAGAAACTCTTCCATTGACTCAAGCATGTTAATGTCCATGGGATGTTCAATTGATTGGTAGTCGACCTTCGCCGGCGGCTTAGATCCACCAAATAAATTTCCCAGCAATCCTTTTTTCTCAACAACACTAGGATTCCAATCATCGGGGATAATACGGACTTGATCTGGGTCGCCGAACTCCAGCCCCCAAGCACCGTCGTGCTGCTTGCGTTCGCGCTTTCCCATTTTCGACCGAAGTAATTGCACGGTGAATGCGCCGTGCACCTTGTCGTCTCAATACACGTACATCCAATCCGAAATTTTGATCGCCGGCAGCGAAAGCGGCTGGCCTTGTTTATACGATACCAGCCAAGCCGGTTCGTTTAGCAAAGTACCGGAAATGGTGCGGCCATCAAAACCTACTTCAGAAATCCACATGTGCCCAGCTCCACGTCCGTGCTGAGCGGCCTGTTCAGGAGGATCTTCGCAACATACTTTCACGTTGGACATGATCATCGCGGGAACAATACGACGCCGTTCCCACATCAATTCCCGCCAGAAAAACTTGAAGGTCGCTCGGGCGTTTTTAAACGCCTGATTCATTTCAGCATCGTTTTCCTTGGCCAATCGCATTTCGTCAGACATAATCCAGAGCCCTTCTTCTGATATAAATTTTTATCCACCGGTTTTAACCAAGTCATCAGTTTAAACGAATCTTTCAGGATGGCAAAAAGTTAAACTGTTTTGTTCTCCTGCGATTTTACTTCATCCCTTCAGCTATTTTAATGTTTCAACGCAAAATCAAAATGCACTTCTACTTTACAACGATCTTTCTGCTTTCTTTTACCTTGTTGTATTGTTCCCCGGCTTCAAGATTCTTACACGCCGAAACGGTCGCGCGATCACCGATTTTCATTCACGGCCCCATTTGTGTTTGGCACGGTAATCCGCAGAATGAATGCTCAATCGTCTGGATCGAGCGGCCCAGAAGGCCGCAACGAGTCTGGTTCGAGGCAGAGGCGGGGTTTGGATACGCCGACGGCGATGATGCAACCGAATTAGAAATGAAGGGGGAACACCGCGCTGTTTTTATCCGTCACGATTTTGAATTGGCGGATCCCACGACGGTTGAGTCGCTTAATTTAGACGTTCTCTACGATGACGGTTTTGTCGCGTATCTTAACGGGCACGAAATTGTTCGTGCAAATGTGATTGGAAGTGTTCTCGATGGTGGAATCGAGAATTTAAAATTGAATGGGCATGAAGCGGAGGAATTTGAGTCGTTCGCCATTGAAGATCCCCAACGCTGGCTTCGCCCCGGCCAGAATGTATTGGCAATCGTTGGCATTAACACAAACATTGACAGTTCAGATTTCAGCTTGCATCCCTCATTCAAGAGCAAGATCGACGGCGAAGAATCGACTCTGGTGCAACGCGGTGATTCATGGCAAGTCTGGTTGGGTGATCTGCCGGAGAACGACTGGGTGACATCTTATCCCGAATTGTCAGAAAATACGTCAGCAGTAGAAACCAATGATTGGGAATTGGAGGTGCGGTATTGCCCCAAGGACAGCTCCGATTGGAAATCCGCGACGATTGACCGGCATCCGATGGCGGATTCGGGCAGCACCGTCGCCACCGCATCGTTGCAGCAATTGGACGCCGCGACAGAGTATGAGATAGAATTAATCGGAACGCTCTCAGGAGAATCTGTTTTTAAACGAACACTTTCAATGAAGACCGCACCACAGCAACGACCCGAGAAGATGCACTTCGTCAACGGAGGCGATATGTTTCACAATCGTGAGTTGTTGGACGCTATGAATCGGCGGGCGGGAAAACTTGATCCGATGTTTGCTTTGCTGGGGGGCGACCTCGCCTACGCCAATTCGCGTGATGCAGGACGCTGGTATCAATGGTTTGACTCTTGGAATGAGAACGCCGTTACCGACGGCGGGCGGCAAATTCCGATGATCGCCGTGATTGGAAACCATGAGACTAAAGGGTTGAGCCGTGACGAAGCTAAATTTTACTACAGCCTGTTCCCGCTGCCCCAAGGGCGGTCGAACTTTGTCGTCGATTTCGGTGATTATATGAGTATCGTCAACTTGGATTCACAGCACTCTCAGCCCGTCGCCAATCAGACTCAATGGTTGCAAGAAACGCTGGAGCAGCGTCAAACCAGACCATTGCTGTTCGCTTGTTATCATCGACCGACCTACGGGACGCTGGTCAAGGAAGATAGTGCAGCCGTTCGCACGCAATGGGTGCCGCTGTTTGAAAAGTACAAGGTCGACACTGTATTTGAACATGACCATCACGTCTATAAACGTTCGCTTCCAATCAAGCAGGGAATTGTGGATGATGACCAAGGCGTATTGTATCTGGGCGATGGAGCGTGGGGGGTGGAAGTGCGTGATATACCAGAGGACTATGGCGAGAAATTGCCTTACATTGAACGTGCAGCCAGCCGCAATCACTTGATACATATTTTGATTGATGGCGACGATGTTCACTACCACGCAACCGAAGCCGACGGGAACGTGTTTGACCGGTATCAACGTAAGTATTAATTGGACAGCGCCACATTCAAATCAAAACAGTGGTTACTATCCAATTCATCTTATGGCTAAAACAGGAAAGCTCCATCATGAAAATGGCCGTAAAATCGTGACACCTATTGCTCCATCTGCAACTTGAGCACGTGGGCGTAAGGCGTTGGTAGTGTTTGTGGCAACTGGACTTTCAATCCCTTTTCGTTCACCGACCACTCGACCGTGGCGTCACTGCCCAGCAGTTCGAGTGACTTGATCTGTCCATCGAGTAACGCGTTGCCTTTGCTGAATGACGTGATCAACGACTCGCCAGATTCAGATTTCTCAAGACAGAAAATATAGACGATGTCTCCGTGGGTCGTGAACCGATAGTCTGCGCTGACAAACGGCTTGTTCTTAGACTCCGAAACGTGCCCCATCACCGTTCCGGTCGGGCCTTCGCCATAGATCTTAAAAGGTCGTGAACCGTGGATCGCCTCTCCATTAACGGCCATCCATCCGCCGAGCTGCCGAAGGATCGCTTGTTGTTCCGCCGGGATCGAGCCGTCTTTGCGTGGGCAGACGTTTAATAACAAGCATCCGTTCTTGGAAACAATGTCGATCAGATCGTCGATGATAAGGTTGACTGGTTTGTATTTTATATTTTCGATGTAGCCCCAAGTGTTGGTGGCAACGGACGTATCGGTCTGCCAAAAAAGTTCCCGAATGTTGTCCAGCTTGCTGCGTTCCAAGTCCAGCACGGCGGATTGTTCGGTGAAAGCCTTCCATTTGTAGTTTAAAACAGGGACTCGATCCTGCTTGGCGGCTTGGTTGTAAAAGTAAGCCGCAAATTTTCGCAAATGCTCAGCAAACAAATTATCTTCTGCCGAAACGTCTCGTTTGTTAGCGATGCCGAAATCGAACCAAACGAGATCCGCATCGTACTTATCCGTTAGCTCGCAAGTCCTAGCCAACCATTCGTCTTTAAATTCTTGATCATGTGGCGGCCAGTTCTTTTGATAGTTGTCTGCGTCCGGTTCGAACAGTTCAGAAATAGGGCGGCCATACAGGCCAGCAAATTTCGGGTCCGCGTTGTCAAAATTTTCATTTCGAACGTAGTACAACCAATTGAAGGCCCGGTGGCTCGAGACGCCAAACTTGAGATCGTGAGCCCGGGTTGCTTCGGCCAGTTGCCCGACGATGTCCCGCTTGGGCCCCATGTCTACCGCGTTCCACTGTGTAAACGAACAATCGTACATAGCGAAACCGTCATGGTGTTCGGCGACGGGCACCACGTATTTTGCACCGGCGTCCTTGAAAAGCGAAACCCATTGATTGGCATCAAATTTATCGCCGGTGAGTTGTGGGATCAGATCTTTATACCCAAACGTCTTCTGCGGGCCGTAGGTTTCCAAGTGATGTTGGAAGGGATTGCCTCGCCAGGATTTTTTGTCGATGTACATCGCGCGGGGATACCACTCCCAGCCGTTTTCGGCGACGCAGTAAGGTCCCCAGTGAATGAAGATGCCCAGCTTCGCGTCCTTGTACCAATCGGGAATTTCGTAGCCATTTAGCGATTCCCACTGAGCTTCGAAGGGACCGGCAGCGATGCCGGATTCGATGTTGGCCAACGCTGTTTGAACCTGAGGCTGAAAGTCCTTGGGTTGGAAGTCCGACCAGTCTTGCTGAGCCAGCGCTGTTGCAGGCCAGCCGAGTGTTAAGCAAAGAATTACCCATGTGGCAAAAAAAGATGTTGGCGACGATAGATTGAATGGCATAGTGATTCTTTCGGGTTCCATCATTTTCGTGAGAGGGCTATTAACTAATTCCGATTGTAACGCGTAATTGAAGCGCGCGTTGATAAAGTGCTTAACAACTTGTGCGTTGAGAAAATCCGGCGGCGAAATTAGCGGGTCCATAACTTCTAAACCGGAAATCCTCTACCGTCGGCTAAACGCGTTCTCCTTCAATAATGGCCTTTAGCCTTGCGACGACTTCAGTTTATCGCGCGGAGATATCGTTGCTTTCTGAGATATCAACGTCAAAATTATAGAGCTCCATCTTCACGGTTGGATTTTTGGACACTTTCATTTTCACACCTTTGCATGGAATTAAGTGGCAGCAATCTGTCCGCCACAGCCAGTAAAATCCCAGAGGAGGAACTCGCGCTTTTTCTGCGACGCGCTGCTTCCGTTCATTTCACAAAGCTTGCTGATTCCGTCCGTTTCCTCAGGTGTCTCGACTCCGGAAATTTCCATCATCGTGAGCGGGATATCGTAGTGGGCGCTGATGTGAT
>Ga0079202_10001046_pt1 | contig 10266 bp, 8 predicted proteins | sample PorBlaBluebeHill_FD_68601 | JGI IMG/M metagenome (GOLD analysis project Ga0079202, IMG submission 68601) | Marine algae microbial communities from Blueberry Hill - Blueberry Hill, Maine | ecosystem: Host-associated > Algae > Red algae > Blade | place: USA: Blueberry Hill, Maine
AACCATCACGTCTTACTGTTAGTGTTAATAAATACTTGTTATTATATTTATAGTTAAGTCTTCCCATTTGGTAGATACTTCTTTCATCCCAAGCGCCAGATGATACTAATTGTTGATTTAAATCACCTAATTCTAAGCTATTGTATCCTAGTATGGTATTCGAGAATGAACCAGAATTAGCTTTTGTATCTTCTCCTTCACGCTCCTCATAACCATATAAAAGAGTGGCATCCAAAGCGTGTTTATCGTTAAAGGTTTTAATGTAAGTTAAAAGGTTATCTGTAGTTCTATCTATAGTATATGAATTGTATTTTGATGCGATTCCTGTAAAATTATTTCCATTAGGATCAAATCTATAATCTCTTTGGGTTCTATAGCTTATACCATGATTAATTTTATAAGACAAACCGTCTACAGGAAGTTTTATTGTAGCATGAAAATTACCAAACAAATTTAAGCGTTTATCCAACTGATCAATTTCTGTTGGAAGTAATGGGTTACGATCTACTCCAATAGGATCTGTTGCTAATGTTCCATCTTCGTTATATGGTGCTATAAGTGGCGAGTATAAATTGCCAAGTCTTAAATCGGCTTTTATTCCTGAGTGATCTCCCATAGATAAAGCGGTCTCCATACCAATTGTTAACCAATCCCTTGTTCTATTTTCAAAATTCGCCCTAAGGTTCATTCTGCTGTATTTATCGTTCTTTACATACCCGTCTTGTTCTGTATGACCAGCAGATAAGAAGTAAGAATTTTTTTCAGAGCTTCCAGATACACTTACATTAGTATTTCTTATAAAAGCATTTTGAGTTACTAAATCTAACCAATTTGTATCTGTGCCATTGTTATAGCCGTCAATTATAGATTGGTATGGGTAATTTCCAGCTTCGTTATATGTAGGGTCTGGTTGCGTGAAATCAGGACCTATGAAAGCAGTATCATAAAAAATTTTTTGAAATTGATTTATGAAGCCATCTCTGTTAGCAGGAGTTAATCTATTGGTAGGGCTATCAAACGAATAGTACGTTGAGAAATTTATCGAAGGTTTTTTTCCTCTCTTTCCTTTTTTTGTGGTTACTAAAATAACACCATTTGCTGCTTGTGAACCATAAATAGCTTGTGAGCTTGAATCTTTAAGTACATCAATAGTACCAATATCTGCTGGGTTTATATCTGCTAAACTCCCTCTATAAATAACGCCATCTAGAACTATTAGGGGATTACTTCCTTGGAGATCCCCATTACTATCTTTAGCAAAGGTATTTCGTCCTCTTACTTCTATAGATGGCGAATCTCCTATAGAATTTGCTGCACCAATATTTAAACCAGCAACAGACCCTTGTAATGATTGTAATATATTTGTATTTGGCTGGTCTGCAAAAGCTTCTACATTTGCACTAGCTACGGAACCTGTAACATCAGATCTTTTTTGAGTACCGTAGCCTACAACTACAATAGCATCTAGTTGTGCAATATCCTCTGATAGCTGAATATTGATTTGGCTTTGATTACCGATAGAAACTTCTTTGGTTATAAAGCCAATACTGCTAAAAACTAAAATATTATTACTATCTGCGTTAATTGTATAATTACCATCAAAGTCTGTGGTCGTTCCATTTTTTGTGTTTTTTACTATTATAGTAACTCCAGCTAAAGGTATTCCTGATTCGTCGGTAATAACTCCAGAAACTGTTTTTTGTACATCCCTAATATTAGGTGTTCTTCTTTCATCACTATTATAATTGATTTTGATTTCATCGGTTTTAATAAAATTCTCTTTAAGAGCATGTACTGTGTTTAGCATAAGCAAAGAAAAGATGGTCATTAAACCCCGTTTTCCTAATGTGGTGTTTAGGAAAACTTTAAAGATTATTTTTCTCATAATTTAGTTGGTTTTAGATAATAATAAACCTATTTTCCAAACTTTTTATTTAAATAAAATAAAGGAATAGTTACTATATTAAAGTTATTTTGTAAAAGCTTTGAAAAATTGTTATGACAAACTTAGGAGTAGAATCCTGAGTAAAATATATTTATTTTAACGAGTAATATATAAATATTTGCAATAATTTTTTTATACCTATATCAATAGATAATATTTAAATAATTTTAAAAGTTTTATTGAAAAATGAAAATGTTTAAAAAGGGGGTGTAGAAGATTATAAATTTAAGCCTAAAACTTAAAATATATCAAAATTGCCTGATTTTAAAAATTAAGAAATGATAGACCTTTTCATGCTTAAATTTTAAGTGTGATTTTTAATTTTATTAGCTTTTCGATATTGATTTGGAGATACCCCTTTAATTCTTTTAAATATTTGAGAAAATGCAGATGGATTATTAAAACCAGATTCGTAGCATATTTGTGTAATACCATTGTCACTTTCCATTAGTAACTTACAAGCAAACTCAACTCTTAAATCATATAAGAAATCATTGTAACTTTTCTTAACCGTATTTTTAAAGTAACGGCAAAAAGCGCTTTTAGATAAATTGGCAATATTAGCAATCTCGGAGAGTGCAATTTTTGTTTTGAAGTTGAGCATGGTGTATTGAATGATTTTATTCATTCTATTTTTATCCTTTGGGTTGGTTGATTTGTGGTAATCAAAATTTGATAAAACAGATACTTTATCTCCTTTAGATATAAAGTTTAGAATTTGAATTAGAGAAACAATTTGTTCTAAAGAGTTTTGTTGAAACATATTCTTCATTACTTTTCTTATAGCTTTACTAGCCTCTCCTTTTATTCGTAAACCACCTGAAGCCTCATCCAATACTTTTTTTATCAGATACGCTTCGGGAATTGCTATAAAATCTTTTCCAGCAAAATCAGGATAGAACTTTATAACTATAGCTTTTGTAATTAAGTTGTTGTTTGACTTATAAAAATCATCATGACTCATCCAAACATGATTAAGTTCTTGACCTATTAAAACCAAATCTCCTTTTGCAAATGATTTAATACTACTACCTACATATCGTGTACCATAGCCTTCTACAATATAAGCCAATTCTAACTCTTTATGATAATGAAGCGGATTAGGAAAGTGCTTAATTTCATGATATTTAACTGAAATGGCATAGTTAGACGGTACATCTGATGAAAGGTATTTTGGCTTTCTCATATAAACGAATTTTAGCAAAAATTAAGATATTTAAGCCTATTATGCAAATATTCGTAAAAAAATGGATAATATACCTTTAGTAATATGAAATAAAATTGATTTATTTTGATTTTTATAATTAACGTTAATCATGAACAGGAAATTCCATAATTATTTGTTGTGTATTTGTGTTTTTCTTTTAGCATCTTGTGGTAAGAGTAAGAATGATTATACTATTTCCATGAGCAATTCATTGCCATTAGCTAGAGCATCTGAAACTATTGAAATTAAACTGGATGAAATCAATATTATTTCGGGTCATGAAGCATTATCAAATTTAATCATTAAAGATAATAACGGAAATGTTATTCCAATTCAATTTATAGATGATAATCAAGACTCTAAATTTGATTATTTCATTTTTCAAACCAATTTTGAGCCTAATGAAACAAAAGAATTTAAAATTAGTTTTAATAAGAATTCTACTGCCGTAGATTATAGTAAGTCCGCTTTACGTACTTTTTGTAGGCTTGTGCCAGAGCGAATGGATGATTTTGCATGGGAAAATGATAAAGTAGCGTTTAGAACTTACGGGCCCGAATGCCAAAGACTGTTTGAAAATGAAGATACAGGCGGCTTAATATCTAGTGGTATAGATTGTTGGACTAAACGGGTAGATTATCCAATTATTAATAAATGGTATAGAAATGCTAAACATGGCAAGTCATACCACAAGGATTATGGAGAAGGATACGATGGTTATCATGTTGGTACAACAAGAGGTAATGGTGGAGTGGCATTGTTGCATGAAGGAAAGGCGATTTTAAGTAAAAACTTCATCTCATCAAAAGTACTAGCAAATGGCCCGATACGAAGTGTTTTTGAACTTGAATATGCACCTGTTTTAATTGATAGTATTGAGGTATTTGAAACCAAAAAAATCAGTATCGATTTAGGGAGCAATTTTTATCATTGTAACGTTAGTTATACTTCAGAAAAACGCTTGAATACTTTAGCCATTGGGTTAGCATTTCATAATGGAGAAGGAGAAGTAGCATTAAATAAAAGTGAAGGTTGGATTTCATATTGGGAACCCTACGGCGATTCTTATTTAGGTACAGGTGTTTTAATTCAGTCTGAAAACTTTATAAAGACAGTTTTAGAAACTGAAATTAAAAATAATGAAAGTTTGAATAATATTTGGATTCATTCAAAAATTGAAGCGCAGAGTGTAAATTATTGGTCTGGTTTCGGTTGGCAAAAAGCAGGAAGTTTTAATTCTGCTGAAGCTTGGAATACACACCTTTCAAAAACATCTCAATTAAAAAGTAACCCCATTAAAGTAAGTATAAATTAAAAATTATGTGGAACACAGACGACGCGTTATTCGAAATAGCAAAAAATGAACTTTTTCCAGCCTTAGTAGGCGATGTTTTAGATCAGTTAGGATATCAACATCAATTTTTAACTCCCAATATTAAACCAGTTACAAAAAACATGGTTTTAATAGGAAGAGCAATGCCAGTATTAGAGGCAGATGTATTTTTAGAATCCACAAAAGAGAGTAACAACCCGCTTATGGAAAAACCTTTCGGGTTAATGTTTGAAGCATTGGATAGCCTCAAGAAAAATGAAGTTTATATATGCACAGGATCATCTTTTAATTACGCATTATGGGGAGGTCTAATGAGTACAAGGGCTTTAAAATTAAAAGCAGCTGGTGCCGTTTTAAATGGTTATTCAAGAGATACTAATGAAGTTGAAAAACTAAAGTTCCCCACTTTTTCAATAGGAACGTTTGCGCAGGATCAAGGTCCCAGAGGAAAAGTATTAGATTACAATGTGCCTATTGAAATTAATAACGTTAGAATTAACCCAGGAGATATTATTTATGGCGATCGCGATGGTGTTTTAGTCATCCCAAAGCATATTGAAAAAAAGGCTTTTGAGGGCGCCATAGAAAAAGCTAGAGGTGAGCAACTCGTTAAGAATGCATTAGAAAATGGAATGAGCACAGTTGAAGCTTATGAGAAATTTGGGATTATGTAATAAATAAGTTCTTCTAGCCACAATGTTAGAAATACGTGATGATTATTTAAATAATGTTGAATTAAACGAATTTATACTCCCTTATAAAATGAATTGTTTATTCGTGCCATTCAAATAAAAGTATTTAATTAGCTTTTTTATGGTATTTATAAAGTTCCGGAATAAAATGTTTTTAAATTAGAATAAAATGATAAAGTCGAACGTATTTATTTATATGATAATAATCGTTTTTTTCATAACGCTTACGAATTATAGTAACCAAAAAAAAATTTTAAAGACTGAAACATTTGATATAAAAAATAATCTACAATTGTTACATTTCGATTGTAAAACCAATGTAGATAATCTTCATATTATTGTTGGTTTTGCTACGTCACTTTCAGATTTTAATTTTTCAAAAATCAATTACCATATTGTTGCAGGTACTTATGCAGTTCAAAAGGTATTGTATGTGTTACCAAATAATTTAGTGGAGCTTTCTTTTGGAAATAATTGGACAGTTGCACACGAGAATTTTGATACCGCAATCAAGAAGGTTCAAAAAATAGTAAAACAAAAGCTCGATATAAATGAAGCTATTTGGATTGCAAAAGTAGTTCAGACTGATTTTACGGTAGCACTTGTAAAATCCGTTCAAACATTGTTTTCTCAAATAAATATAGCAAAGCGTATTCATGTTATTCAGCATAGCTTTTTGAATAAAAAAATGACAAACCCTAAACATTTAGACTTTGTAAAAAATAATACGAATTACTTTAAAATCCCAATGATAATTTTTTAAATAATGATACTCTTGGATTTCAAAATTTGAAATTTAGCAACTGGCAAGCTGAAGTTTAAAACTAGAATTATTCAAAGTTTGGTAGCGCGCTAAAGATTTGTCAAATCTATATAATGCAAATAAAGGTCGGTACAGCAATCCAGCAGTTGCTTTTGGAGGTTTGGATTTTAAATATAAATTATCCACTCAAAAATACTTTTAATATTTAAACCTTAAATTTATAATCAAAAATAAGATCCTTTCTAAACCAAAAGCTTATAAATTGCTAAAATATGCTCTCAAATATCAAAACCGCTCTATATCATATAAGAATGTTTAGATTTATTTTAATTTTATGTGCTTATATATGCACGTTGCATTCTGGCGCCCAAACAGCTGCATTATTTAATAAAATTAACAAATCTAATGGGTTATCCAGTAATAGAATAACAAGTATAGTAAAATCAAAAGATGGTTTTATTTGGATGGGGTCTGAAAATGGATTGAACCGCTATGATGGTAAGGAACTCAAAATTTACGATCGTAAAAATAGCGCTATCAGTTCTAACAATATTAGTGATATTCTTATCGATTCAAAAAACAGAATGTGGATTGCTACTTTGGGCGGTGGTTTGAATTTATATGACTCCGTTTTAGATGATTTTTTAGTGTATAGTAAATCAGTAAATGGTGGTAATACTATATCATTTAATCAGCTTAATGTTCTGTTTGAAGATAGCAAGGGAATTTATGGATAGGATCTGATAATGGGTTACTACTTTTTGATGAACATAAAAAAGATTTTAAAATTTTTGCTGATAAATTTGAGGATTCTCATTCTATAAAAAATAATAACGTATCAAGCATTATTGAAGATGAAGATGGTAATCTTTGGGTAGGAACCTTTGGTGGTGGTTTAAATATGTTAAATATTAAAACGAATAAACTTAAAAGGATAGATTCCGGTTCTACCATATTTACAAATTTCATACATACTATTTTGCCATTAAATAAGGAATCTATATTAGTAGGAACTAATGGTAGTGGCTTACTTTTATATAATAAGAAATCGGAAACATTTACTAGCTTTTTTGATACATCTTCCTTTTTTTCTGAAGAGGTTAAGATAATTAGAAAATTATTTAAGGATTCTCAAAATAATATATGGGTTGGTACAGATGGTGATGGATTAATCAAGATTAATATTAAAGACAACTCATGGACTAAATCAAATAAATATAACTATAAACAGCAAGTAGAATCCTCTTTATCTGGTAATGCCATTTATGAGATTATGGAAGATGATGCTTCGAATATTTGGATTGGAACAGCTTGGAATGGCATAAATATACTTGAAAAACAGAGTGATTTTGAGTTTTTCTTTAGTGATATAAACGGCGAAAATTTAGCTCCAGTATTATCTATTTATAAAAATGAAAATAATTTATTTTTCGGATTGGATGGAAATGGATTAACTGTTTTGAATTTAAATTCAGATGAGGTTTTACTATTAAATTCAGAATCAGTTGGAGGAAAATATATTCAATGTATCACTGAAAGTAAAAACGGTAGTTTTTGGTTGGGAACTTTTGGAAATGGTCTCATTAACTTCGATTTAAAAAATAAGAGCTACACAAAATACATGCATAACTCAGATGATGATAATTCAATTAGTTTTAATGATGTACGTTCTATAATTACTGACAAATATGATAATTTATGGGTTGCTTCTTGGGGTGGCGGACTCAATTATTTTAATACAAGAACTCGAAAATTTGAAAGTTTCAGAGAAAATAAAACAAATCCTAATTTTACAGGAAGTGATAATATAGTTGTCTACATGGTTGAGGATAATGAGTGGTTATGGCTCGCAACATTTGGTGGAGGTCTTGAGCATTTTAATACTGAAACCAAACAACTTGTTCATTATAAATATAATGAAGGCGATACAAATTCCATAGGTAGTAACAATATTTTGAGTCTTTTAAAGGATTCGAGAGACAATTTATGGGTAGGCACCTCTGATGGAGGAGTTAATCTACTAAATACTCAAAGAGGCTCTATAAATAGGTTTGAAAATGAGGAAGTGATGCGTTATCAAACCGTTACAGGTATAGTTGAAGACAATGATGGAGACATTTGGTTTAGTACAAAAGAGGGGGTTTTTAAATATGATTATAGTTTGCAAGAGTTTTTAAATTTTCCTTTTTTGGATAATGAGTACCATTTAAATTCAGCTTTTAAAGACGAACGTGGCATACTATATTTGTGAACAACAAGCGGCGTTCTTCGTTTAGATCCTAAAAGCATATCTAAAAAAAACACGCAGCCCGAAGTTGCCATAACCAGTTTTAAATTATTCAATAAAGAACTGCACGTTGGAGACCAAGATATCTTAACAAAAAATATAGTAAATACAGATAGCATTACACTTAAATACAACCTTAATGTTATAACTTTTGAATTTGTAGCCTTGGAATTTCCGTTTTCCGAAAAATGTGAATATGCCATTATGATGGAAGGTTTTGATAAGAGCTGGAGAAATATTGGTTTTGATAGAACAATAACCTACACTAATTTACCGCACGGAAATTATGAATTTAAAGTAAAAAGTAAAGAGGCGGGAAGCCAATGGGGCGAAAAATATACGGCTGTAAATTTAACTATTGAAAAGCCATTTTGGTTGGAGTGGTGGGCGATGATTTTCTATTTACTATTCATTTTATTTATCTTCTATTTATTCCGAAAATATACCATTGCTTGGGAAGGCTTGAAAACTAATTTAAAATTAGAAAAACTTACTCATGAAAAAGATATTGAGTTAAATAATTTAAAACAGGAATTTTTCACAAATATTTCTCACGATATCCGAACGCCGGTAACTTTAATTTTAGGTTCCATAAACCGACTAGTTAAAGGAAAAAATATTGAAGAAACTACGTTAAACCCCATTGAAACTATTAGAAAAAATGGGATTAAGTTGGTTAATTTGATTAATGAACTGCTGGATTACAGAAAATTTGAATTTGGTAAAATAAAACTTCATGTAGCCCATGAAGATATTGTGGAGTTTTGTGAAGAAGTTTATTTGTCATTTAGAGAATTGGCTATTCAAAAAGAAATTGACTTCGTTTTTAAATCTGAAGCTAAGGAAATTAATGTTTGGTTTGATAAAATTCAATTCGAAAAGGTACTTTATAATTTGTTGTCAAATGCTTTTAAATACACTAAATCTTCTGAGGTTGTAGAGTTTTTTATAATAGATAAAGAACATGTTATTGAATTAACAATTAGAGATAAAGGAATTGGGATAGCTAAAAATCAGTTGACAAAAATATTTAATAGATTTCATCAAACTAAAGATGATGATAATAAAAGCCAAGTAGGTTTTGGTCTTGGACTATCCATTTCAAAAGAAATTATTGAGCTCCATAATGGAGAAATTATTGTTAATAGCGAAAAGGGAAAAGGAACGGAGTTTACTATAATATTGAAAAAAGGGAACGAACACTTTTCTGCAAATCAAATTGTAGAAAAATCTGTAAGTAGTGAATATTCCATGGATAGATTCATCAAAGATTCTTACGAACTGCAAAAAACTGAGCATATTACTTTTGATGATCGGGATACTTATAAAGATAATACCATACTAATTGTTGAAGATAATATTGAAATACAGGTTTATATTTCAGAATTTTTAAAAGATGATTTTCAGGTTTTAATTGCTTCAAATGGTGAAGAGGCTTTGCATATAGTATTCAAGACCCCACCAGACTTAATTATTAGCGATGTTATGATGCCTGTAATGGATGGAATCACGCTATCCAGAGAATTAAAATCTAATGTAAGAACAAGCCATATTCCTATAATATTATTAACTGCAAGAGCTGCATTTTCTCATAAAATTGAAGGTTTTGAGATTGGAGCAGATGATTATATAACAAAACCTTTTAATGAATTGTTACTTAAAAGTAGAATTAAAAATGTGCTTAGAAACAGGAAATTGCTACATGATAAATTTTGGAAAAAGGATTTAATTCCATTGAGCGAGTTAAATTTGAACAAATCTGATGAGGAATTTATGACCAAATTGATGAAGATTTTGGAAGATAATTTGAACTCTTCTAATCTTAAGCATGTTAATTTTGTATGCGGAGAATTGGGCATGAGTCATTCCGTACTTTATAAAAAAATTAAAAGTTTAGCAAACATGTCTTACGTAGAATTTGTTAGGGATTTTAAAATGAAAATAGCTAAAAAACTTATAGAAGAACAAAATTTTTCAGTTTCTGATGCTTGCTACCATGTAGGCTATGCAGATAGAAAATATTTTAGCAAACTTTTCAA
>Ga0079202_10001047_pt1 | contig 10261 bp, 8 predicted proteins | sample PorBlaBluebeHill_FD_68601 | JGI IMG/M metagenome (GOLD analysis project Ga0079202, IMG submission 68601) | Marine algae microbial communities from Blueberry Hill - Blueberry Hill, Maine | ecosystem: Host-associated > Algae > Red algae > Blade | place: USA: Blueberry Hill, Maine
TCTAGAGTGTTGAAAAGCGTCTCATTATTCCCTAGGGCATACTGTCCATAAGTTTGACCAACAAGAGGCACTCCGTTAGATCCAAAAGTAAAGCCTGGGATTCCATCTGATGGTAAAGCAATATTTGGCTGACCTGTTCCGTCAAAATCCCAGTTCGCGTCAACTATTAGGTAGTTGTAGTCGTAATCAACTGGAAAATCTTGAGTACAAGCTGATCGAAAAATGTATGCCTCAGATTTCGTTTGGAAATTAAATACTGAATTAGTAGAGGCATTCATCGCCACTTCTTGATTACAATCGGGATTCGGATCATTACTAGTAATTACCGTATTAAAGGTCTCACTACATACCATTCCATCGAATACATATACACTGTATTCACCCAGTTCACTTACTAGAATCGACGGACACAGAGGCTCACAGTAACCCAATTCACCAGTCGACCATTCATGAAAAAAGTCTTCACCATTTCCAATCTCAAAACTCAAAACCCCACTATTCAAATTCCATGTATTTGCATTCCATTCAAAAGTACCCACAAACCCCGAGCATTGAAGATTTCCTTCTTGCACTTCATATTCTCCGGAGGCTGTGCAACCGTTAGCATCAACCACGGTTATCCCGTAAATACCAGCTTGATATACATGGACATGAGATTCCTCTTGGCCTGACCACTGCCCGCTGCCATGCCCAGACCACTGATAGCTATAGGGAGCTGTTCCGCCTTGCTCACGTACTACCATAACCCCATGGAGTTCGCTGTACTCAAGCATGACCATAAAGGATTCACAAGATATTTCAATCTCTAGTTCATAGTCGACTTCCTGCTCGCAACCCTCCGCATCCATAACCACTACTTGGTAATAGCTCACATCATCATCCACTTCAATAGTTGCTGCTGTTGAATCATTCAGCCACACATAGCTGTAGGGCTCGTTTCCTCCGGTGGCAATTACCGTGAGAGTTCCTGCGTCGGGATCGTAATCCATGCTCAATTGCAAGGAATCACAAGGGATTGTTTCGGTTTCTGGCGTGTCTGGGATAATGGGATCATCTTTTCCGCAAGAGCAAGTAAAACCAATTAATGAGATTAAGAAAATGCCTAATAGAAAAATCCTGAATGACCTTTTCATGAGAAATGTATTTTGATTCTAATTCAGACAAATAGCAACTATGGGGACGCAAAACTCACCAGTAATTGCAACTACATTGCCGGTATCGAATTCAGTATAAACAGTACCATTAAGGGTACCGGCTATGTTTTCGCCCAATGAATTTCCAGTTTCAGTAATTGTAACATGTACATCATCGAAAATATACAATTGTGTTCCAAAATCACCAAAAAATGTCCGATGATTTCCTAAAGAATATTGATCATAAGTTTGACCTACAACAGGTGCCCCAACTGAACCAAAAGTAAAACCCGGCATTCCACCCCAAGCCGCAGAAATTCCAGAAAAGCCTGCGGGAAAATCCCAAGTTACATCAACAATAACGTACGAATGATCGTAGGGGCCATATACACAGAAATCTTTGTAAAGGTAAGCCTCAGACTCAGCCAGAAAATCAAGGGGCGCTACTGTTGCAGCACTCAAACTCACTTCATCATTACAGGGCAAATCCATATCATCAATCGTCAATTCTACACTGAATTCCTTTTCCCAACAGAGGTCTTCACCATGGACTTCCGCGAAGCTTACATCAATGTCATATTCACCCGATTCCGATACGAAAATCGAATGTTCTGTTTCGCCAGACCACCACTCGTACAATAACTCATCGGTACCGTCGCCAAAACTGAGGGTGCCATTAGCGAAATCCCAGTAAAAAATGCCTTTCCAGTCGAGACAAGGATCAATATCTGTAGCACTTAAGGTAATATCGGCTGTTGCTAAACAGCCTTGGGCATCAACAACTGCAACGCTGTAAGTACCCGGATTATCGGTATTTATTAAACTGCTGGTCTGACCATTGGACCACTGATAAGTGTACGGCTCAACACCACCAGACACTGACACTCCTGCTTCCGAGCCAAAGTCCGCCCAAAACCATATGCTGACTTGGAGAGACTCACAGGGGTCTACTGCGAATTCGTAAGTGGCTTCTTGCTCACAACCTTCAGCATCCGTAACCAGCACTTGATAATAGCTAACAGCATCATCGACTTCGATAGTTGAAACCACTACTGTATCTATCGGCAGCGGACAAGAATTTACGGCGGCTGTTGAATCATTCAGCCACGTATAATTATAAGGCTCGTTTCCTCCGGTAGCAATTACAGTGAGAGTTCCTTCGTCGGGATCGTAATCCATGCTCAATTGCAATGAATCACAAGGGACTGTTTGGGCCTCTGGTACAAAAGGATCTTCCTTTCCACAACTGGACGTAAACCCAATAAATGAGATCAGAAAAATGCCCCAGAGAAAAACCCTTAACGACTTGTTCATGAGAATGTATTTTGACTTCTTCAAATCACAGGAACGCTGTTGAAATGCGCTCGGATGCCCTTCATCATGAGCAAGACGAAAAAACTAGGGCATAGGTACCCAACGGTTCAAACAATGCTGTACTTGAGCATGAGCGGCGTTTCGCGAAGACGGATTACTGGGACATCAGGTGATGCTGAGCGCACCTGCAATTATAGCTATTCTGACAATTTCAATTGAAATCGTTCAATCTGACGACGGTGTCGCAAGATGTGCATGATGGCATGCTCGATCAATTGATCTACATCAAATCGCTGGCCCCAAGTAGTGAGCATCTTCTTTTCTGGATCGGTTTCCTCCAACTGGATTTTCGGATAATCAATAAACAATTGCTCATTGAATTTAAACATGGCTGATAGCGATTCAATATAGGCCTGACTATTTTCCAATGCCACTTTTGGTGGACGCTCGATGGATTCCCCTAAGTGCGCGCGAATGGTTGTGGCATAACCGTAACCCGAAGAAACCACATGGGTCAAGATCGTTTGCATCGAACGACAATCCGGATCTTTCGTATCGGGATCGACAATGGCAATTAAATCCTCTTGAGAAATAGCTTTTATGAGAATTTGCAATTCGCTTATTGCCTTTTCATATTCATCAAGAAGAGCTCCGATAGCTCCGTTGTCGCGGTAAGATTCCATCATAGTTCAAGCTGCTTAAATCTATCAGTTAAGACTTTTATGTAGTCTTCTTGAAATTCCAAAGTCAAAAAACTCTTAGGTATGGTATTTTCCCAATTAGCCTTTTGAGCTTGAAATTTAGAGAATATATTTTCTATCGCCTTTTCATTGACTCCTCCATTTTCCATTGCCTGAATAAAGTCCTTCCTTTTAATTTTACTTCTTTTTCCATTTAACGAGAGTGCTAATTGATCGGGATCGTTTTTAATTACCAATTGAGATGCCACTAAATCATATGCTGGAGAAAGAACATACCCTAATTCAGGATTTTTTATCAAGCTAAAATTTTTCAGGTGCATGTCATTATTTCCAGTCAAAAATGAAAACAATACTACTTCGTAAAAATTCACAACATCAAGACCTGGATTTTCTGAATATTTTCTTATTGCTTTTGCAATTTGTTCATATGACCCCTTATACTTCTGCTCTGTTTGTCTTTCCGTAAGCTGACACATATCCTCCATGTGCAACTTCCCCTTTTTCGCAAGCCTATCAATTCTCTTTGTTAAGTAACATAGCTCTCCAGATTTTAGCCTTACCAATACTTGCTTTACAGTACTTATTCCTGAATTTTCAGCCATTTTCATCGTAATGCCTTCAATTTCTGGAAGCTGAGAATAAATTTCAGAAGGAGTTTTGAGAATGTAATCACCCAATAATCCTACTATTGTAAATCGATCAATCTGAGTATTATCTGACATTTTTAAAATTCCCAGCGACAATTTTGCCTGAACTCCAGTGACAGTACTACTTTTCTTCAGTACGTTTTTTGCTAGCTCAACTAGGTCGTCTCGTGAATACTCTAAAATTGGAGCAGCCGATTTTCCGTAAAAATTCTTACTACAAGAAACATGATATTCTTGATCAAGCCCATTTTCAATTTCTGGAATTTCTTCGTAGCAAGCCAGGCACTTTTTCATAGTTCTGATTTTAATTCGATTTCACTACTGATACTGCCCCAATACAGTCTGCACAAGTTTCAAGCAATATCTGCATGCGATCCAGAGGATTCAATTCCCGAATTTCTATTGCCATTTGCAATAGCCAACCTTCTGGAATCAGACCATCGAAAAATGGAAAAAGTATTTTGCTCTGATAGCTTTCCTTTTGCAGGGGTAGTGTTAAACTAACTGGCTCAGCGAATTCAGATTCAAGATAATCACTTTCATATTTAAAGTGGTACCCGTCATCGTCCTCCGTTAATATTCCTGCGAGCTTCGTATGCATCAAAATTTGTGCTTTTTTCATTTCACTCTCTTTTCATTTTTACTGGCCCTAATTCATAGCCAAATAAATTTAGCAACTGGTTGATTTTTTGAATTCGGAGTGTGTGCTTTTCTTGCTCTATCTCCCTTAATAGTCGGAGGCCTATTCCGGCTTTCTTGGCCAACTCTACTTGTGTAAAGTCAAGAGCTTTCCTCTTCCCTTTTACAAAAGAGCTAAGTCTTAGCTCTTCTTGTACTTTTTTCATTTGTCTAAGTTTTAATCAATCTCTATTGGTAGCCAACACTTAGCTATACCCATGTAGGTATAAAAGTACCAAAAAATATCCAATTATACCCATTCAGGTATAAAAACACCGGAAAACGCATAACTATACCCATATAGGTATAAAAATGCCAGAAAACACCTAACTATACCCATATAGGTATAAAATTACTCCCCGTTTGACAATAAAAAGCCCCACCGTTTCCGGTAGGGCTCTCATTTTGTCTTCTATTTCTGTAGGAAGGCTAGGCGGAAAATCGCAAGCTTTTTACGCTTTGGACTTCTCTACTGTGCGAATGTGTAGCTCTTCGTACTGTATCGCATCGATGTGCGAAGGCGTGTTGATCATTACGTCGCGACCCGAGTTGTTTTTCGGGAAAGCGATGAAGTCGCGAATCGCATCGGCACCTCCTAAGAGCGCGCACAAACGATCGAAACCGAAAGCCAATCCACCGTGTGGTGGAGCTCCGTATTCGAAGGCGCCCATCAAGAAACCGAATTTCTCATTGTACTCCTCTTCTTCCATGCCCAAAAGCTGGAAAACGCGCTCCTGTAAGTCGCGGTCGTGGATACGAATCGACCCTCCTCCGAGCTCCGTTCCGTTTAGTACCATGTCGTAGGCATTTGCCCGCAAAGCTCCCGGATCGGTATCCATCAAGTGAAAATCCTCTTTCTTCGGTGAGGTAAACGGGTGGTGACGAGCTACCCAGCGCTCCTCTTCCTCCGCCCACTCGAGCATTGGGAAGTCTACCACCCACAAGAATTTGTAATCGTCTTTCTTGCGCAAGCCCAACTGGTTGCCCATTTCTAAACGCAAATCGTTCATTTGACTGCGTACTTTGTCGGTCTCACCCGAAAGCAACAACATCAAGTCGCCTGGCTTTGCACCCATTTTATCGGCCCATCCTTTCAATGCATCGCCGTCGAAAAACTTGTCTACCGATGACTTGAATGTTCCGTCTTCGTTGCACTTTACGTACACCATGCCCTTCGCACCAACTTGTGGTCGCTTCACAAATTCTGTCAAAGCATCGAGTTTCTTACGTGTGTAACTGGCCGCTCCTTCAGCACAAATTCCAACCACGAGTTCCGCCTCATCGAAAATTTTGAAGGCGCCTGTTTTAGCCACATCATTCATCTCCACGAACTGCATTCCAAAACGAATATCTGGCTTGTCAGACCCGTACAAACGAGCCGCTTCCGCGAAAGTCATTCTTGGAAAATCCTCCACCTCTACCCCATGTACAAACTTGAGGATGTGGCGAATCATGCCTTCAAAGGTGTTGAGCACGTCTTCCTGATCCACGAAAGTCATCTCGCAATCAATCTGTGTAAACTCTGGCTGACGATCTGCGCGCAAATCTTCATCACGGAAACAACGCACAATTTGGAAGTAACGGTCGTAACCAGCTACCATCAAAAGTTGCTTGAATGTTTGTGGGGATTGTGGCAATGCGTAAAACTGTCCCTCATTCATGCGCGATGGCACCACAAAATCGCGGGCTCCTTCGGGCGTGCTTTTGATGAGGTAAGGCGTTTCTATCTCGAGGAAATTGTTCTCATTGAGGTAACGGCGTACTTCTTGAGCAATTTTGTGTCGCAGTATGATGTTTTTCTGCACCATTGGGCGACGCAAATCAAGGTAGCGGTACTTCATGCGCACTTCCTCGCCACCATCGGTTTCGTCCTCGATCGTGAATGGAGGTGTGTTGGCCGAGTTGAGTACTTTCATCTCACTCACCAAAACCTCTACATTACCAGTTGGAATGTTTGAGTTCTTGTTGCTTCGCTCGCTCAATACGCCCTTGGCCTGAATGACAAATTCTCGACCCAGTTTCTTTGCTTGTTCGCAAAGATCCTGATCCGTATCATTGTTGAACACCAATTGCGTTATTCCGTAACGATCTCGCAAATCAACGAAAACCATTCCTCCAAATTCGCGGGTCTTTTGCACCCAGCCAGCCATTTCGACCGTTGTTCCAGCATGTTCTTGCCGCAGTTCACCACAGTTGTGTGTCCGATACATCTTTGTGTCGTTTTTTCCTTTTGAATAGTAGCTGAACCGTCTTTCTCTCGAATGGGTTCACTACACTAATTTTTTTTACAAAAACAGTGCGCAAAGATAAGAATTAAGAGGCTCCCTTTAGATTTATCTATGTCTTTCGCTTCTGCAATGCTTTGCCAAGCCTTTCTTGCTTGCCTTCAATGGAAAAAGCTCTTCAATTCAAGAAAATATGTATCAAAACGAGTAAAAGTGATACACATCAAATTATTTTGATGAAAATTGGGGGAAATCGATACCATCCCTAAATGACATCAAAAAGCCAAAAAATGATACACAAACAACATACGTGTATCAAAAATGACTAATTTGATACCTATATTGACCATATGCATCGAAAAGAGCTAAAAACATGCATTTGGTTTCTAATCGATACTGGTTCAAGTCTAAAAAGGCATTCAAACAATCGCCATGCAAGAAAAACTACTTCCCTTACCTCCCCCACTAGAACTGGTGGAAACCATCGCCATTTTGCGAAAGGCGAATGAGGCAGCTACTTCATTGGCTGAACTCAAGGGGTTTGCGCGGACCATTCCCAACCAAAAAATCTTGGTAAATGCCATCATCATCCAGGAAGCGAAAAGTAGCTCGGAGGTGGAGAACCTCATCACCACACAAGACGAAATTTACATGGCTATTACAGCCAACAGATCGAACGCGAATTCAACTACTCGGGAAGTGGTCAATTACCGTGCGTGTATTTTGAGAGGCCATGAGCTCATCCAATCTCAGAAATTTCTGCGGATCAACGACATCGTAGAACTGCAGGCCATCTTACTGCAAAACAACGCCGGTATCAGAACCAATCCAGGTACCGTTCTCAAGAATGAACAGACGGGAGAGGTAGTTTACACGCCACCCCAAGACCATCAGGAAATTCAAGATTTACTATCGAATTTCATCGAGCATTTCAATGCCGACGATAGCCCCTTGTCACCGCTCATCAACATGGCCATCCTCCACGCACAATTCGAAAGCATTCACCCTTTCTACGATGGCAATGGAAGAACTGGGAGAATATTAAATGTCATTTATCTCACATTGAATAACTTGATAGATCTGCCCATTCTCTTTCTCAGTTCATACATCATAAAAAATAAAAGCGAATATTATCAATTGCTGAATAAAGTCAATTCTGAGAATAAATGGGAAGAGTGGATCATTTACGTTTTAGAAGGAATACACCAAACAGCTAAGGCTACCATCCATAAAATTGAAGAAATTCACGACCTGCTAGCAACAACGATTGAATCAGCTAAAATCAAAACACCAAAAATTTATAGAAAGGAATTAATCGAACTTCTTTTTGAATTTCCCTATTGCAAAATTGAATACGTGCAAAACAAAGTAGGAGTGAAAAGATTAGCTGCTAGTCGGTACCTTCAAAAATTAGAAAAGGAAGGCTTTCTCCGATCACAAAAAGTGGGGCGCGAGAAAATATACATCAACCAGACTTTGTTAAATTGCTTGGGTGACTGAGTGATTAGCCCTTAGCTATTAGTCTTTAAATTTGAGATTTTAAATTATAGCCTGAGTTGTGTGCGAAGCGTGATTGCTTTTACAATGCATGACATATATATAACAAATAGGGGCAAATCGCATTCGCCCAGCCCCGACGAAAATGCAAACCTTGCTGGAATAAGAAATTGCAGCGTAGATGCAAATTCGACATTCTACTCAGCAACTCACAAACTCACAAACTCAGTAACTCAGTAACTCAGTAACTAACTAGCGGAAGGTTTTGAATCGCTCGGAATCTAGCTTGATACCTATGAATACCAAAATGGAAAATGCCATGAGAGAGGAACCACCGTAGCTCAAAAATGGCAAGGGTATTCCAATGACGGGAACGAGGCCGATGTTCATGCCCACATTAATGCATAAGTGGCCAAAAATCAATGCGGTGACGCAGTAGATATATACTCGTGCAAAAGTAGTAGGCGACCTTTCGGCTAAGGACAGCAGCCGCAAAAGCAGCAGCAAAAAGAGCAAAATGACCAAGCCGGTTCCTATGAAACCAAACTCCTCTCCTACCACACAAAAAATAAAGTCGGTATCCTCCTCGGGAACATAATTTCCTCGAATTCGAACACCATTGAGAAAGCCCTTACCCGAAACGCCACCAGAACCAATCGCCAAAAGGGCTTGCGTACGGTTGTACCCAATTCCGGCAGGATCTTGTACTTTTCCCAAGTAATCGTTGATGCGATTTCGGTGGTGAGTCTTCAAAACATTGTCAAAGGCATATTGCCCCACATGAGAAAAAGAGACGCAAGTCCACAGCGCAAACAAGATTAAAAAACCCGATTTTTTAGAAACAAAGAAACCAGCCAACATCAAAATTGTTCCCAATCCCAATAACACAATAGACAGTTGACCGAAAGTAGCTTCAGAAATGCTTGGCATCGCCTCCAAGTTTAATCGGAAGTAAAAGATGCTCAATAACAAAACAGGAATTGACAAGGCCAAAACAATGAAGTGATTGCTTAAGGAAAATTTCTTATCACTTGCTTGCGTAATTAATTTATAGGTGAGATGTAATACCGTTACCGATATGGTAAAGGCCGACAAGAATAGCCCTACTGGCAACTTTCCAAAGTAGAAAGTCAATAGAGCTAAAACCACAGCCGAGAATGCCAAAATCAGAATAATTCCTGGTAATCCCTCACGGTACAAAACCACAACTAAACCACCATAAACCATTGCGGTTCCAGCATCGCCTTGTGCTACAATCAATCCCATAGGAATCAAAAAAATCACTGCCGCAATAAGCAGATCTTTTACATTTTCGAGATTTACTGTTCGTTGGGCGGCATAGGCTGCCAATAAAAGAGCCGTTGTTATTTTTGCAAACTCGGAGGGCTGCAAACGGAAAAAACCCAAGTCTATCCACGATTGAGCTCCCGCAATGACTCGCCCAAAAAACATCACATAAAGAAGTAGCACAATCGTAATTCCGAAAAACAAAGGAGATAATTGCTGAAAAATCTTTCGATCGATGAACTGGATGAAAATAATTATCAGAAAAGAAAGCATCGCCCAAATTACCTGCTTTCCAAAGCGGGTCTTTAAAAGCGTGTCCATAGAAAAGATGCTCGAGTCTTGCATCGACTCAAAACCCGCTGAATAAATAGCGACCAATCCCACAATAACCAAAAGGAGGTAAAGCAAGACTGTAAACCAATCAACCGATATACTTCTTGTGTCGGCCCTACTCATTCTTGCTCTATCATTTTTGCTTCCTTCGCAGCTCTTTCTTGCTCGCGCATCTCTTGTTCCTTTCGTTTCTTTTCGAGCTCCTTCTCAATCAAATTGGCATCTCGCATCTTCTTTTCTAAACGCAAACGATCTTCAGAGATGGTTCGGGTGAGGTATTTCTCCATTGCCAAACTTGCAATCGGTGCCGCATACCTACTTCCATAACCACCATTTTCAATGATGCAAACCACCGCAATTCCCGGATCTTCCAAAGGCGCAAAGCCTGTAAAAATAGAGTGGTCGTCGCCATGGGGATTTTGAGCCGTTCCTGTCTTACCGCAAAC
>Ga0079202_10001048_pt1 | contig 10259 bp, 10 predicted proteins | sample PorBlaBluebeHill_FD_68601 | JGI IMG/M metagenome (GOLD analysis project Ga0079202, IMG submission 68601) | Marine algae microbial communities from Blueberry Hill - Blueberry Hill, Maine | ecosystem: Host-associated > Algae > Red algae > Blade | place: USA: Blueberry Hill, Maine
GGGCTGCTCAGCCTGCTCGTCGTGCCGGTCCTCTATCTGATGCTGCGTCGACCCGTGTACGAGATCGGCGCCATAGCCCCCAACGACCATGAGTTGCGTCGCGCGCAGATTGGCTCTAACGAACTCTCGGCTCGCTCGATACGGGTCTTGCTGGAGTCGGTGCCCCCACACCGTTCTGCAAACAGCCGATTCTTCTCCTGCGGCAGCGATGATATGGCGTCGACGGCAGAAATTCTATCGAGTGCGTTTGTGTCCGATCCGGCGGCGTCCCAAGGCGACGGGCTTGTTGTAGTCCTGGTAGAACAGGGAACACCGGCGCGAAGGGTCACCCAGTCGATCCAGCTCTATAGGCCCCACCTTGTGCTGCTGGTCACCTCGCCCTGAGGGGCCACCTGACTAGCGACTCCCACCATTGATCCCGTGAGCGAGTCTCGAGGCGCTCAAGAACCTTCGCGAAGGCCTTCTTGTCGCGACGAAGCCGTGCTCTGGATTTGAGCAGCGCATGGCCTGATTTCGCTCGGCAGGGGACGCTGAGGCGCCCGGCCCGATACGAGTCGGTCGTCCAGCGATCAGTTGCCTGTACCAGTGGTCCGAGGTAGTTGACGAGATGTGGCAACCCGCCGCCGTACCACTGCTCGTACAGCTTCAGCCTTAGCACCTGGCCGGGTGAGAGGTGGTGGTGCTGGCGGTCGTAGCTCACCTTTGGCACGAAGACCGTATGTCCCGAGCGATACAGGTACTCGAACGCGATTCGTTCACCGTTGACGACCAGGAACGCGAGCGCGAGTTGATCGTTGGCAGCGAGAAGTCTGGCCTCCTCCTCGAAGTAGCGCGTGGTGCGTGTGCTGCTCATAATGGACGTGCCTTCTTCGCCTTTCCAACTGCGGTGTTCGATCTCGAATGCTTCGCGAATGATCGGGGGACTGATGTCTGTGGTCAGGTAGTCGACCCGAGCGTTGCTATCTACAGCATCGAGCGCGCGGGCGGCGCGCTTCATATGCCGTTTGTGGTTCTTTGACCAACCCGCGCGATAGTCGTCGTAGGTCTCTGGGAATGCGATCAGCCCGACATCCCAAAGGTGTTCTTCGCTCCAAAGAATGCTTTGTTGGTCGAGCACACGTTTCACCCGCCGCCATCGCGTGCTGTCCAGGGCGATGCCGCCCAGCTCTAGAAGCGCCCAGGGCAGCCGTTGCAGTGCGTCAGCGAGGAGCCCGCAGGCTGCGTCGGCGCAATCATGTTGTTCGTCGAGCAGCAACTCGCCCGTCATGGTGCTGGTGTTGTTGGTCAACGAGCCAACCAGCGAAACCCTGCGGGCCGCGCCAGCAAGAGGCAGCCCAAGAATCAATTTCGGGCCTGCGTACACCAACACAATTCGCACGCGAGCCGGGTTGAACTCGCGGAACCAATGGTCGACATGCTCGAAGCGCACCGTTGGCAGTTCGACCTTTGACCTCAGCCACAGATCGTTCCACTCGCTGCAGTGCGTGGCGAATTCGGATCTCGACTCGGCAATGATGAGTCGTAGCTGCATCAAGTCACCGGACCCTCGGCGGGCCATGCGGTTTCCATGAATTCGGCCGCGTCAGTACATCGATGCCCGTACCTCTCTGGGCTCTTGATTTCAATCTGGCCTGAGTGGCGGCGCGGTCGCTCAGGTGTGTCTGGGGTGCAGCAGTGCATGATCGCTACTGCGTCTTGTTCGAGCTGCGGTGCCGTCGGAGCTGATGGAGCCACCCCTCGAAGAAGCCGATACCCCACCCGATATGCATGGCGGCGAACGCTGGAGGCAGCAAGGCCGAATCGAGAGCCGCCTTGGGCTCCATGGATCGTGCGGTAATCGCAGAGGCAGCAAGGCTGCTCACGAGATAGTTGCCGACAACTGCGACCGACCACTTTGGGCGAAATGGAGCCAGCACAAGCGCTGAAAGTAGGGCTGCCACTAACACCGGAGCTGCGAGATGCCTGGCTTTTGTCGATTTCGGATGCCGTCGCATGACCTCGGTTTTACCTTTGCCATACCGGCGATACTGGCGGAACAGAGCGGCGATACTTTGCCGGCTGTGCCAATCGATGCGCAACTCGGGGTCAAAGAGCAGCTGATAGCCGGCCTCTTGTACGCGGTGATCAAATTCGAAGTCCTGGTTGACCGCGAGCTCCTCGTTCCATCCGCCGACTTCTTTGATGACATCGACCGGATAGCACCCGAAAGGGATGTGATCGACGATCTGCACTTCGGTCCCGTAGTGGTAGACCGAGCCGCCCACGCCGAATCGAGAACCCATGGCGGCAGCGACGGCTCGGCCTTGCGGCGTTAGGCCAACACCGTCCTTGCGTCCGCCAACACCGCCCCACTTCTTGGCTGTGAGATGACGCAAGGCTCGTTCGACGTAGTCCTCTGGAATGGTGGAGTGGGCGTCTACGCGCACAAGCCATTCGCCGCGAGTCGCGTCCACAGCCTTGTTCAGACCGATTGGGATGAGCCGATCGGGGTTTACTACCAGTTCAACGCGGTCATCGGTGCTTGCTACGGACCGGACGATGTCGTCGGTCCCGTCGTCAGAGTCTGCATCGATGACGATGATTTGCAGCGTCGAGTGAGTCTGGCGCTGAATCGACGACAGACATCGTTCGATATGATCCTTTTCGTTCCGCGCAGGAATCACGACGGTCACCAGGGGTTCAGACTTGCGTGGAGCCCTATGAGATGGATCGGTCACGCGCATCGCCAACTGTCGAGTCTGCGGCCAGCTAGCTTCTCAAGCAGGTCGATATCGGTAGATAGTGAATCCAGAATTTCGGCTCCCAGGGTTGGCTCAAGCGTGAGATGGTCGGCGGGACGGCTGTTGAGCTTTTTGAGTTGCGTCCGCAGGCGCCAGAGTGTTCGGTGGGGCAACGCTTTACGCACAGCCTGCTTGGCGCGCTCGCTGCGCTCGACCGAGCGCAGGACGGTGCTCACTGCCTTGCTTCGTACTTCTCTGCGAGCGTTTGCCGTGCTGGGTTCGGAGCCCTTGTGGGGATCAAGTCCAAAGAAGCGCAAGATCTCGGTCTGCGTGGCCTTTCGATTGTCGACCAGGTCCTGGTGGAACACGAAGCGAACCTGTTGCTCGCCGAACTCTCGCACGAATCGTTGCGCCTGCGCTCCGAAGCGAACCACCGACACGTAGTCGAGCGCCTCTGGGCGAGTGCAGGTCCGCGGTATGCGGCGCCCTTCGCTGCGGTCTGAGCATGCTCGCACCGCTTCGTTGAGATCCACGATGTCCTCGTTGCGGTCGAAGACTAGTTGTGCGTGCAACGATTCGATCGCCCGCAACGGGTGGCGCACCATGATGAGGATTCGGGCCTCAGGACACGCTGCTTTGATTTCGGCGGCCGCTCGTTGCGAGGTCAGGTAGAAGACCGACGCATCAAGCGCAGGAGCCCCATCAGCGTCGCCATACAAGTCTTGAACCGCGGAAGCTGTGCGTGACCACCGGAGAGGCGTGAGGTCAGATCCATAGAGATGGGGTTCTTTGACGTGCGGTACGAACACATCGGGATGCAGAGCAAGCATGCCTGCGGCCCACGATGTTCCGCATTTTGGCGCACCGGGAATGAACAGGTTGGGTCCTGTCGTCGACCTGGTCATGCGCTGAACGCTTCTGCTTGTGGCTCGTTTGCGTCCCGAGCCATCGCTTTGCGGGCAAACGCAGCAGTCGGCCGATCAAGAAGCTTGTGTATCGGCAGGACGTAGTCGTAGATCTGCTCGGACTCTGTCGCGAATCGGGGCAGCTTGCTCTCGGTCTTTCCGAAGTTGACTGTCGTGACATTGCGGCGGGCAAGCTCGTCGACAAGGTCCCGCAACACCAGGCGCCCTGGAGAAAACTTGCTGAAGTCTGCGTCGAATGTCTGCACCAAGCCGTGCGCTTCACCGCGGGCACAGACAACAAGGTTTTCGGCGACGACGACAGATTCGCTGCCGAGCGTGGCTATGAGCACCTCCAGATCGCCCCGCTCGGAACATTCCACCGCCAGATTCTGGAAAAACCGGTCCAGGTCGGGGTGGTCGATTTCCGAGGCAGTCGGGCGCCCCTCGGAGAGCTGGCGTTTGGAGGCGAGTAGACGTGTGAGGGCAGCCTGCACGTCGTCGACGGCAGCTGGAAAGTGCGTTTCCACTGCGTCACCCACCCGATCGGCGAGTCGACGATGCCGACGCCGCAGCTCGGTCGACTCCTTCTTTCCCACAAACGTTGCTCCCGCAGCGTCGCTCGCCGGTACCGAGGCCGAGGCAACATGTTTGGACTGCAAAGCAATCGCTCTGCTCGCGCCGCACTCTGCAGCACCTCGAATATCGAAGAGAAACACCAGCGGCACTCGGAACCCTGCTTGCCAAAGCGCTGAACGCAGCAGCGAGCGCACTCGGTCATCGAACAGCTCGGCGACTGGCTGCTTTGACAGCACTGCGCCAAAGGGGCCCTGTCGGAACGCAATCGTGCGTAACGCATGGACCTTCTTGACGGTCGTCCGCTCGAGTGGGAGGGCAAAGACGACGTTCCCGCCGCTATCTGAACCAAGAACGAGCGCAGTTTGGGCTGAGGTGGCGCGGCACCATGCAACGATCCAGCTACAAGTTGAGGAAGGCCCGTCGACCAGGTCCGCTAGTGGCGCCAACTCGTCGGCGAACGTTGAGGGATCGGTCGCAATCCGAATCGAGGTGATCACTGGAGAGCTCTTGCGGGTGGGTCGAGGTACCCGTGGCCATGCAGGTCGAGGCCGGTGCACGAGCTCAGTAGCTCGTTCGATTCCCGAAACCGCTCGACCACCTCGCAGGCAACGGCATGGCTCAGCGTGGTGTCGAGCGACCGCGCCGGTATACGCCGGGCTAGATCCTTCGCGGCCTCCGGGGTTGCGCCCTGAATTGCGCGGAGTGTGCGCCCGAGAACGGAGTTGCGCGACTGTGCCTGGACCAGCTTGATCTGCCACGCTGCTGGCGCTGGCCGCTGGTGTTGGCTCACGAAGAGATCGGCTCCCACGACAGGGTCGACGCCGGCCAGGCGGCAGAAGGTCTGCGCATAGTCGCGTGGAGACTCTTTGAGGTGTTCAAACATCAGCACCGTTACATTCTCAGCACCAAATACATCGTGGGTCATCGTGACGAGCTCGCCGTACTTGAGCATCGACATTGCGCCAGAAACGGGCAAGTCCAGCTGCTCGCGAACCCACTGTTCAAATGGCGGAATAGCGCCGTATCGGACACCCACCGAGCGCAGCACCTGTCCATAGAGCGACCGCAACAAGCTGAGTTGACCACGCACGGTCATGACGATTTCGGCATCGGAGAATGTGCTTTTCAACCTTTCGGCGAGCATGCGTCGATCAACCAGGTGGTAGATCGGGTCGAACGTCATCGTCAAGAACTCATCGGACACCACGGCGCGTTGGTGGCTTTGCTTCAGATCAAGCAAGGCAGCCAGTGCGGTGTCAACCTGGTCTTGGCAGTAGTCGAGGCTGTCCTGGTTTCTTAGCGGGAGAAGAATCGAGTCGCTCATCTCGGGGCGGTAGGACTCGGCATTGTGGTAGCGCAAGTCTTCGTTTCCGATGACGAATATCTCGGGGTGGCGGTCGAGTAGGTTGAGCTGCAAGCTCGTGGTTCCCGTTTTGGGGAACCCGATATGGATCAAGGTCATTGGCTACTTCAATTTCTCGGCGAGCGCCCATAATCTGCTCAGTCGTAGGCGCAGATACCAGGGCTGCGTCTTGAGCCAGAACGATCGATTTCCGTTGGCAGGGTAGATGCCCACCCGCGGGATGGCGAGCGGCCCGTCCATGGTCTCCATTTCTTCTGGAAGGGTGAACGCCTGCTCGAACCCGGCGCGACGAGCGGCTGCTCGCACGACACTGTTGTGCCTGCCACGGGGGTAGGCGAGCGAGCGGACCGGGCTCTTGAGTGTGTCCTCGAGCAGGTCGCGGCTTTGCAGAAGATCGTGATAGCAACGCTCGGCGTCGAGCGACGTGAGGTCCTGGTGAGACAAGCTATGCGATCCAATTGAGACACCAGCACCGTGCATTTCGCGCACCTGGTCACGGGTCAGAACGTCGAGCGGCTTGGCTGGCGCATGGTCGACCCAATCGACCACCCGATCCGGATCGACCATTGTGTCGGCAACGACAAAAACAGTGAATGGAAGCCCGAAACGTCGCAGAATCGGCCACGCGTGCTCATACACCCCACTCCAGCCGTCGTCGAAGGTGATGGCAACCTTGTCGTTATCGTGACGCGTGTGATCCAGTGTCGCGACATCGACAACTTCGAAGCGCTTCACAAGCTGACGGCACTGTTCTTCGAAACGTACCGGGTCTATAGCCAGCGTGTGGTCCCATGCGGGCTCGACGGTGTGATAGCAAAGAATTGGCAACGTTGACTCCTAGCAGCGGTGCCGACTCGACGTGCCTGCGACCTGAGCCAGCACTGTACCGATCTCTTTATCACTCGTCGCAACAGAAAAGCGCTGCGTCGCTCGCAGCCGAGCCGTCTGACCCATACGGGAACGCGTCTCGGGGTCGTTGATCATTTGGACTAGTGCCTCGGCCAGTTGGTCGGGCTGCTGGGGGGAAACCAGCACTCCGGTCTCGCCGTCAACCATCCGCGGTATTTCCCCGACGTTGGAAGCAATGACCGGTACGCCGGTCGCCATTGCTTCGAGTATTGATAGGGGCATAGCTTCCCACCATGAGGGCAAAACGAAGATGTCGGCCTCTTGGTAGACCAATGGCATCTCGTCGAGAGGAAGCGGCCCCACCACCAAAGCGTCTTCACCAATGGCGTGACGCACTGCTGCGGCCTCTTCAGCGCCTTCGTCTGCTGGCCCGCCCACGAGCACCAGCTGGTGATCTGCTCCGGCAGCGAGCGCTTCCTTCGATGCCTGGATCAGATCAAGCACACCTTTGCGCCGGCTCAAGTGCCCCACGTAGAGCACTGTTGGTCGAGTCTGAGTACGGGGTCGCTCTGGCGGGCAGAACCGACTGGTATCGACGCCATTCGGGATCAGCGTGACGCGGTCGCCAGTTACGACATCGTCGAGAGCTTCAGCCACCGCGGAGGCCACGGCGATAATGTGGCTGACGAAGGTGAGTGCGCGACGCGTGATCATGGCTGCGCTGTCAGACTCTTCTAGCCATCCGGGCAGTCGGCCGCCATGTGCATGCACGACGACTCGGCTACCCATGACTCGGGCGACCGTGCAGATTGCCCCTGCACGTAGCATTGTGCTCGTTGGGGCCAGTGCGCTGTGGAAGTGCACGACGTCGGCGCGGCGAGATGCAATCGCAACTCGGATCAGGTCGCGAGCGGTGCGAGCGATGTTTTGAACCGAAACCGTGCCATTGTTCGCCGCCGTTTGAGGTGCGAGATTCGTGGTGCTGACTTCGAAGCCTGGACCGAACGGGCCCGTTGACATGTGGTGCAGAAATGCAGCGATGCCACCGGTGTCGGGCAACCCTCTGCCGAGTTCGAGCACTCTCACCGGCTGATCTGCCTGCTGGTTCATGGTCCTGCTGTTGGTCGGCCGACAACGACCATGATTGCGACTGGGGTGTGCAATGCTACCGCGTTGCAAATCTGGCTGCGAGTTGCTCCGGCCTGGACAAGCAAGATCGATTGCCTGTCACCGGTTCCAGGCTCATCGTTGAGCTGCACCGACAGCGCCGCAGCCATGTCGCGCAGTTCCGGGCCGCCAACGGGGATGTACCGGGTAGTAGCCGAGGCGCCGGTGCCGGGCAGCTGCTGCAGTGCCTGCCTCGCCTGTGGCACTGCATGATCACCCGCACGGAGGGGGAACAGCGGTAGCCCAGGAACCGTTGAGCGTAGTGTCGAGAGCGAATGGACTGGACGGCGCGCGAGTATGGAAACGACTGGCACTGCGCCAGCGGCCAGCGCACCGGCGAGGAACGCGATCGGCAGCTTTGGAAGCGACACTGGTCGCACAGCCCTTGCAGCAGAGGCGTCCTGAAATACTCGGAACGTGCCAAGTCCTTCGATCATGTTGAGCTCGGCGACGAGCTGTCGAGCAACGGCGGTTGCGTAGAGGGCGGCTCGTCTGGGGTCTTCGCCGGTGCCGACAACCTGGAGAGTCACCGAGACTCCAACCTCACGCAACAGGACTCGGTCGAGGATGAGTTGACGTGGCGTTATGTCGAATTCGTTCTCGTCGATAACACTCTGCGCCAACGTCGCCGAACCGAAAATCGTGCGGGCTGCGTTGGGGAATTGTTGCGTTGGGATTCGCAGCTCAGTGGCCACGATCAGTGCGGACGCCTCGACGTGGTCCGGTGCGGCTAGCGCCATGCCAGTGAACGCGGTCGATGCAACGACTAGCCACACGAGGACCACGGTGCGCGCTCTCTGCGCGGCAACGATGAGATAGGTGGAAAGGGTCATGAGGTTGCGTTGAGGCCTGCTTGCTTCGGTTGCGGCGACGGCTGCGTGAAAGCTGCCAGCAATGCCAAGGCTAGGCTAGGGCCACGGCAACAGCGATGAGTGTGCGCCAGCTACGCAACCGCCAGACTGACGCGGAATAACGAGGCCTGAGCGCTGGCCAGCATGAACCGAGCCACACGATTTGCCCGCGTCCAGCGGCGGCCCCGCCGTCGTTAGACTCGGCCCCTCATGGCTATGACCGATCTAACATCGTCGAATACGACATCGTCCAAGACCAGGCGCTGGTCTCGACGACAAGCGTGGGGTACGGCAGGTCGAGTGTGGCTCGCAACAGTGCTTCTCATGGCAGGTTGCTCGGCAACTGACTTCACAGAAGCTGACTTCATAGAAGCCGGCTTCACAGAAGCTGACTTCCCAGAAGCTGAGGTCTCTCGTGGCGATCTGACGACCGATGCAACCCCGGGTGCGGATCCGTCGACTGCGGCGGACGGGCCGTCCGAGCTCGCAACAGGCACAGCTCGGGCGCCTCTTACGTCCCCCACCAGCATCGCAACACCCGTGCCAACGGCGATCGCGCTGCCTACTCAAGTGCCGGACGCCACCGCCACTCCAACGGCGATTCCACCGCCTACGTCCTTCCCACCAACGCCTGTACCCCCAAGCGCATCGGCGGCTGCCGAAGACACTATCTACGTCGCAATTGGCGGGTCAGGCAACGGGGCTTCGGCCGAAACAGCACTGGGTTCGATCACGCAGGGGCTCGGCCTGCTGGAGCCCGGGATGACACTGGTCATCGATGCGGGTATGTATTCGGAAAATGTCATGGGTCGATCTCTTGCTCGCGGAACGCCAAGCAGGCCGATTCGTGTTCAGACGTCTGGCCGGGTCGTGGTCGAAGGCCTGGTGCGAATCGATGACGCTGACTACTGGGACATCAGCGGACTCAATGTCACGTGGCCGGCGTCGGGTAACAGCGATGATCACCTGGTGAAGCTCACCGGCGGAACCGGCTGGACATTCCGAGACGCTGAAGTCTGGGGAGCGAAGTCGTTCGCCGGCGTGTTGGTAGCAGGCGCAGCTTCGCACTACACGCTGCGCGGGCTCTATGTGCATGACACTGCTTCCACGAACGGCCGCAATCAAGACCACCTGATCTACGTCAACTCAACATCGGGACCAGGCCTCGTGGAGCGCAACCTCCTCGTGGGTTCGCCCAATGGACGCGCAGTGAAGGTGGGCGGTGCGGCGCTCGCCGATGTGGTGAGCGATGTCGTAATCGATCGAAACACCATGGTTGACAATCTCGGGCCGTCGAACATTCAGGTTTCCGGCGCCACATCGAGCGTTACTATTTCGAACAACATCATGGTTCGGCCGGACCAGGGCCGCAACGCAATCACCGCCTTCAAACTCACGGGTACCAACATCGTCGCAAGCGGCAACGTTGTATGGCAGGCGGCCGGTGTCTCGGATCCAGAGGTGGTCGACCTCGGAGGCAATGTGCAGCTCAATCCAGAGTTCGGGCCCGGGTTCGTGCCGGGCGCAGCGGCGGCAAAAGGAGCCGGATACCGAGCGCCGTAGACCCGCCCGGCACCGTGCAACGACAATGCAAGCTACAGCTCACCGGATCCGGGCGCAGGCAATCTTTTGGTGACTGCGGCACCAAGCACGTCCGGACGTCAAGGTGGCCACACAACCGACGTTGAGGTACAGACGATACTTCTGCTGTCGGCCCCGCTCAGATCAGTTGTCTTCCCGCGAATCGTGAAGCACAGCCTCAGGGCTGATTCGAAACCTCGCGTGTTCGAAAGATCCTGTGCGACAGCCCGGGAACAACGCTGGAAAC
>Ga0079202_10001050_pt1 | contig 10250 bp, 13 predicted proteins | sample PorBlaBluebeHill_FD_68601 | JGI IMG/M metagenome (GOLD analysis project Ga0079202, IMG submission 68601) | Marine algae microbial communities from Blueberry Hill - Blueberry Hill, Maine | ecosystem: Host-associated > Algae > Red algae > Blade | place: USA: Blueberry Hill, Maine
CCTCTGGCTGAGAGCCCGGCACACCCAACAATGACACTCGCATGGTTTGTGTCTGCGTTTCGTAGTTGGCACCTTTGGTCGCTGCGAGGATCTCGTCGCTGCCGACTCGGCGGTTCGCCTACAGTATCCACTCATGGCTACTGTCTTCCGCCGTCTCGATTTCAGAGTGTGGGAACGGAAGCGACTAATTGCGTATGCGTGTCTGGCCGTTTGGGCGTTCAACATCATGCTGTATCTGCTCGGGGTTCGCTATCCGATGCAGTTCGGGATTCAGTTCTGCTTGCTGTTCGGCGGCACATGGGTCGCTCTTATGGATGAACCAGATCCGGCAAAGTGAGAGCCCCTGCCGAATTTCGAGTTAGGATTCTTGCGGCCCTTGTGCTCGGATCGTTGGCGTTGCTGGCCTGCTAATCTCGGCGCATGGCGGCAACGATGCAAAGGGCGGGCATTGAGGGTCACACGCAGCGTCCGCAGCCGATCCGGGCGTTCATAGGAGCGTCGGTTGTGGCGGTGGGTATCCAGAAGTTGGTGCTCGGAATCCTGTTCGTGTCAACGGATCTGAGCGCGTTTCAGTTCTCTTGGATGGCGCTGCCATTGCTGTTTGGAGCGGCGTGGTGGCTGGCATACCCAGGCCGACCAGTAGGGGTGTTGCCGCAGTGGCTGTTCGTCGCTCTAGTCGGACTGCTCTTCTCAATTGTTGGGAACTGGCTTGTGGTCTCGCCGCTTGCTGAGCGGGATCTGCGAGTCGATGTTGAGCTGTCAACAGGCAATATCGACATGATCTGTATCGCGGACCGATGCACCAGTATTGATCCGGCTGGCCCAACGGCTGCGTTTCAGGCTGATGTCAGCGGCCGGTCAGTCGAGGTCCTGGTGCAGTCTGACAATCGTCAGGTCGTTGTGCGGGTGAATCCACGCAGTGGCTGTGTCGTCCTACGCTCGGATTCAGTGAACCCCGCCGTTGTCACGGCGTGCCTGCCAGCAGATACGTGAGTCCGGGCCATGACCGTCAACTCTCGACAGCAGAGGATTGCTCCCGTGACCGATAATGAACCAGGTACTTCTGATCAGGGTGTAACTGGGACACGACCATGGGTGCCCCCGTCCTTGTTGGGTGTCATTGTTGCTGTCGTCGTCTGGTTTGGTGTCTTTGGCATTGTCGACCCGGTACCACGAACCGCAGAGTTCGAGTGGACGGGGACGTTCGTGTTCGGCTCCCTGACGCTCTTCGCCATGCTTCTCGTCGGGCTGTGCTCCTCTTCGTTTGCGTTCAGAGCACTCATTTCCAGCCTTGTTACAGCGGCTCTTCTGTGGCACAGCTCAGTACCTTCAACTTCTGACGGATTCGCCGGAGCCTATTGGGTGGTCATCGTGCTTCTCGCCGTTGTGAGCCTGGCCATCGTTCTGGGCTTCAGTTCTATGATGGAGAAACTCCAACCCAAGACAACGAAGTGAGACGGTTCCTGTTATCCCCGAACGGCCTCAACGTCGCTGCCGCCCGAGGCATGGTGTGGGGCCGAACCGGGTACGTCGAAGAAAACACGCTGGCCGACACTCGCGTCTACGTCGGACACCAGATGCTGCGTCTAGCCAGTCAGACATGGCTTCCGAGCAGCAATGACCGGCAGCACCTACTCAAATCACTGCGCGGGACTCGATGGCAGCGCCAGCTCGCCGAAACCGCCGCGTGACCCTGCTGGCTGCACTCCAGTTGGACACCGATCTAACGACGGATGGTAAGGCTAAGCCTGCCCGGTGGTGAAGATCGAAAGTGCACGAGCCCAAGACCGTTGCGGCTACTGACCTGCAGAATCTTCGATAGACCCCGTTGCTGCGTTCGATTTCGGGGTTGGGTTCGAGGCCTCGTTCGCGTGCACATGGTTTGACGCTCAGAGCTTGTCTCTGAGCGTTTGATCGTTTTGCATACACTCAGGTCTATGAAAGGACTGCGGCTACCGAACCGTCACGGACTTGCAGCGCTCTGCGCTGTGGCGCTATTGCTACGAGGCTGTGGTGAGCCCTTGGGCAACGTCGAGACGGAGAGGTGTACACAATCGCCTCAGCACTCATCGAATCCGGCATCCTCGACCAGAACGAAGTAACCCAAATCTGGGACTCGCTCGCATTGCTCGACGCCGCAGCCGAAGACGCCGGACTCGACGGGTGGGACTACTCGCCAGCCCCAGCACCCCCGTGGCTCATAGCTGCCGCGACTCAAGCAGGACTCCCCGTGGACCAGCTTGAACACATGAGTCGAGAAGAAGTCGAAACAGCGATGGAACTTGTGTGCAAAACCGAACAGCCAACAACGGCCGTATCTGAAGCGGTCCAACGAGCGAACCGCACGCTAACCCGGCGACCTCCACCGCCGCTCCAAACCCGAGGCGACTCACGATGCAGGAAATACATGCCCAGAAAACGACAAACCTGCATCCGAAGAGCCGGGCACCCCGGACCATGCCGCTCCACCTAACCAAGATTGAACCAGGGATTCAAGATCGGAGTGAGTTGCGATACTGGATGGCGCAACTCGAACCGTGTGGCCGTCCCGATTTAGGATCGACACTATGCCGCAATGGACCCTGAACCACAATTTCGTCGACCATCCATGTCCGGCCGGTTCACCGCGTCGCTGTGGTAACCGCAGCGAAGGCATCTCAGCCCAGCTGAGAGATGAGATCACACGGATTCTGCGGAGCATCGACAACCAGTACCACCCGGTGGGCGAGCGCGGCGAATGGCTGTGGTGCCTTGGTGGCCCCGATCTGTACCGAGACAACCGCGTAGCGCAGGAGGGATGCGTGGACCTCCATCTCTCGGTCTGCGAAACACACCAAGTCGTATCAGTCCACCTTTTCCCCTACGACCTCGTCCCAGAATCAGGCGGCTCAAGCCTCACCGATCCGCTCCAAGCCACACCAATTGCCCTTCCCTGCGACACCACAAGCGACACGATCGCCAGCGTCTGCGCCCGCGTCGAAGACTGGTTGAACTCGATCCTGGTCTTCAGAGCCTCTCAACGGCACAAGTCTTAGCAGGCTGCTCTGGGGCGGGCGATGGTAAGACGACCGGCCTTCATTGGTGAAGACCGAAAGTGCATGACCCCGCGATCGTTGCGGGGACTGGCCTGTGGAACCATCGATAGACCCCACAAAATGGAGACCGCATGCGACGTATTCGAACCCATGCGGTCTTCGGCGTTTTGGCTGGTCATCGCTTCCGTCGCGTCTTTGGCTTGACCCGTCACTCGTTCTCCGGGAAGTTCCTTTACCCAAACAATCGCCCGATATTCCTTTGTCGGACCAGGCTTCACGAGGCCAACCTGCGCTGCGTGAGCGGGCGAACCTCGGCGATTCGTTCATAGTCACCGTCAACGTGCACGACGCCAAGGTCGTTGTGTAGCGCCGTCTCGGCAATCAATAGATCGGGAATCGCAACGCGATGCCACATGCCGTGATGATGGGCCAGATCGCGCTGCAACACCTGCGCTCGGAAAAGCAGGTCGACCGGAGCTTCGGCTTGGTGGAGTCCGATACTGAGTTGATCTACCAGCAGGTCGTAGTCGCGGGCCGAACGCGCCGAATAGAGCTGTTCGAGTCGACCCACGGGACAGATCCAAAGCTGCCCCGAGAGTTGACCAAGACTTGCAGCAACTGTTGGCTGATCAATCCGCGCCGCAGCGCTCTTGTCGAGAAGCCAGCCTTTCACTTCCACATCTCGTCGCTGGCAAGCACATCAAGATCCACTCGTGCCGCAAACTCGTCAAGAAAGCTCTTCTGGCGATCCGCATCAGCCGCCGCTTCGTCCCGACCAGCTTGCACAGACCGGCGAAGCGCTTCCTCCACCGTTGCGCGAATCGTCGTCGTTCCAAGAACGCGTTTGGCCTCGTCAACCAAGGCGTCGTCGATTTCGATCGTGGTTCGATGCATATTCATAGCTTAGGCTATGCATACAGCTTCATGAGTCGTTCAGATGATCCTCGCAACAACATGAACCGAGCTTGTTGAGGTCGCTCGAGAATTTCACCATTGGTGCATTTCCGGAGCTCATCCGTCTGTGTCGCTCGGGTGCGGGTCGTAATCAACAACCACACCACAGTCAGATGCCTGCGACGACGACGTTTGGGTGGCTAGCCGCTAACCGGGTTAGATCGATTGGATCGTGCGTGAGCACAATCCCACCTCCTAGGCGCACTGCTGTTGCAACGACGAGAGCGTCGACAGCCATTTCGCTTCCAGCTCCAATGTGGGCCACTAAGTGTCCAGCGATGCGTGCGACTCGTGCGCCCGTGGTGATCACCCGAGCAAAGCCTTGCGCCAGAACTCGGTCAATCGGCTCGTCGAAGCCTTTGCCTCGATACAACTCAATCAGAACCGCAGCGGGAACCCGGACCGGGTTGTTGCGACCATGAGCGCTACGCATTGCGGCACGAACGAGTGCGTGCCGCTCACGGTCAACATCGGGCCGCGCCAGCGCAGATAGCGCCTCGGAGTCAAGGACTAGGACGGCCACGCTGCGTCGAACTTCTCGACCAACTCCGGCGAGACAGCGCCAAATTCCGCATCGAGGTCACTCAGGTACTCATCGAGAAGATCGCGCTCAAGCTCATGTTCCACGGCGCGGGCAACGAAGCCACTGAGGCCACGATCGCCAACTCGTTGCTCAACGCGTTCAGCAAGTCGCTCCTCGACACTGACGGACCACTTCTTGACAGCCATAAAGGAATCCTACCGTGGTATGAATTCAGCATCAAGCAGACCTCTCCCCATTCATGACTGGCCGACCTGACGCATCGAATCGGACGCCAAAGGATTCGTACAAGCATCAGCGATCCGCTCCAAGCCACACCAATTGCCCTTCCCTCCGACACCACAAACGACACGGTCACCAGCGTCTGCGCCCGCGTCGAAGACTGGTTGAACTCGATCCTGGACTTCGGAGCCACTGGCCTGCACAAGTCCAAGCAGGCCGTTCGGAGCGGGCGATGCCCAGCACTCCAAGCAGAGCCACGTAGGGAACTTGGCCAGAGCAAACTGAAAATTGGGCCATCCCCCTTCGGGATCGTTGGGTTGCACATGGCTAGACAGTGCATTTAGTACGGTGTTGGATGGTCAAGCCGCTGCTGCTGAAAATCAGTCTTTTCGGTTGGGTCGGAATCGTTGCGATCATTGCCGCCAAGGTTCTGGTGCCAGTGCTCATCGTTCCGTTTCCCTTTGTGGCGGGATGGACCAACTTCGTCTTGGACACCGTCGACGGCGACCTGCTCATTCCGCTGGGGCTCGAGGACTCGACCTATCAGCCAATCGACAAGGCAGCCGATTATCTCACCTACATATTTATGGTTGTGGCTGCATGGAAGGGGAGCTGGCCGATCTTGAAGTGGGTCATCGGGTTCTTCGTTCTTCGGTCCGTGGGGCAGTTGCTTTTCTTCATCACGGACAACGAAGCGGTGTTCTTCTACTTCCCCAACTTCTTAGAACCGCTGTTTCTCATTTATGCCACGATCCTGTTCTTCAAGAAGGACGAAGCACCAGCGGTCTTCCATCGGCGCCGGATTCCAATCGCTATTTTCATCTTTCTGTACAAGATGCAAGACGAATACATCACCCATATCGGCAACTTCGATCGCTCAGAGCTGATCCAAGACCTCTTTAGTTAGCGAATCGCGCCCCGCGAATCTGCGCACTCGCTTCTTGCCATGTCTGCTTCAGGTGCTTTGACGCACGTGATCCGAGCAGTGCGAGCGCTTCTCGCAACCATCGACGAGCCGAGTACCCGGTCCTTCTCTTGTGCAGCCTCGGGCGGTCCGAAGCGAGCGCACCGCAATGGAACGTGCCCAATCCAATCAGTGAGGTTCTGCGTCGCTGGTTTACAAAGACCAGACCGGAGCATGCTGCGAGCGATGGCGCGCTAGTTGCGTGCGTTGTACGCCACCATGAAACGCAGTAGCTTGATCGCCCATGCTGGCTTCGGGGATCTTCGACTTTTTGAACGGTATCACCGATTGGCTGGGCGACATCTCGGGTCGCTGGTGGTTCATTCTGGTGATCTTCATCATTGCGCTGCTTGATTCGATTGTGCCGGTTGTGCCAAGCGAGTCGACGGTGATCATTGGCGGCATCGCCGCAGGCCAAGGAGACCAGGCCATCTTTCTCGTGATCATTATGGGTGCCGTTGGCGCATTCTTTGGTGACTCGATCGCCTATTACCTGGGTAAACGTTTTCGACCCTTTGTGACGCGCACGCTTGGCCGCAAGAAGGGTGATGGCGACGAAAAGATGGCCAAAGCCGCGGCCCAGATCGATAAACGCGGCGGTCTATTGCTCATCACGGCGCGTTTTATCCCCGGTGGTCGCACACTCATGACGCTGTCTTGCGGAGCGACCGAGCGTCCGTATAAGGCGTGGTTTCTGCCGTGGGACATCGTTGCGGCGACATGTTGGGCAAGCTACGCAGCAATTATTGGCTACTTCTTTGGCGACCTCTTTGGCGACAATCACAGCAAGGCTTTCTGGCTGGCCTTTGGCACCGCACTCAGCATTACGGGCATGATCGAGATCGTGCGCTACTTCCGTCACCGTAACGAAGTCGAAGCCCTCTAACTCGCCATGCTTTCTGCCGCCGCTGCGGCTGCCGCTGGCTATTGCGCCGGGCTGCTCCCGTCGGCAAACATCGTGGCCAAGGGCCTTGACCCGCGCCGCTCAGGTACAGGAAACCCTGGTGCTGCCAACGTGGCCGATCTGCTGGGTCGGCGGGCTGGCGCCACCGTTTTCGCAATGGACATGGGCAAGGCCGTTGTCGCCGCCCGTATTGGTCTGCGCCTCGCGGGCGCCACGGGGGCGAACGCAGCTGCGACCGGAGCTGTTCTGGGGCACTGCTTTCCGGCTCACAGAAACTTTCGCGGCGGCAAGGGCGTGGCGGCAAGCTTCGGGCAGATGCTCGCAACCTTCCCGGCCTATCTCCCCGTCGACATCGCCTTGGCCACCGTTGCAGCAAAGAGCGATTTTTGGAAGCAGCGGCCGGTGGCAACGATCGGAGCCACGTGTGGACTCTGGACTGCGCTCGCAATTGGCTGGACTAGGCGAGACTTGCCAAACCTGTGGGCCCCGTCGGCGGGTCCTGCAATGCCCATCGCCGCAGCAATTTCGAGTGCCGCGATCATCTACCGGTTTGCGACCGAGGCCAATGTCGGGCCGCCAGACAAAGCCGGTTGCAAATCTGATCCCGGGCCCAGGTAATCATCGGCAATTTGTCGGATCGAAGCCCACGAATCGTGGCCGGAATATTTGGCGGCTGTGGAACGGTTTCCCTTCAGATCCCAACGACACAATGAGGCACAATGCGCCCGGCACTGGTCACCGATTCGAATTCGCAGTTACCGGCCGCGCTCGTAAAGCGGTTCAACGTTTATGTTGTGGCCATCCCGGTGGTGGTTGACGGTAACGAATATCTCGAAGGCGTCGACCTTGATGCCGACGGCTTCTACGCACTGTTCGCCGACGGAGTGCCCGAGGTCTCAACGAGTCAACCCAGCCCTGGTTCCTTTGTGCAGACCTATCAGCAGTGCATCGACGACGGCCACGAGGAGATCATCTCAGTCCACGTTTCCGAAGCTCTGTCGGGCACGTTGAACAGCGCTCGAATCGCCGCCGCCATGGTCGACGCCACCGTGCATTTGGTTGATAGTCGAACGCTCTCGTTCGGTATTGGTTGCTGTGTATGGCAAGCCGGGCAGATGATCGAAGTGGGCGGTTCAGCAGCGCAAGCAATCGCAGCTGCCGAAACGATCGCCGCACAGCTGTTCAGCGTTACGGCTCTTGGCGCCGCCATGTTGCTGAGCGCCAGCGGACGGGTCGAAGTCGAGTCATCTGGGTCCGGCATCGACGTATTGCGCTCGGGGCCCGACGGCAGCTTCGCCTCGGTAGGTGCAGGTGTGACCGTCGAGCAGGTCGCCGATCTCATGGCCGACACGATGCACAATCGAGGCGACCCAATTCGGGTTGCGCTCGGGATCGCCGATTCTTCGGCCATGCCCTACTACCAAGCGCTCGAGCAAAGGCTCGAGACTCGCAACGATGTCATCGAGATTGTGCGTTACCGGATCGGCCCAAGCGTGGGAGCCTTCACCGGCCTTGGCACCGCTGGCGGCTTCTGGTACCCGGGGTAGTTGTCTCAACCAGGGAGTGGGGCCCAGGTGGAGTGGGTGCCGCTGCTTATGCGTTCGGGAAGGCGGATTTGGGCGACTGGTTCGGCGGCAGGATCGGCGGCGTCGAGGATCAGGCAATGAGACTCATTGCGATTCAGGTCGCTGGTGAAGGTGATCAGGTAGCCGTCGTCTTCGGCGGTTGATCCCATGCGCGGTGCCATGACGGTCTCGCTCAGGAACACGCCATCGCCGAGTTCGATCATGACTTCGGTACCGGCGTCGACATCGCGTTTTACAAGTGCGTCGAACGCGAACAAACCCTGCGTGCACCGTGCCTCGTAGATGTAGCGATGACGTCGCCCGGCATGGCGGCCGTTGATCATGGGGAACTCGACACATCGTTCGCTGAGCGGTTCTTCGGTGGTCTTGCCAGTGACCAGATTGAACCGCCACCGGTGAGCTCGTGCTTGCAGCACGTTCATATCGAGCGTCTCGAAACCCTTGTGAGAATTCTCTTCGCGCTCGACGCCACGGGCAGTCGGATTGTGTTGGAAGTAGCCGTCGAGCACGATCTCGTCGCCGTCTTCGTAGGCGTTTGCCCAGTGCAGCACAAAGGTGGGGTCAGCCTCGAACCATTGGATGTCTTGGGTGCTGCCATGGCGAGGGATCACGGCAAACCGGCTCGGCAGATCACGCCAGAACCGGTTGGAATACCAGCCGTCGGCGAGTGCCTGTTCATCCCAACCGAGCGGCAGGTCGTTGAGGATGGTGTAGTTCTCGGTGAACGCAATGTCGTGGGGCAACCGAGGCCCCGGCAGCGGGATGTCGACATAATTTGTGACTTCGCCGTGGGGGCTGACCACGCCATAGTGCATGTAGGGCGCATGCTGGTGGTAGTTGAAGAACAGGAGCTCGCCGCTGTGCTCGTCGACTTTGCAATGCGCCGAAACACCTTCGGCCGGGAAGCGGCCACCCCACTCTGCTCGGCCTTGCGGCTCGAGTGTGCGGGGATTGAATGCGTACAGCTCGCCGCATTGATAGAAGCTCGCGAAGGCTTGGCCGCCGTGCACCACAACATCGGTGCTGGCGTTGTCTTTCATCATGGTGCGAGCGCCCCAGCCGTGATCGGCGATTGCGTTCGATGGGTGCTCGGTTATGCCAGCCCAAAGGCTCTGCTTGGCAACTTGTTCAGCCTTGAAGCCGTCGGTCTGAATGAACCGATTGGAGTACTGGGCCTGACCGTTGTCGAAGGAGATCGAGTGCATCAGGGCATCGCCATCAAAGGGGTGATACCGCTTGATCGGCTCAAAAAGGGCCGTCTCGGTATTGCGCAAGTACGTGCCGCTCAAGTCATCGGGAATCGTTCCAACGACGTCGATATCGCCCGGCTCATAAAAGGCGTCGTACTCGTTGACCTGGGGTTTCCACACGCCGGTGCGATAGGGATGATCGTCGTCGGCAGGAAGCGCGTGGTCAACCGTGGCGTGATGTTGGACCTTCATTGACTCGATCCTAGTTGTCGGCAGGGCCGTGGCTTAATGAGCAGACGCCACGCAGGCGGTCACGTTCAGAGCCCAGCGATCTCGCGACGCAGGTTGGCCCGAGCCGGAACCTCGAACTTCGCCAACCCAGCAGTGGTGAAGAAGAGCCGCTCTCGTTCCAAGAAACCTTGCAACACTGCTTTGCGGCCGGTTCGGAAGTCGGCATCGGGCACGTGTTGGTACTCGGCCCTCACGTTCTCGGCGTAGGTGTCGTACACCTGAGGCCGCGACGCCAAGATGGCGAGGTCGGCATCCAAGAACGCCGGAGTCTCGCGAGGCGCACCTTCGGGGAGTTCATGGCGAGCCGTTGCCAACACCATTGCGGCCACGTCGTCGGCCTCGGGACGGCCGACGGCGATCAGGACTTCCCGGGCGAGCTCGGCACTTTGGGTTTCGTTGTCTCCCCGTGTCGGATCGTAAATGGCGTCATGAAAGAACGCGGCCAGGCGCGCCGTTGGCGTCGCAGCATTCAGGTCCTGCAGATGACGCAGCACCGCCTCGATGTGTTCCATCGTGTGGTAGTGGCGATGAGGCTCGGTGTGACACGCTGCGAGATCAAATCC
>Ga0079202_10001057_pt1 | contig 10207 bp, 10 predicted proteins | sample PorBlaBluebeHill_FD_68601 | JGI IMG/M metagenome (GOLD analysis project Ga0079202, IMG submission 68601) | Marine algae microbial communities from Blueberry Hill - Blueberry Hill, Maine | ecosystem: Host-associated > Algae > Red algae > Blade | place: USA: Blueberry Hill, Maine
AAAGAAACGAGAATGCTTACAAAGTAATTATTTCGGCAAATTACTTAATTAATAAACCAACTTTTAATTTAATTAATTCGAAATTTAATAATAAAAAAGGATATGGTTACGACACCTTTTTTGGAGCTTTATTAAAGCAACACAACATTAAGATTTGGCATCTAGATAATGAGGTGTTTCATTTAGGTATTGAAAAAAGTGATACCTACTTACATAAAGTACAAAACTCTACCTTAACACTTTTAGAATTATATAAAAACGAAGATATTACTAAACATAGTAGCGATTTACTTTCGTTTTTCATAAATTTAAAACGCTATAAAATGATTCCTGTTTTTAGTTGGGTGTTTTCAGTTTTTAAGAAAACAATGCGCAAAAATTTAATAGGTAAAAACCCTTCTATTACTTTACTTCAGTTTTATAAAATATGTTTTATGTGTCATGCTTATTGTAATAAATAATACTATTTTTTAGAATCTAAAAAATCACTGTACTCACGAATGTAATCTTCCTCTTCAAATATATCTGATGCCAAAACCAAACAAACAGCTCCAGAAGAAAAATTTTCAAGTTCTCGCCAAATACCATCAACTATTAGTAGTCCTTTATTAGGTTTATTAAGCGTTACGGTTTTAGTATTTACTCCATCTTTTATAACTACATCAAAACTCCCACTTAAAGCAACTAACAACTCTTGACAATTAATGTGAGAGTGTCCTCCTCTGTTTGCATCGCTTGGCACATCGAATAAATAGTAGGTGCGTTTTATATTATATGGCAAAATATCGCCTTCAATTACACATAAATTACCCCTTCCTTTTGCGTCAATTATTTTAGGAATATCGATTAACTTAACGTTGTCTATTGTGGTTTTTTTCATCTTAAAATTTAAATTATTCCGTTTCAATTAATTTTTCCCATTGTTTAGAAATATTATCAACTGAAAATTTCTCCACACTTTTTTTAGCATTTTTCTTACAATTGTTATACAATGTTTCGTTAAAAACAAAATCATTCATAGCCTTTGATAGTGCTTGAGCATTATAATTTTCTACAAGTATGCCATTATATTTATTTATTATAATTTCTGAAGGTCCAGATTTACAATCTACAGCAATAACAGGTGTTTTAACAGATAGGCTTTCTAAAAGTACTCTTGGGAAGCCTTCGTAATGGCTTGTAAGCAGCGTGAAAATTGCTTTCTTAACATATTTAATAGGATTACTTGTGTATGGCAAAAAATGTACTTTCTCTTCTAAGTCTATGTTTTTAGTTAACGTTTTCAATTTTTGTAAATCTGGACCATCTCCAAGAATTATCAATTTAATATTGTTTTCAGGCAACTTAGACAGGCTGTAACTTTCTATTAATAAAGTTATGTTTTTTACATTATCTACCAAGCGTCCATAAAATAAAACAAACTTATTATTATATGTAATTTCTTCTCCTAATATAGTTTCACTCGCTTCTATATCTACAGGGTTATAAATAGTTTTAACGTTTTTAAAACCATACTCTGCTTCAATTTTATGCTGTATAGCCTTAGAAACTGTAATTATTTTATTGGCAGATTTATATAAATTTTTTGCAAAATATTTATTTTTAGGAAGGTAGTTTTCAAGTTTATAGCTACGAACCATGTAATAGACATTTTGAGATTTATATATTATTTTATTAATAAAATATTGCTTCAAAATAGTTGGTCTGCTTCTACTATCTATAATAATATCAAATCTTTCAGTTTTTAAATAGTTATAAAACTTCTTGATACTTTTTAATTTACCGAATGAAGAATTATTCTTTTCCTTAAACGCACCTAAGTTTAAAATTTCACCTTTAAAAGGATAAGTTATTATATTAAGAATACAAACAATGTGCACATTATAATCTGCATCGCTAAGCATTACAGATAATAAAGCCGAAGATTTTTCTGCACCACCTTTTCCTAAAGAAGAAGTAACTATACAAATCTTTTTTTTATTGTTTCTTTGCACTTATTTACATTTAGTACCAAATATACTATAATGAAACATTATTCGCTAAAATATAAACACCATACCAAATTGATATAAATTGTTTTTTGTGACCATAAAATATCAATAAAAAATACACATGAAAATATTATTAGTAGGAGAATATAGTAATTTACACAACTCGCTAAAACAAGGATTAACTGCGTTAGGACACGACGTTAAAATTCTGGGCTTAAACGACGGTTTTAAAAACATTCCTGTAGACTTAAAAATTAAAAAAAAATATGATAGCGGGTTTTTAAAATTTTTAAAAAACGGCATTTATAAGGTTTTTAAAATAGATTTGCATTCGCTTAGTGTAAAAAAACAAATTTTAAAATTTCAAAATGAAATAAAAGGCTATGATATCGTTCAATTTATAAATGAAACGTCTTTTTTGTGTTTGCCAAAAACTGAAAAAGAAATTTTTAGTTTTTTGAAAAAAAACAACAAAAAAACATTTTTACTCTCTTGTGGCACAGACCATATTAGCATTAAACATGCTCACGACGGTTTATTTAAATATTCTATACTTACGCCTTATTTAAATGGTGAAACAGATTACGATCCAGCTTTAAAATATCTTGATAATGCACATACCAATTTGCATAACCATATCTATAACAATGTGTCTGGTGTTATCGCCTCAGATATAGATTATCATATTCCATTAATGGGTAATGAAAATTATTTGGGCATGATACCTAACCCTATTAATGTAGAATTATTACCATTTAACCCTATAAATATTAAGGATAAAATAAATATTTTTCATGGTATAAATCTGACTTCAAAAATAAGAAAAGGCAATGTTTTTTTTGAAAAAGCTTTAACAATAATTCAAGATAAATACCCAAATAAAGTTGCTATAAAAACAACGCAAAACATACCCTATAAAGAATATATTAAAATTTACGACGAAGCACATATTTTATTAGATCAAGTATATGGCTTCGACCAAGGTTACAACGCACTTGAGGCTATGGCAAAAGGTAAAGTTGTTTTTACAGGTGCAGAGTCTGAGTGGCTTCAACATTACAACTTAAAAGAAGATACAGTTGTAATTAATGCCTTACCAAACGTAGATTATTTAGTACAAAAATTAGAGTGGCTTATTTTAAATCCAAAAAAAATTACTGAAATTTCTATTAATGCAAGACAGTTTATTGAGCGCGAGCATCATTATATAACTTCAGCTAAAAAGTATGTTCAAATTTGGACTAATTAGTTTTCTTCTTCTAAATCTGTATCCTCTGGTAATACACCAAATAAAGAAGAACTAAATATTAATAACACAACTGCATAATACATTACGTAGGTTACAAAGTGTGCAATATTTGCACCTTTTACTCCATAAATATCTATAAAATATATACTGGTTAGATATAATATAATTATAGAAAAAGCTTCAGTAATTATATAATGCCAAAACATCTTTTTTGCCAAAAACTGGTAAGCTATAACAACAGAGAGAACCTTTACAAAATCGCCTAATAATTGCCAAAAAAATAAATCTGTAACTGGATCAAATTCGCTTGTAAAAAGAATTTCTATTATTATATGTCTTAAAAAATAGATAAGAATTAATCCAGCTGCAAAAATTGGTATAATGGTTTTATAGAAATTAAAAACCTCCTTTCTAAAAGCTTTAATAGTATTAATTTCTGAAAACCTTGGTAATATATATAGTGCCATTAAAGAACTTACAAACATTAAATAATAATTAGAAATACGGTTCATGGCTTCCCATATTCCTGCACTTTGTAAGCCTAAATTATCAATAATATAACTTCGTATTATATAGGCTACAAAGGGCAATAAAATGGCAGAAAACAATGCCATAATAGAATAACTACTAAGCTTTTTAACAAAGCCAAAATTAAAGTTTGAAGCCTTAATTAAAGGCGCTAAATTTCTTGTGTTTAATATACCAACTAACGTTATTAAAAAAATTAAAGACTCTGCAATAACTACTGCTATTAAAGCACCATCTATTTGATTTTGCCAAATTAAAACGATGGTTATAGATGCACTTAAAATTTGTCCGAAAATATTAAATACAATAAGAGTCTTGAATTTCGAAAATCCATTCATTATTGAAAAAGCAAGCATATTCAAGCCATAAAAAGGCAATGCTATAGCAAATACTCTAATAACGTAACCGTACTGGTTGTAATCTTTAAAAAGATGGTTGTTTATTTCTTCAGAAAAATAATAACAAAACACACTTACTAAAGACGTTGCAATAAATCCTAAATAGTAAGTTGTAGAGAGTAATTTGCTTAATTCATTTTTATCTAATTTATACTCTGCAACATATTTTACAACACCTTTGTAAAGCCCCAAAATAGAGAACGTTCGTGCTGCTTTTGTAAAATCTCTAAGATTACCAATTAAGGCCATTCCTTCGGTTCCAACAAAAATTGCAATAAATTTAGAGGTTAAAAATCCAGCTATAATTCTAATAATTACAGAAACCGAATTTAGCGATGCCACTTTTACAAGTACATTATTATTTATATATTTTAGTACTTGTTTCAATTAATAAGCATTAATAATAGTTATTACTTTTAAAACTTCTTCCGCTCTTAAAACAGGGCTAATTGGCAAACTAACACAAGTTTTATGTATGTATTCTGTAATAGGTAATTGTAATGCTGAAAACGACTTAAATGCTTCCTGTTTGTGAGGTGGTTTTGGATAATGAATGGCTGTTTGAATATCATTTTTATCCATATACGCTTTAAACTTCGCTCTATCTTCTACTAAAATAACAAACAAGTGAAAACTATGGTTTTTAGAGCCATCGTAAAGAGGAAGCGTTATCTTATTATTATTAATTTTAGAAAGATACTGTTTGGCAATCTCACGCCTGCGATTATTTTCTGAGTCTAAATGTTTTAATTTAACATTTAAAAACCGTGCTTGTATGTCGTCTATTCTATTATTAACTCCAAGTCTAATGTTTTGGTATTTAGAGGCTGTTCCATAATTTCTTAATTCTGAAATTACTTTAGCAAGCACTGCATCGTTAGTAGTTACAGCTCCTGCTTCTCCTAAAGCTCCTAAATTTTTACTTGGATAAAAACTAAAACCTGCAGCATCGCTTAAATTTCCAGCTCTTTTTCCTTTACTATTTTCTGCGCCATGTGCTTGTGCTGCATCTTCAATTAATAACAGGTTATTAGCTTTTGCTAATTTTTTAATACTTTCCATTGGTGCTAATTGCCCATATAAATGTACAATTAAAATAGCCCTTGTTTTAGTTGTAATGTGTTGCTCTAAGGTGTGCACTTCACAATTAAAAGTCTTTTGATTTGGCTCTATAAAAACAGGTTTTAAACCAGCCTCTATAATAGCTATAATTGAAGCGATGTAAGTATTTGCTGGAACAAGAACTTCATCACCAATATTTAATTTACCTAACTGTATGTAAGCTTTAAAAATTAATATTAAAGCATCTAATCCATTACTTATACCTACACAATATTTAGTACCACAATAAACGGCAAAGTTGTTTTCGAAAGTAGAAACGCCTGCGCCTAAAACATAATGTCCAGAGTCTAAGAAATCTTGAAACTGAATTTTAAATTCAGCTTCATATTTAGCATTCATTTTATGTAGATCTAAAAACTTAATCATAAATCTTTAGTTTAAAAAAATCTTGTAAATACACTTGGCAACCTAATTCTTGTTTTTGTTTTAAAAGGCCGTTATTAATATCTAATTCATCAATTCCTGCAACAGTTCCCATCGAGAAAAAGCGTTTACCTTCTGCTTTATATTTATAGATTAAATGTAAAAATAAGTAATCTAAAGCACGATATTTTTCTCCTTGTTTTGTTGTCGCTCCATATTGAGACTTAACAACCTGTTCGTTCTCGAAAATAGTAATTCCTGCTAACAGTTTTTTATCTTTAAATATGTTATACTGCTTTATATTATCTGGAAACAAGGTGTTTAGTTTTATTATCTCCTTTAGGCTGTGTACTGGTTTTGCGTTAAATTTACTTTCTAATCTTGGCTTTAAAACCTGTTCCCAAAAGGGTTGAAAACCTACATTGTCTTCAATTTCTAAATAATAGTCTTTAGACTTCTCGAAATGCTTCAGTTTTGTTTTGTGTAGTGTTATCGGCTTAGAAAAATCTATAGCTAATACCATTTCTCTTTTTTCTAAATTTGCAGCTTTTGTTAATACAAAGTTGCTTTCTAAAGCTAAAGATTTACAATAAAATTCTGGTATTTGCTTAATATGCAAAGTCTTAATATTATAAGATAATAAAAAGGTTTTTAAAACTTTAAAAATAGCTAAAACCTCTACTATACTTATTTTTTTATTAAGAACTAAACCTCCAAAGGTTAAGCCTTGGTGGGAATGTACGTGGCCATTAATAACATTTGCTGGTAGCAGTGCAATTATTTTTTCAGCTTTAAATATCAATACTGAAAAATCCTCGAAACGGTCGCTATGGTACTCCATAAACTCGCGTTTAAATAGAAATGTTCCATTGTTTGCTTTAGAAACAAATGCGTTCCAATGTGTTTGATTTTCAGGCGTATATTTTTTAACAGTATAGATAGTAATTAATGTCGGTTAAGGTTATGGATAGCAAAATACAATAATTTTAATTTTATGGAAAAAAAGAGCGACTAAATAGTTGCGCTTTCAAAAATATATAAAATTATATTATGCTTTAACTTCTTTTGTCTTTAAAAAAGAATAATAAAAATTAATACAAAAAATAGCAACGTTTGTAATAATTATAGGTAAACCAATACGTAGTGTTGGCATTAAAAAACCGTAGGCTACAAATAACAAACAACCTATCATGTTTACAGTTCTTAGTTTTTTAACGTCTTTCATTGTAAAAGATATTAAAACCATAATTGAGGCTAAATAACCAACGTATTCTGTAATTGTAATTCCAAATAATTCCATCTTGTTTTTTGTATTTCATTATTGCTTAAATCTAATTTTAGCAGTGTTTTTAAATTAAAAGAAATCTTTACGTTCATTTTTTCCTTTATGAAAAACCGAACCAAAAAAATCATATCAAAAAATAGGAAATCGCTAAAGCGACATTCGTTTCGAAATTACGTGCTTAAAGTTGCGCTTCGCATCTCCATTCCTGCACTCTTTATTTCTTATTTTTGACTTTTCCGACTGTGTCGTAATCCCAAGTAATAACAATCTTTATTAATAGTTTAATGTCTTGAAAACTAATTAACTTTAAAGATGCGTTATTTACTAAAATCGCTTTGCTTAAAAAAGATTACATAAAAAAGAGAAACACTTTTCAGTATTTCTCTTTTTAAAACTTTATAAATTTAAATTGTTTTTAAGCAATTTTATTACGCTTTCTATCAGTTTCTTTTAACCATATTTTACGTAAACGTAAGTGGTTTGGAGTTACCTCAACATATTCATCTTTCTGGATATATTCTAAAGCTTCTTCTAAACTAAATTTAATTGCAGGTACAATTTTAGCTTTATCATCTGCACCAGAACTACGTACATTACTTTGCTTTTTAGCTTTTGTAATGTTTATATTCATATCGTCTTGACGCGAGTTTTCACCAATAACTTGACCTTCGTAAATGTTTTCTCCTGGCTCTACAAAAAACTTACCTCTATCCTGTAATTTATCAATAGAATAAGGAATTGCTGTACCATTTTCCATAGATACTAAAGATCCAGAAATACGTCCAGGAATATCACCTCTTAACGGTTGGTATTCTTTATAACGGTGTGCCATAATAGCCTCACCAGCAGTAGCTGTTAATAATAAGTTACGTAAACCAATAATACCACGAGAAGGGATTAAAAATTCGCAAATCATGCGATCTCCTTTTGCTTCCATAGACAATAATTCTCCTTTACGTAAGGTTACAAACTCTACAGCACGACCAGAAACAGTTTCTGGCAAATCGATAGTTAACTCTTCAATTGGTTCGCATTTTACACCATCAATTTCTTTGATGATTACTTGTGGTTGTCCTATTTGAAGCTCGTAACCTTCACGACGCATCGTTTCTATTAAAACCGATAAGTGTAATACACCACGACCAAAAACCATAAATTTATCTGCACTACCAGTTTCGCCTAATTTAAGTGCTAAATTCTTTTCTAATTCTTTTTCTAAACGGTCTTTAATATGGCGAGACGTTACATACTTTCCGTCTTTTCCAAAGAAAGGCGAATCGTTAATTGTAAATAACATACTCATTGTAGGCTCATCTATTGCAATAGATTTTAAACCTTCAGGATTTTCAATATCAGCAATAGTATCACCAATTTCGAAACCTTCAATACCTACTAGTGCACAAATGTCTCCAGTTTGAACACTCTCTACGCGTTTACGTCCTAAACCTTCAAATATAAATAACTCTTTAATTTTTGTTTTTGTAATGGTACCATCTCTTTTTACTAAAGACACTTGTTGTCCTTCTGCAAGTCCACCTCTTTGTAACCTACCAATGGCAATTCTTCCTGTAAAAGAAGAAAAATCTAAAGATGTAATTAACATTTGCGTCGTGCCTTCTTTAAAATCAGGAGTTGGTACGTGCTCAAGAACCATATCTAATAAAGGCTCTACATTATCCGTTTCATTTTTCCAATCGTCACTCATCCAGTTGTTCTTAGCACTACCGTAAACAGTAGGGAAATCCAACTGCCACTCTTCTGCACCAAGTTCAAACATAAGATCGAAAACCTTTTCATGTACAATATCTGGCGTACAATTTTCTTTATCAACTTTATTAACAACCACACAAGGCTTTAACCCTAAATCAATCGCTTTTTGTAATACAAAACGCGTTTGTGGCATTGGTCCTTCAAAAGCATCAACTAATAATACAACACCATCAGCCATGTTTAATACACGCTCAACTTCACCACCAAAATCGGCGTGACCAGGCGTATCAATAATGTTAATTTTTGTTCCTTTATAAACAACAGAAACGTTTTTAGACGTAATGGTAATACCACGTTCACGCTCTAAATCGTTATTATCAAGAATTAAATCTCCTGTGTTCTGGTTTTCACGAAACAGTTGACAGTGGTACATAATTTTATCTACCAATGTTGTTTTACCGTGATCTACGTGTGCAATAATTGCAATATTAATAATCTTATCCATAATGTCTGCCTTATTTTAAGCGTGCAAAGGTACTTAATTTTTATTAAATTATAACACTTAAATTAATTTACGTCATGTCGAGTGATTTTGAATATTTTCAAAATTGTATCGAGATATGGGCATTCCCTTTTGTTGCAAGTTGTTTTTAGGCTAAATTTTAGGGTAAGTAACTAAGCAACAAAAGGTCGCGCTTTCGGCAGTCGCTCTCTGCGAGGAGCTTCAACAATGCCTCAATCCCTAATGCAGTACTTGTTAAGTGTAGGTTATTGGATTTTAATTATTGAGTGTTATTAAATTAAAGTTCAAAATAAACAAACACTAAATTCTAAATCTTTTTCAAGTTTTTTAGAAGAAAAAAAATTCACAATTAAACAATGAGTATAAATGTAACAACTTGACTTTGTATAAAAAAAAGCCGAACTTCGCTTATCGTCTGATATAAAACACATGTGCTGAACTTGTTTCAGTATTAAAACGATTTTATATTAACGAAACATTGCCAGTAATTTGAGAAACAGTACTTAAATTCAAAATTATCGAATAAATAAATGAATGACTATTATTATGTTTTATGGGTTTCTCGAAATGCAAGTCAAGTAGAAATAAAAACTGCTTATAGAAAACTTTCAAAAAAGTTCCATCCTGACCTAAACGGTGGAGATAAATTTATTTATATAGCTTTTTTAAAAATCATATTCTTTATTTAAGGTTTTGTCAATGTCGTATTTAAATTTATATTTGTTAATGTTGTATTTAAATTTATAGAGGTTAGTAGTTTATGTTACATATCATTTTGTTCTGATAATTTGGATTATTTCTTCCAGATTCACGATAATATTACTAAATATTCTTGTTTTTATTAAGATTTTTATTTTTTAACTAAAACTCAATGAATTAGTTTTAAAATTATTATCACTCACCTCTAAAAATTAGAATAGAATTATTTAAAATAATTAAAATAAACAGGTTGAATATAAAAGAATTTTTAAAAATCAAAACAAATTATCTTGGAATTGTGATAAGATCAATTTTGTTTTTGAGTATCTATTTTTTTCT
>Ga0079202_10001074_pt1 | contig 10133 bp, 10 predicted proteins | sample PorBlaBluebeHill_FD_68601 | JGI IMG/M metagenome (GOLD analysis project Ga0079202, IMG submission 68601) | Marine algae microbial communities from Blueberry Hill - Blueberry Hill, Maine | ecosystem: Host-associated > Algae > Red algae > Blade | place: USA: Blueberry Hill, Maine
TAAATATTATAATTGAGATTGATACTGAATTTAGCTGTGTACGCGCGTTAGGGATTGAGGCTTTGTTGGAGCTCCTCGAAGAGAGCGACTGCCGAAAGCCCGACGAAGACATGCTTTTTTGCATGGCTTGGTAACGCCCAAATAATTATTAAAAAATTATTGTATCTGATAATTTAACTATATGTATTGCTTGTGAATTTTTAACCTATTATCTTTGCTTATTGAATTTAAATTTATATATGATACAGATTACTTTACCTGATGGGAGTGTTAAAGCGTTTGAGGCGAATGTAACACCTATGGATGTTGCGAAAGGCATTAGTGAAGGCCTAGCGAGAAATGTTATTTCGGCTAGTTTTAATGGTAAAACTGTTGAAACTGTTACACCTTTAAAAGTAGATGGTTCTCTTATTTTATATACGTGGAATAATGACAAAGGTAAAACTGCTTTTTGGCATTCGAGTGCTCATGTTTTAGCTCAAGCTATACAGGAATTGTATCCAGATGCAAAATTAACTATTGGTCCTGCTATTGATCGTGGGTTTTATTATGATGTTGATTTTGGTGAGGACGTTTTAACTGATAAAGATTTTAAGACTGTTGAAAACAAAATGTTGGAGATTGCTCGTGGAAAACATGATTTTAAATTGAGAAGTGTTTCTAAGACTGATGCCTTGGAACTTTATAAAAATAATGAATTTAAGACTGAATTGATTGAAAATTTAGAGGATGGTACCATTACTTTTTGTGACCACTCTACTTTTACCGATTTATGTCGTGGAGGACACATACCTAATACAGGAATTATTAAGGCTCCAAAAATATTATCTGTAGCTGGCGCATATTGGAGAGGTGATGAAACGAAACCTCAATTAACTCGAGTTTATGGTATAGCCTTTCCGAAGCAAAAAGAATTAACTGAATATCTAGCATTATTAGAGGAAGCTAAAAAACGTGATCATAGAAAACTAGGTAAGGAATTAGAGTTGTTTACTTTCTCGCAAAAAGTTGGTGCTGGTTTACCTTTGTGGTTGCCAAAAGGTGCTGCTTTACGCGAGCGTTTAGAGAATTTTTTAAAAGCTGCACAGAAAAAAGCAGGTTACGAAATGGTTATGAGTCCGCATATTGGACAAAAGGAGCTTTATGTTACTTCCGGACATTATGAGAAGTATGGTGCTGATAGTTTTCAGCCAATAAAAACGCCTAAAGATGATGAAGAGTTTTTATTAAAACCTATGAATTGTCCACATCACTGTGAAATATATAATGCTGCGCAATGGTCTTACAAAGATTTACCAAAGCGTTATGCAGAGTTTGGTACTGTGTATAGGTATGAGCAAAGTGGCGAGTTACATGGTTTAACTCGTGTTCGTGGATTTACTCAAGATGATGCGCATTTATTTTGTACACCAGACCAATTAGATAAAGAGTTTAAAGATGTTATAGATTTAGTGCTTTATGTTTTTGGTTCTTTAGGTTTTGAAAATTTTACGGCACAAGTTTCTTTAAGGGATCCTGAAACTCCTGAAAAATATATTGGTAACTTCGAAAACTGGGAGAAAGCTGAGCAAGCAATTATTAGTGCTGCAAAAGATAAAGGATTAAATTATATTATTGAAACTGGAGAGGCTGCTTTTTATGGACCTAAGTTAGATTTTATGGTTAAAGATGCTTTGGGTCGCCAATGGCAGTTAGGTACTATACAAGTAGATTACAACTTACCTGAACGTTTTGATTTAACTTATAAAGGTAGTGACAACGAATTACATAGACCAGTAATGATCCATCGTGCTCCATTTGGAAGTATGGAGCGTTTTATTGCTATTTTACTAGAACATACTGGAGGAAATTTCCCACTTTGGTTGATGCCAATTCAAGTTTCAATATTAACTCTTAGTGAGAAATATGAAAAATACGGTGAAAAAGTTTTAAATTTGCTAGAAAATCACGAAATTCGCGCTCTTGTAGATAACCGTAGTGAAACTATTGGTAAAAAAATTAGGGAAGCTGAAATAAAGAAAACGCCTTATATGATTATAATAGGTGAGAATGAACAGAACGAAAACAAGATATCTGTAAGACAACATGGCGGAGAAGATTTAGGTACGATAAGTGTAGATAGATTCTCAGAAATTGTTAATACAGAAATAAATAAAACATTAAAACAATTTTAAATATAAGTTTAACTAAAATACAGAAGTCATAGCAATACGTAGAAAAAGATCGAGAGGACCTTTAAGAGTCATTAAAGAAGACCAACACAAAATCAACTCAAAAATTAGAGCATTAAAAGTGCGTTTAGTTGGAGAAAATGTTGAAGTTGGTATTTACACAACCAAAGAAGCTTTAGCCATGGCTGAAGAACAAGAATTTGATTTGGTAGAAATTTCACCAAAGGCCGATCCACCGGTATGTAAAATTATGGACTATAAAAAGTTTCTTTACGAACAAAAGAAACGTGACAAGGCTTTAAAAAGTAAAGCGACTAAGGTTGTAATTAAAGAAATACGATTTGGCCCTCAAACCGATGACCATGATTATCAATTTAAAAAAAAACATGCTGAAAAGTTTTTAAAAGAAGGTGCTAAATTAAAAGCATTTGTATTCTTTAAAGGACGTTCGATTGTGTTTAAAGAGCAAGGGCAAATTTTATTATTGCGTTTAGCGCAAGATTTAGAAGAAATTGGCAAAGTTGAACAAATGCCAAGATTGGAAGGAAAGAGAATGACCATGTTTATTGCTCCTAAGAAGTAAATTTTAGTTTGCGCTTTTAGTGAATTAAAATTTAAATAAAAAGAATGAAATGCTGAAAACAAGCTCAATATAAGAAATAATAAGTGAAATAATTAAAAACTAGGAAACAAGATGCCTAAAATGAAAACAAAATCTAGTGCTAAAAAGCGTTTTAAGCTTACAGGTACCGGAAAGATTAAAAGAAAGCACGCGTTTAAGAGTCATATCTTAACAAAGAAATCTAAAAAACGTAAGCTTGCTCTAACGCACAGTACTTTAGTACACAAAGCGGATGAGAATAATATTAAAATAATGATGCGTTTAAAGTAACATTATTATAATAGGTTACAAATTATTTATAAACCCTGGAGTTAGGCTTCAAAAATTAACGATTAACGAATGTTGATTTTAGATTTTTGAGAGAAGTGTCTTAAAATTGACCGCCTACTACAAAACACAATTAAATTATGCCAAGATCAGTAAATTCTGTTGCCAAAAGAGCCAGAAGAAAAAAGGTGCTTAAACAAGCAAAAGGTTATTTCGGGCGTCGTAAAAACGTTTGGACAGTAGCAAAAAATGCGGTTGATAAAGCGATGCAATATTCGTATAGAGACCGTAGAGTAAAAAAGAGAACATTTCGTGCATTATGGATTACGCGTATTAACGCTGGAGCCCGTTTACATGGGATGTCTTATTCACAATTTATAGGTAAATTAAAGGCTAATAATATAGAATTAAACCGTAAGGTTTTAGCCGATTTAGCCATGAACCACCCAACTGCTTTTGAAGCAATTGTGAATAAAGTAAAATAAAGGGCATTTTGCCAATTGAATAATATAATTTCACTTATATATAGAAAGTCCGATTCGAAAGAGTCGGATTTTTTTTTAAATTTTACAATAATTTAATGTACTTACAAAGTTAAAAGTATCTATACAAATTATCTTTGTTTTTAAAACAAACCAAAAATGGATTTATCTAAAATAAAATTAATCGCTACAGATATGGATGGTACACTGCTTAATTCTAAACATGAAGTAAGCGATGAATTTTTTGAGTTATTTAATAAAATAAAATCTCATGACATATTATTTGTTGCTGCAAGTGGCAGGCCTTATTATAGTATGGTAGATAAACTCGCTAAAATAAAAGACGAAATTATAATTGTATCTGAAAACGGTGGACATGGCGTTGAAAATGATAAATTGTTTTTATCTTCTCCCATCTATGGCGATAACTTGAAAGAAATATGTGATTTAATAATGAACTTAAAAGAGACTCACGCTGTTTTTTGTGCTAGAAATGAGGCTTTTGTTTTAAGCGATTCTAAAATGCTTTTAAAATTACTTAAAGAGTTCTACCCTAAACATTCTTTTATTAATAATATTCTAGAAATTACTGAACCTATTTACAAAGTTGCTTTATTTCATGAGCAAAGTTCTGAGCGTTTTATTTATCCATTTATAAAACATATTAAAAATAGGTTTAAAGTAAAAGTTAGTGCCAACCATTGGGTTGATATATCTGATAACAAAGCTAATAAAGGTCATGCGATTGCATTGATTCAAGAAAAATATAATATTTCGCAAGAAGACACAATGGCTTTTGGTGATTATAATAATGATATAGAAATGTTAAAACTAGCCAAGTTTAGTTTTGCTATGGAAAATGCACATAAAGATGTAAAAGCTATTACAAATTTTAATACTAAAAGCAACGACGATAATGGTGTAGAGTACGTTTTAAAACAAACTATTGATGCTAAAGAAAGAGCTCTTAAAGCAAATTAATTGATGAAATTTTAAGCTTTTCTCCTTTTCCTTTTAATTCAATATCTCCAATAAATTCTGTAGCAAACTTATTTATTAAATCTAAATCTTGGATTAGTACATTTGAACATAACAATAATTGATTATATTTATTACATTCTCCTTGAATTCTAGCAGAGGTATTTATAACATCTCCATGATATGCTATTTCTTTTTTAACTGTACCAACTTCTGTAACTATTAATTTTCCGCCATGTAATCCAGTTTTAAAAACAGGAACAAGGTTATATTTAAGCCTATAAAACTTTTGTTTTTTCATTATACGTTTTTGAAAGTGAAAAAATAAGTTAACACAATTATTATTCTTAATGCCCTTATTATATTTCCAACTTAAAACAGCTTCGTCTCCAACATATTGGTATATTTCTGCACCATATTTACTTACAATTCTATTTAAATCGTAAAAGCAATCTTGTATTAGTTCGCTATATTTAAAGTGACCTAATTGCTCTGCTATTGTTGTTGAAGCTTGTAAGTCGAGAAACATAAAAATGCGTTTTTCTTCTTTTGGAGTTCTATATTTTCCAATTAAAATATTAAAAAAAACACCGCTTCCAAATTTTTCATTTGCTATTTTAATGAATGAAAATATTGTAGAGCAAATTAAAAAGTAACATATTAATAACCAGAAATGGCTACTCTCTTTCCACCAACCGTCGTCATTACTTAAATTAAGTTCTAAAGTGTTTTCTGCTAAAGTATAGACATAGCTTAGAGATAGAATAATACCAATGAGATAGATTATTAATTTCTCGCTCAATACTAGTGCTAAGGATAGGTTTTTAGAAAGGTATTTATCGAATAAAAATTCTACAATTGCAAATAAAACTCCTATTAAAAGTCCTAGTATAATGCCATAGTCTAAAATTTCTGATATATGATAATCTGTTACTACAATACCTTCTTCAGATCCTATTGCAAAGTATCTTATAAAAATAAAAATGCAAAAGGCAACTATCCAGAAAATGACAGTTTGAAATAATAGGCGAATAAACTGAAAGAAAAAAAAATTCACGATTGTTTAATTAGAGATTTCATCTAATGCTGCTTGAAATTCTTGCCAATTTATAAGTTCGTCTTCGTTTTTATCGTAACCTTCTATTAATTTAGAACTTACTATACCTCTAATAAAGCCAGTAATTTGGGCTTCTTTGAGTAGGTTTTTAATTTCAGATTTTGATAATTTTTCGTCTCCATTTTCGTCGAAAAAATTAAAGGCTTCTTCAGGCGTGCGAAAATGATTGGTTATTAAAATTTGAATTTTATTTAAAATTTGGTCTTTTGTAGACATAGTAATTAGGTTTTAAGTATGCTATAAATTAAGGTTTAAAAACTTAGATTGAGGTACCTGCGTTAAGGATGGAGGCATTGTTGAAGCTCCTCGTAGAGAGCGACTGCCGAGAGCCTGACCGATATATGCTTTTTAGCATGTATTGGGAACGCCCAAAATAAACTACGTTTTTTGTTTTTTCTTTTTTGCGGCAGGAAACAAAACATTATTTAAAATAAGTCTGTAACCTGGTGATGTTGGATGTAAATCGAGTTCCGTTTTTGGGTCGCCAACTTTATGTGTGTAATCTTCTGGATCGTGACCCCCATAAAATGTAAAAAAGCCTTTTCCTTTTATGCCGTGAATGTATTTTGCTTCGCCATTGGTTTTATTTTCTCCCATTACAAGTACATTACTTTTAATTTCTTCGCGGGTAAAAGAGGTGGTTTGGCCCATAAATCCTTTTACTAATGCTGTGTGGTTTTGACATAGCATTGTTGGAATTGGATCCCATTTTGCAGAGAAATCCATAAGTGTAAAATAGTCTGTTTGTTTTGGTATTTTACGTTTTCTAGTCATGTCTATACTCGAAAATTCGTAAACCATTGGGCTACGTTCTAATGTGTAATCTTTAAAGGCGAACGTTTTGCGATAATCTATTTTAGATTGGTAGTTGGCGTCGCTTGCATCGCCATCGAACATGGGTTCGCAAATGTCTGTGCCTTCTGCGGATAACGCAATATCGAAGCTGTCTGTTGCACTACACATGGCAAACATAAAACCGCCTCCTACTACGTAATCTCTAATTTTTAGTGCGACGTCTCTTTTCTCGATAGATACTTTGCTGTACCCTAATTTTGTTGCTAAAGCTTCGGCTTCTCTTTTTTCTTCAATATACCAAGCTGCTGTTCTATATCTTGCATAAAATTTGCCAAATTGTCCTGTAAAGTCTTCGTGGTGTAGGTGTAACCAGTCGTATAAAACAAGTTCGTCTTTTAGTACGTTTTCATCGTAGATTGTTTCGTAGGGAATTTCGGCATAGGTTAATACCATTGTTACGGCGTCGTCCCAAGGTAATTTTCCTTTTGGTGTGTAAACAGCAATTTTTGGTGCTTTTTCTAAGACAACGGCCTCCATATTTTTACTTGGACTGCTAATTTCTTCTAGAATGCTTTGCGCTTTCGCGTTACTTAAGACTTCGAAACTTACGCCTCGTATTTTACATTCTTTTTGGATTTCGACTGTGTCTGGAAGTAAAAATGAACCGCCTCTGTAGTTTAATAACCATTTTACTTTTATATTTTTTGCTAATGTCCAATAGGTAATGCCATATGCTTTTAAGTGATTTTCTTGTGTTTCTGCATCCATTGGAACCAAAATATAGGACGCATAACTTTGGCTTGTTAATAGTAAAAATAATATGAATAGTATTTTTTTCATTTTCTAATTATTGAATATTTCAAATATTTTTTTTATTGAAACAATCTTGCTGAAAGATAATAAAAAAATATTCCTTTTTTTATACTAAAAAGTTAATAGTTAAAAAATAGATTTTAGGCAGAAATTATCTTGGCGATTTCTTTTGTACTTGGAAATTGTTCTAATATTATTTTAAGAAATACTGTAATAGGAATCGCCATAATTAAACCTGGAACTCCCCAAATAAATCCCCAAAACATTAGGGCTACCAATACTGTAATTACGTTTATAGAAAAAGATTTTCCCATAAATATGGGTTCTAAAATACTACCATAAAGCACCTGTGTTCCTGTAATTATTATTACAAAAAACAATAATATGCTTGGAGCTTCTAACTCTATAAAAGCAAAGATTGAAAGTAAAATAACGGTAACAAAAGAGCCTACCATTTGTACAAAATTTATTAAGAATGCAAATAGTCCCCAAAAAATTGGAAAGCTAACATCGAAAAAATAACAAGCCAAGCCTGTAAATAAACCTGTAAGAAAACTTACCAAAACTTTTACTTTTATAAATTTTATTAAATCGTTTTCAATTTTAATAAAAGTCTTAATAGATTGATGTCTTTTTTTTAATAAGGTTTTATTAAGCAGGTTTTCTATATTTATTGATTCTGCAAGCCATAGCACTACAAAGAAGATTGTCATTAATAAAGCCGTAAGAAATTTACTTAAAAAGGTTAGTGTGTTCCCAAAATTACTGAAAATTTTATCCTTATTTAAAAAGCGTGATAGTTTTGCGTTTTCTTCCTCTACTGCTTCTGAACCAAAAACAGACTCTACCTCGAAAAGCAAATGATTAACTTTAGTTTGTGCTTTTAAAAGGAATGAAGAATCGTTTTCTATTATTTGCTTACTAGACAATTTCACTAGCTCTACTCCTAATTTTACACTAAGAAAAATAATTAAAATAACGATACAGATACTTATAATTTTATGAACACCTCTACGCTTTAAAAAACGCATTAATGGTAAAAACAACAGTGCTATAAACATTGAAAAAAATAAGGGAATAAATATAAACGACAATACTTTAAGTAAATAAAATATTATTGGTATTACTATAATTAAAAGCAAATAATTTGTTGTACGGATTTTATCCATTAGAGTTACATGTGTTTTACGTAAAGATAATTTAATGTAAACTTTTATTGTTAAATTTTAACAGTAGTTTTTAAAATGGCACCTCATCATCTGGAGCACCAAAGGCATCTTCTGGAGAAGCTGAAAAGTTATCTGGTTTAAAAGTATTATCGTTTGCGGCAGCATTCATTTTACTGTGGAATTCTTGACCATAAGGCGTATCGAAATCATCAAGGTTATCGAACTTACCTAAGTTTCCAATAAACTTTAAACGAATGTTATCTAGCCCTCCGTTTCTGTGTTTAGCGACAATAAATTCACCTTGACCTGCGGTTGGAGATTGGTCGTCATCATCCCATTCGTCTATTTTATAATATTCTGGTCTATAAATAAAGGATACAATATCTGCATCTTGCTCAATGGCTCCAGATTCTCGTAAATCGGACAGTAGAGGTCTTTTACTTCCTCCACGTGTTTCTACGGCACGAGATAGCTGTGATAATGCAATTACAGGTACTTCTAATTCTTTAGCCAGTGCTTTTAAGTTTCTCGAAATATTAGATATTTCTTGCTCACGGTTTCCACCATTACCTGCAGCAGTCATTAATTGCAAATAATCTACCATTATTACTTTAATACCGTGTTGAGACGATAGGCGTCTTGCTTTTGCACGCAGGTCGAAAATTGAAAGTGATGGTGTATCATCTATAAATAATGGTGCTTTTTCAAGCGCTTTTACTTTAACGTTTAATTGTTCCCATTCATGTTTTTCTAATTTTCCAGTTCTCAATTTTTCTGAGGATAAACCTGTTTCACTAGAAATTAAGCGTGTAATTAATTGTACAGATGCCATTTCTAAAGAGAAAAATGCAACTGGAATATTATGGTTTACAGCTATATTTCTAGCCATAGTTAAGGTAAATGCTGTTTTACCCATACCTGGACGTGCAGCAACAATAATTAAATCGCTTGGTTGCCAACCAGAGGTTAATTTATCCAGTTTATCGAATCCAGACGGTACACCACTCATGCCATCTTTTTTAGAAATTTCTTCGATTTTCTTTTTGGCTTGAATTACTAAATCTTGTGCTGTTTCACTAGATTTTTTAATGTTACCTTGGGTTACTTCGTATAACTTAGATTCTGCAGTGTCTAATAAATCAAATACATCCTGAGTCTCATCGTAAGCAGTTTCTATAATTTCGCTTGAAATTTTTATTAAGCTACGCTGAATAAACTTTTGTAAAATTATACGTGCATGAAACTCGATATGTGCAGAAGAAGATACTTTTTGTGTTAAACCAATAAGGTAAAAATCTCCTCCAACTAAATCTAACTTTGCGTTTGTTTTTAATTGTGTAGAAACGGTTAATAAGTCGATTGGTTGGCTTTCTTGAAACAACATAAAGATAGCTTCAAAAATATGTTGATGTCCTTCTTTATAAAACGCATCTGGACTTAAAATATCGATTACCTCATCCACACCTTTTTTATCAATCATCATAGCCCCAAGCACAACTTCTTCTAAATCAATAGCTTGTGGTGGTATTTTTCCTTTTTCAAGAGAAATAATGGTACTCTTATTTACCTTGTATCCGGTTATATTTTGTGGTTGCTTCATTTTGAGCTAAAGTAAAACAATTCTATAGAGGATATGATTTTTACATCAGTTCAATCTTAACACTTCTTCAACAATTTGACTGTTAATAAGTTTAAAATTTTGTTAACAAACAAAAAAAA
>Ga0079202_10001078_pt1 | contig 10122 bp, 12 predicted proteins | sample PorBlaBluebeHill_FD_68601 | JGI IMG/M metagenome (GOLD analysis project Ga0079202, IMG submission 68601) | Marine algae microbial communities from Blueberry Hill - Blueberry Hill, Maine | ecosystem: Host-associated > Algae > Red algae > Blade | place: USA: Blueberry Hill, Maine
GCGCAGGATAGGCCGGATCGTATTTCCGACCAGGGCTGGATAACTGATTGTGCCCGGCGGTCACGCGCGTCGGGTGATCGGCCGCCAGACAGGCTTTATGCCTTTAATAATCTATCGGTTGACGGACCACTAATACATGCGTACGCGACGTGAAGATTCTTTCGATACCTTCTTTTGATGACGTTTTACCGCTGCAGCAGCTTTACGCTTGCGTTCCGTCGTGGGCTTTTCATAGAACTCGCGACGACGCGTTTCAGTCAGGACACCGGCTTTTTCGCATGAGCGTTTGAAGCGGCGCAGGGCCATTTCGAAGGGCTCGTTTTCTTTAACTCGTACTGAAGGCATTAATGAATACTCTGCTTAGCTATGAGGCTGAACGTTGGACAGCCCACTATCATAACTGTTTTCTAACTGTTTTCGTGCCAGAATTTCACGCGATGAGTTAATTATTTGAGACCCATGATAACCCTTGGTGTAGAAAGTTCGTGTGACGAGACCGGTCTGGCCCTGTATTGCAGCTCGCAGGGGCTGCTGGCCCATACCCTGTTCAGTCAGGTTGATTTGCACGCGCTATATGGCGGGGTGGTGCCTGAGCTCGCCTCCCGGGACCACGTAAAACGCCTGGTACCGCTGACACGCGAAGTCTGCGACAAGGCGGGTATAACGCTGTCGCAGATAAGTAACGTTGCCTACACGCGAGGGCCAGGTCTGGCCGGCGCGCTGCTCACCGGAGCGATGATGGCGCGTTCTCTGGCGTGGTCGCTGGATGTGCAGGCTTTGGGTGTCCACCATCTGGAGGGACATCTACTTGCGCCGATGCTGGAGGAGCAGCCACCAGCTTTTCCGCTGGTGTGTCTGCTGGTATCGGGTGGGCACACGCAATTGATTGAAGTCAGGGGGCTGGGCGATTACACCCTCATGGGGGAGACTATTGACGATGCAGCGGGCGAAGCCTTCGACAAGACCGCTAAAATGATGGGTTTGGGTTATCCCGGCGGGGCGGCACTTTCAGCGCTCGCTCAATCGGGTGATGCCAAAGCGGTCAGCCTGCCAAGGCCGATGTTGAATCGACCGAATCTGGATTTTAGCTTCAGTGGGCTGAAGACAGCGGCAATCACGCGCTGGAAGGCGTTTTCGGGTACTGAAGCTGAAAGGCAGATATTCATGGCAGATCTGGCAGCAAGTTTTGAACTTGCCGTTGTTGATGTGCTGATGGGCAAAAGTGTCAAGGCATTGGAGCAGAGTGGTTTGTCCACGCTGGTCATCTCTGGAGGTGTCAGTGCTAACCGCACCTTGCGTGCTGCGGCTGACGCTATGCAGCGTAATGAGAAACTGACCGCCTTCTACCCCAGACTGGAATTTTGCACAGACAATGGCGCCATGATCGCACTTGCCGGCTCACGGCGGTTCATGCGTGGCGAAGCTGATGAGCTTGCAGTTAATGTCAGGCCGCGCTGGCCTCTGGAGGAATTGACTTCGAACTCGAAGTTGCGATCTGATTATCAATGATCCCGGCCTCCAACGCTAGTCCATCCACTTGATAGTCCGTCCACTTGATAGTGTGGAGCACCACATTATCAAGCCTTCGGACTACTGTTTCAGCGCTTCCCGATAAGAGGCTCACTACCGTCAATCAAGCGACTGATGTTGCTTCTGTGCGTGTAGAAAAGGAACCCTGCGATAATCACGAATGCCAGAGCGAACACGTGCTGAGCGTCAAACAGCAGGTAGAGCGGTACCAACACAAATGTTACCAGCGCTGCCAGTGACGAGCGCTTGAATGTCAGGCTCACGGCTAGCCATGTCAGCAAAGCAAGTGCGCCCACCGAAAGGCTGACGCCAAGCAATGCGCCCAGTGCTGTCGCTACGCCTTTACCGCCCTGAAACTGGAAAAATATCGGGTAGAGATGTCCAATAAACGCAGCGATGGCGGCCAGGGCAATAGTGGGCGGGTGTGATGTCATCATCGCTGTGACAAAGACGGGTAGAAACCCCTTCAAGCCATCGCCCAGTAGAGTCAGTGCGGCAGGTAGTTTGCCACCCACGCGTAGAACATTGGTGGCACCCGGATTGCCGGAACCCTTGGTGCGCGGATCGTCCAGCCCCATGGCGTGGCAGACCAGAATTGCAGCAGACACCGACCCTGCAAGATAGGCAAGCACAGCTGTAATAAGCGCTGGTAACGCAAGTTCGGCAGTCAACATGTAATAGACTCTGCTAATCGACAAGGCATGCACTATAAAATAGATGAGCATTAAGAGCTATGGGCTTGAATCGCTGCAGTGCCAGGCTCAATGTTGCTTGCGCCCGCGGCATCATCAGGATCGTTTGTCATGAGTACGCTGATACAACCCGCACCAATTCGCACCGTCAGACGTCAGTTTCTCAAATCACTGGATAGCTTTGACTCGCATGCTGCTGTTTTCGAGGCGGTGAGTGATCGCTTGCTTGCTCGCCTGGAGCTGCTGGCAATCAAGCCCTCACGGGTGCTGGATCTGGGTTGCCGGACCGGTTACCAGCTGGCGGCTCTGGCGCAACGCTATCCGGAAGCGGAAATTGTCGGCGCTGATCCTGCTCCCGGTAAACAAGCCAGGCTACCTCGTAGCTGGCCGCGCTGGTTGCGCCGCTCACAACCGGCAGAGCCTGGCAGGGTTGCCTGTGATCCGCATGAGTTGCCGTTTGCTACCGACAGTTTTGATCTGGTTATTTCCAATCTGTTGCTGCCCTGGTGCCATGCCCCGCACAGGGTATTTGAGGAAGTGGCTAGAGTGCTTGCCCAGGATGGTGCTTTCATGTTTACCAGCGCAGGCCCTGATACATTGATGGAATATCGGCGCTCATGGGCATCTATCGACGGCCATTTGCATGGTTTCGGGCTAATCGATATGCATGATCTGGGCGATACGATGATGGCGGCAGGATTTGCAGCTCCTGTGCTGGATAGAGATAATCTGATGGTGGATTACCCTGACATTTCCTCGTTGCAAAAGGAGTTGCGATCGTTAGGGGCGAGCAACATTGCCACTGGCCGAAGAGCGGGGCTGATGTCTCATAGTGTCGATGCCAGACTAGGCAGTACCGTCAGTTCTGATGAAAGGTTTCCCGTCACACTGGAGCTCGTTCAAGGGCATGGATGGAAAGGCAGTTTGCAATCTGTAACCAATGTATCTGGAGATGTCAGCGTTTCAGTCGATAGTCTCAGAGGCTCCTGGAGTCAGAAAGTTGGCCGAAAGCGCTAGAATTGGATCCACCCGAAACGCAAGAATCTTGATATTTCGGGTGAATGGATTAGGTGGATGGATTACATAAACGGACTAATAGTGGCTGTCATAATCTCTCAGCCCTAAGCCAGAAATACTCCGGACATAAGTTATATTGGTATTGTTGCCAACCTGGATCTACAGTTGGCCAGAACATCGCATACACAACTGAGTGGGAAGTTTCGGCGTAAACAATGCATGATTGAAGTTCAGGATGAGAAAGACACCACCACCCGGCTCATAGTGACAGCCAACCGGTCAATGAGCTGGAAGGCGAACTTGTATCTTGCTGCCAGTCTTGGCTTTATCTGCATGGGTGTGGCGGTAGCAATGGCAACATACGGATTGTGGATGGTCATACCGTTTGCAGGCCTTGAGATTGTGTTTATCGTTGCCTGTCTTTATCTGACCCTCAAGCGCCTGTCACGCCAGGAAGTAATAACGGTAAACAATGAGGCGATCACGCTGGAGTGGGGTTACAATCGTCCGGATGTCGTAGTAAATCTGCCCCGCCGACGGAGCCGTTTGTCGTACCAATGCAAGGACAGTGCGTTTGAAGTCGGAGATCTGTGTCTTTCAGCACACGGACAACGATACGATCTTGGTCGGTGTCTTAATCGCGAAGAGAAAAAGGCGCTATATGGTGAGCTGCAGTTGGCGCTTGCCAAATAGCTTGTGACTTAACGTCATAGATGATGGTCCAGAAAGTTATATTCGATGTATCAAATTGCCCAATTACAAATTGGGCACTTACGTATACTCTTGACCGGTTAAAGAATATGAAGAAAAATTCGATCGAATCCTTCGGCGGTATTCTTGCAACCAGACAGCATTTGCGGGACATCAGGTCTACGATATTTTATGCATGAAATACAGAAATTACAGTTATCGATCTTTGGAGAGTGGGTTATGAGGTCTAGCGTTTACCGATCGGGTTTTCGTTGGGCGTTCCTGACGGTTCTGTTACTGGCGCTCCCATTGGGTGCCTGGGCAGACTGGGGCGCATTGAATATGACCAAGGGTGTCACAGAGATAAGCAATGAGGTTTATACCCTCCATATGCGGATCTTCTACATTTGCTGCGCTATCGGTGCCGCCGTTTTCGGCGTCATGATCGTCTCCATGTTTCTGCATCGAAAATCGCGGGGAGCAAAGCCTGCAACATTCCACGAAAGCACCTCAGTAGAAATTGTCTGGACCGTCGTGCCATTGGTCATTCTTATTGTCATGGCAATTCCGGCAGCCAGAGTGCTTATCAAGATGGAGGATTTCAGCGATTCTGAAATGTCCATCAAGGTAACCGGCTACCAGTGGCGCTGGCACTACGAATACATGGAAAGCGGCGTCAGTTTTTATAGCCAGCTGGACGCAGAACACAACAAGGCGCGTCAGCAGGGGGCCGACGTCGATCTGGCAGAGACGTTTATAGGCACCGACTTCAACGGTGAGGAGGAGGTATACCTGCGACAGGTTGATAACGAGCTCGTGGTGCCGGTAGGCAAAAAAATTCGTTTTCTACACACAGCTGCTGATGTTATCCACTCCTGGTGGGTGCAGGATCTCGCCATCAAGAAGGATGCAATTCCGGGTTTTATCAACGAAAACTGGGCACGCATCGAGGAGCCCGGAATCTACCGGGGCAAATGCGCGGAGCTTTGCGGAAGAGACCATGGATTCATGCCTGTTGTCGTCAGGGCTGTACCGCAGGAAGAATTTGATGCATGGGTTGCCGACAAGCAACAAGCCATGGCTCAAGCAGATACTGAGAGCGGTCGTCAGTGGTCACACCAAGAGCTGGTGGCGACAGGTAAAGAGGTGTATCAGGCTAATTGCATGAGCTGCCATCAGGCCGAGGGTCAGGGAATACCGGGCATGTTTCCCGCCATTTCAGGCAGTGACATCGCTACCGGCAGTATCGACAAGCACATCAACACCGTTATGGAAGGAATAGAGGGCACCTTGATGTCGCCTTTTGGCTCGGTATTGTCAGATGCCGATATTGCAGCAGTCATTACTTATCAAAGAAACGCACTGGGCAACGCCATGGGCGATACGCTTCAGCCTGCACATATCGGCTCGCTGCGAAAAGACATCGATATAAAAGCACCGTCCAGCGTTGCATCGGCGGTCAATACCATTGAAACAGAGGGAGTCAACTGATGAGTTCTAATGATGTTACCCATCACGCGGCTGATGATCACGATCATCATCATGACCACGATGAGCATGGTCCAGCGCCAGGGTTAATGCGCTGGGTTACGACTACAAACCACAAAGACATCGGTACCTTGTATCTGTGGTTCTCGCTTGTCATGTTTTTTATCGGTGGCGCTATGGCACTGGTCATCCGCGCTGAGTTATTTCAGCCCGGCATCCAGATCGTTGATCCGATGTTTTTTAATTCCATGACCACCATGCACGCCATCGTCATGATCTTTGGTGTGGTCATGCCAGCGTTTGTCGGTTTGGCCAACTGGATGATTCCGATGATGATCGGCGCTCCGGATATGGCGCTGCCCAGACTGAACAACTGGTCTTTCTGGATCATGCCTTTCGCTTTCACTATCATGCTCTCCACACTGTTCATGGATAGTGGTGGTCCGGCAGGTGGCTGGACCTTGTATCCACCGCTGGTATTGCAGATGGGTGACAGTTTTGCCTACGTAATATTTGCCATACATTTTCTGGGTATTTCATCGGTCATGGGCTCGATTAACATCGTCGCTACCATCTTCAATATGCGCGCGCCCGGCATGACCTTCATGAAGATGCCTATGTTTGTATGGACCTGGCTGATCACGGCGTATCTACTCATCGCAACCATTCCGGTATTTGCCGGTGCGGTAACCATGCTGCTCACCGACCGCTTCTTTGGTACCAGCTTTTTCAGTGCTGCTGGTGGTGGTGATCCGGTCATGTTCCAGCACATTTTCTGGTTTTTCGGCCATCCAGAGGTTTATATCCTGATCTTGCCGGCATTCGGAATCGTGTCGTCCATCATTCCGACATTTGCCAGAAAGCCATTGTTTGGTTATGACTCAATGGTCTACGCTACGGCATCAATCGCCTTTCTGTCTTTCATAGTCTGGGCTCACCACATGTTTACCACAGGCATGCCGTTGGCGGGCGAGCTGTTCTTCATGTTCTCTACCATGCTGATTTCCGTTCCCACAGGCGTCAAGGTGTTTAACTGGGTAGCGACGATGTGGCGTGGGTCGATGACCTTCGAGACGCCGATGCTGTTTGCCATCGGCTTTGTCATCATGTTTACCGTAGGGGGTCTGTCAGGTCTGATGCTGGCGATAACACCTGCCGACATCCAGTATCACGACACCTATTTTGTGGTGGCTCACTTTCACTACGTACTGGTGCCTGGTGCCATCTACTCCCTGATGGCAGCGACGTATTACTGGATGCCCAAGTGGACCGGTAATATGTACGATGAGAAACTGGGGAAGCTGCATTTCTGGATTTCCACAGTGTTCGTCAACGTCCTGTTCTTCCCCATGCACTTTGTGGGTCTTGCCGGCATGCCTCGGCGTATCCCGGATTACAGCTTGCAATTTGCAGACTGGAACATGATTGCCACCATCGGTGCTTTCGGTTTCGGCTTCAGTCAGCTTATGTTTGTGTACATCATCGTCAAGTGTGTACGTGGTGGTGAGAAGGCGACTGCTGAAGTCTGGGAAGGTGCCAGAGGTCTTGAGTGGACGGTAGCATCACCTGCGCCTTATCATACCTTTGAGACTGCACCTGCTATTGACGCTGCAACGGTCACTCGATAACCGCCATGAGTGACAAGAACGCCGGTCATTCCACGACGCTTGATTCGTCAATTGCTGCCGATGCCAGTCTGGAGTCTGTGGCGAGTGATGTCAGCAAGCCGGGCTTTTTTCGACGCTATCGTCTGCCGCTACTACTTGCCGTCGTGGCTGTTTGCCTGTATGCCACCAGTATTCTTTACATACTCTATGGCAGAGGGCAGGTAGCGTGAGTGTGGACGAAGCCAACCCGGTACCAGCGATTACCGACAGTGCTTCGAAGCATGTAAATACCCGAAAACCAAAATCTCATCTAAAGGTGAGTATGAAAATGCTGGGTATCGCAGCTGGCATGTTTGGTTTTGGTTACCTGATGGTGCCCATGTACAACATCATTTGTGACATCACAGGTTTGAATGGTAAAACGGGCCGCGTCAGTGTGGAGTCGGTAGCGGAAGCACCAGCAAATGAAGATCGTGAAGTTATTGTAGAATTTGTATCCAGCATTAACCAGAGCGGGTCGTGGATATTCAGGCCAGAGGTGAAAACCATGACGGTGCAGCCTGGTAAGCTTTACAACACCAGCTATTACGCAGAGAATCTCACCGACGACTTTGTTGTGGCCCAAGCCACGCCAAGTGTGAGTCCTTTCTCAGCTGCAAAATATTTCAATAAGACAGAGTGCTTTTGCTTTACTCGCCAACCGTTTGAAGGCAAGAGCTCAAAGGATATGCCGCTAACTTTCATTATTGATGAAGATTTGCCAATTAATGTAGACCGTGTAACGTTATCCTATACGTTCTTTCGGTCGCCAGAACAGAGTGCTGACCAGAGTTAAGCGCTGAAATTACATAATCGGGCTGGTTGTTTTAACTATCCATGCCTGTATTACTGATGACAAACCGGGTGGCGCTTGCTTCCCAAAGGATCATGTATGAGTTCGACGACAACTGGCTATTACATCCCTCACGCGGCCCGATGGCCGATCGTGGGATCGGTAGGTCTGTTCATTTTCTTCTACGGTTTTGCTACGTGGCTGAACGGCGGTGCCTTTGGCAAGGAGATGTTTTTCATTGGCACGGCTATCGTCGTGTTCATGATGTTTGGCTGGTTTGGTCTGGTGGCCAAAGAGAGCGAGTCTGGTACCTACAACAGTCAGGTGGACACCTCATTCCGCATGTCCATGATGTGGTTCATCTTCTCCGAAGTCATGTTTTTCGCAGCCTTCTTTGGAGCCTTGTTTTATGCCCGTACTTTCTCAGGTCCATGGTTGGGCGGGGCAGGCGGTGGCGGTGCGGACATGACCAACGAGGTGCTATACCGCGGTCATCACTATGTATGGCCAAGTAACGGACCAAGTCATATAGGCGGCGACTTTGCGCAGATGGGCTGGTTTGGACTGCCGCTGATCAATACGCTTCTGCTGCTAACAAGTGGCTTGACGTGTACCTTTGCACATCACGCTATTCGTGCTGGTCATCGTCAGCCGTTTATTTTGTGGCTGCTGGCGACAGTTTCTCTGGGCTTCATCTTTGTCGGCCTGCAAGCGTACGAGTATTATCACGCGTATCACGCCCTCAATCTGAAGTTGACCAGTGGTATTTACGGCTCAACCTTTTTCATGCTGACGGGGTTTCATGGTTTCCATGTCACCATGGGGGCTATCATTCTTTTAGTGGTTATGCTGCGAGCCACAAGAAAACACTTCAGCGCTGAAAACCACTTCGCCTTCGAGGCGGCAGCCTGGTATTGGCACTTCGTTGATGTGGTCTGGTTGGGGCTGTTTATCTTTGTCTACCTGCTCTGACTCACCCAACGTTTTCGGGTCTATCTGAAGGGGCGGTTTATCCGCCCTTTCCCGTTTTCAGCTTATGCGATTATTTTGAGTCTCCAGCGTCTGGAAACCTGAAAGCCCTGGAATTACTCAACGATGGGACGTCGGCCACCGCCTGAGCGTTCCTGATTACCGTCAATGACCGTATCAGTGGGTGCAGGCCGAGAGCCTTGCGCTGATAACGGACTGGGGTTTAGCTCGATAACACCAGTAGCACCGGCTATCATCACGACGACAATGGCAACAATTGATAGCCCGATTCGTACAGAAAGCGCATTAACGGTGCGGTTCGTCTGCCCTTTATCTTTGACCAGAAAATACAGCCCTGAAAACAGGCTGACGATGACAAAACCGAGTAAGAGCAAGACGATGAGTTTGACTAGAAGCATAGAGCGGGAAAAGTCTGCGGGTTCAATCCACGGCAAATGAGGCAGCCTGGTGGAGAAGGGGTGGCTAGCTGTTACGTGTCTTGCAGGCAAACGGCCCAATCGACCTACGTTGATAGGGTACCACTATGAGAATTGGTAATCGTCGGTTCGCACCAGCGCTGTGGGCAGTCATGCTTTATGTGTTCGTGCTGTCATGTATGTTGTGGTTGGGCATGTGGCAACTTGAGCGTGCTGCTCTCAAAGTATCGATGCAAACAGCGGCTGAGGCTGCCATGCAGGCGGAGCCAGCCCCTTTACCGTCGGTTGATAATATAGCGGTTGCAGCATCGCAGTATCAACGAGCACGCCTAACTGGTACCTATGACCCTGAGCGTCAGTTTCTCTGGGATAACCGTACACATAAAGGTCGGGCTGGCTATGAGGTGATTTCGCTTCTCAGGCTTGAGTCGGGAGCACTGGCGCTGGTAAACCGGGGGTGGATAGCACCGGGTGCCAATCGTCAGCAGCTTCCCGATGTTGCGCTTCCAACGTCGGCTCTTGGCGTCAATGTCACCATCGAAGGGTATCTTTCGCAGCCATCTAAAGGTTTTGCCAGTGGCGATGCGATTACGGGCGAAAAGCAATGGCCTAGGCTTCTGCAGTTTTTCGATTATGAAGCGATTTCGCTAGCCGTGGGTGAGCCGATAGTGCCAGCCATCGTACAAGCTCAAGCGCTGGACACTGATTCAAGCACGCAGCTTGTGTTAACGTCTCGGCCTGAGTGGTTGGAAGCCAACTGGCAGCCAGCGGCGACAGGTCCAGCCAAGCACTACAGCTATGCATTTCAGTGGTTTGCAATGGCATTGGCGTTAACTGGCATATTTCTGGTAGTCAATACG
>Ga0079202_10001096_pt1 | contig 10069 bp, 11 predicted proteins | sample PorBlaBluebeHill_FD_68601 | JGI IMG/M metagenome (GOLD analysis project Ga0079202, IMG submission 68601) | Marine algae microbial communities from Blueberry Hill - Blueberry Hill, Maine | ecosystem: Host-associated > Algae > Red algae > Blade | place: USA: Blueberry Hill, Maine
ATTAAATATTATTATTTATCTTCTACTTTCTTTAATTTTTTTATAATTTTAATATTTCCATCTATTGGTGAAATGTAAACTTCACCTTTACCTTTGGTTATATAAAAAACGTAAAGACTACTTTTACCAAGCATTTTAATTATTACCAAACGTTTCTCTTGCCTTTAAATCTATATTCATTTGGTTTACTCTCGCATCCACTTTTCGTTTAAAGTCCGTATCTGCAATGGTTGCAACATTATCTAAATAGCGAACAACTTCTTGCCTTCTAATGTCTGAAAAGTTTAAACCTTTCATGTTTCCTTTCATTAATTCTTGAAGCATGTTGAATTTTGTTTCATAATTCTGCTTAAAATAAACCTCTGGTTTATCGAACCAGTCTTGTTCTAAATCGAAATCTGTTAAACGTAACGAAATTGCAGATTGAATATTACGCACATCTCTTGAGGAGAAAAATGGAAATATTTTCTGAATTTCTTTATATAAACCTGCGTAAAATAAATGATCGTTTGTATTATGAAGCTTTTCGGCTTTATTGTAGGCCTCTAAAACTCTTGCTTCGCTTGGTTTTTCGACACTATTTAAAATGTCACCCATAGTTTTAGCTAAGCCTTGATCTTTAAGATATTGGTAATCGCTTGGGCTTTTCATATTAACAAAATCTGGCATTGTTTTATCCAGTTTTCGCCACCATAAATGATCTTGATCTAAGAAATCGTGTTCTGTTCTTGCACCATCAATTTTAAATCGACCTTGCACACGAGAAATTATGGCCTTATCTAACATTTCTGGTAAATTGGTGAATAACCCAATAGAACTATTTCCGTAATTTACTGCATAAGCGCCTTCTGTATAACGAAGAAAAACGCCAATAACTTCTTTTACACCAGCAGAAACGCCTTGAGCTGTACGTTCTTGTAAATTATTTTCGGCATCATCAATTGGTGCGAAAATTAACTTTGAAGGATCTTGCATTGGTTTCATCCATTCTACCATTTTTTCGGCACTTCCACCTTGAAAAGTACTTATTAAAGTATCTGGCATTGGATGAAATAAAAACGGAATGTCTAAATTATCGGCATGTTCTTTTAATCGCGTTGCAATCGCTGCAATTAACATACTTTTTCCAGTTCCTGGAATACCATAACCCATAAAAACTGGCATAAAACCACCAAGTTCTTGAAACGGATTCTTTTTTGCCTCAAAATCGTAACTTAGCATTCGCTCTGTTAAACGTCTTGCGAAGTGTTTTGCATCTCTATTTCCTACAATTTGCTCAAACTTAATTTTATTAAACTCAATACTTTTTGCTGTTCCAGAAAATACATTGTCCCAACCTGAAATTGCAAACTCACTATTTTCAAGTTTATAAGTTCTATCTACAATAGTTTCTGTGTATTCTAAACTACTTTTACGTAATTGAATTTCGTCTATTAAAGCTTCGTAATAAACAACTGTAAAGTCGATAACATCTTTATCTGTTTTTACAATATCTGGATGACCTAAATACTTGTCGAAATAAAATAAACTACAAGCTATACCCTTAAGAGGTGACATAAATGACACTTCTGGTAAGCCAGCGAATTTCTGTTTCATAACAGATAAATCGTCTGATGCGTGCGGTTTTAAATTATGAAGAATATTATAAGCCATAGCAAACAACATAAATGCTGTAGACGTTTGCATTTTACTTTCGTATTCACGCTTTCCGTTAGAATCTAAAGCAGATTTGCGTTCGTTTAAACTCGATAAACCTGAAGCATCGTAATAACTATCTTTTATCCAAATACCTAAAGCAATACCTTCTTGTATTGCAAAAAGTGTTTGGTTTAAGTGTACAGGAATTGCAATAGAATCTGGTAACAATCGCTTTTTTAAAGCTAATATAGTTTTAGAAACCGAAGTTATATTAGTCGCTCCACTTCCATTATTTGCGCGTGACAAATAGAGTAAAATAGATTCGTCTTTTGCGTCTTTATCTTTATTTTTGGCCCTTGCGCCTTGTTCCCATTGTATTGATTTTAAGTAACCGCTCGCTTCGTCTCGAAGCATAGCGAGTTCATTTTTCTTTATTGGGAAAGTTGAATTGTGTTCCATTGTTCAGTTTTCAGTATGCAGTCTTCAGTTAGCATTCACTACTCTGCTTTTCTTACTCATGCATTAGTTATTTTCTTTATTTTACTGCCAACTTATTACTGCTGACTACTTACTTTTATATTTTTGACTGCCAACTGATTAATGTTGAATGCCTACCTTATATTTAACTAAATTTATTGGGATTATTCATTATATAATTTAGAATTTTTCCAAATTCTTCACTTCTGTTTTATAATTCTATTCGTTTCTCTTTTGAAATATTTTGACATTCGAAAGCAAAATTTAACCATAATTGGCTTATTTAAAAGCTGCCAACTGTTCTACTTCATTTTAAGATCTGCAACCTGAAAAGGTGGCTTTGCCAACTTATTCATAATCTCAGGATTCTTATTATATAATAATTGAATAATACGATGTGGTGCAAATACATATCTATGCTTTACAACATCACTCCATTTTTGTAAGGTTTGCTTATTAAAATAGCCACCTTCTTTAAATTCGCTTCCAGAGAAAACTTCGTCAATTTTAAATGATAAAGCGTAAGATTCTAAAGGCACTTCTTTTTTAGCAATACTTTCTATAATAGTGTGAGTTAAAATGTTTTCGTCTTTGGCAAAAATATTATGAAATGGTCCTAAATCAATACGTTTTATATGTTTTGGCTTTACGTTTTTTAAGCGTCTGTCTATACCATAAGCCATCGTGTCTAAAGACATTTTTCTGTCTGCTACGTTTTTTAAGGTATCGTAGATTTCTTCTTTTTCGCTTTCTGGATTTTTACCATCGTAATAGAAATACATAAAACATACAAATGGTCTGTTAAGTGAAACATCGTAAAAACTCCAACTTACCATATATTCTGCTTGACTTCCAGCTTGGGCTTGTATTATTTTACCTTGTACAAAACGATTAAAAATATATTTTTGTTCTACAGATGTGTAATATACTATTGAAGCTGCTTGAAATAATTTATCTCTTCTTACAGGTTCTTTTTTGTGCATTAATTGCGTTAAAAAATCTTCTTGTAACTCACTAACGTCTTTCAATTTGTTTAGGTAATTATCGCGTAATGAAAGATCATTATATAAATAACGAAATTCTAAGTAATTTGGAAAACCAGATTCTGTGACATCTACTTTCATATTATCTTCATCGTCGTACATGTATTTTACACGCATGGCTTCAATGGAATACAAAAGTAAATCGCAATATTGCTTAAAATAAGTAACCTCTTGTTGTGTACACAATTTGTTAAATTGCACACTTGTAATGAGTTCTTTTAAAGCAAAATCTACTTTTTTATGATAGAACACATATTGTTCTTTACCGTCTAAAACGGCAGAATCTAATGGTGTTACTATGTGGTTTAATGACATTTTGTTTTAGTTAATAGTGAAAAGTTAGAAGTGAAAAGTTACTCACTCAATACTACTTACTCTTCTGTGTTTTTAGACACGGATTTTACAGTTTTTCAAGGATTAAATACTTTAAGTTTAAAAACTAAAATATATTTAAAATTTAAGAATATCGCTTAAAGTCTTTTTAATAACCTCAACGTTTTTTATTGGTATTATACCAATTTTTTTATCTAATCTTGTTTTAGAAACCGAACGTACATGAAACGTTAAAACTTCTGAAGTTTTAGTCAATCCGTTTACGGTGTTAGGCTCTATAATTAAGTTTCCTTTATAATTTTTTATACTTGTGGTTAAAGGACAAACAATAACAACTTGTAAGTAAGTATTTAACATATTACCACTTATTATTACAGCAGGTCCTCTACCACTTTGCTCGCTACCTTTTGTAGGATTTAAATACAACTCCCAAATTTCTCCTTGTTTCATTATTTAAGAATCTATTTCATTTATGGTGTTGAAATAGTCTTGCATACCTTCTTCGGCAACCATTAAAATATCTTGATCGTCGCTGGCTAATTTATAAGACTTAATATAACTTGCCTTTTCTACTTGCTCTAAATACAACTCTAAAGCTTTTTCTAAAAGTTTGTTTTTTGGAAGCTTTAAATCCTTAGCTGCATTAGATAATCTATCTAGAAGTTCGTTTGGTAAAGATGATGTAAATGTTGCCATGATATGTTTTTTTTACAAATATAATAAATATTTACTATTTATATTTATAAAACGTAAATATGTAATATAATTATACTTCTTAAAAATTAAAAAATTTGTTTAAAGTCCTATATTTTAATTTAAAGAGACCTCACAGGTTTTAAAAACCTGTGAGGTCTTTATTTAAGCGAGTACAAGATTGATTGCGTTAAGGATTGAGGCATTTGTTGAAGCTCCTCGCAGAGAGCGACTGCCGAAAGCCTGACCTTTTACGATCCTGCAAGGTTTTAAAAACCTGGCAGGTATGAGTAAAAGGTAACGCCCAACTTCTTGATACAATTTCGACAAAAACCGAAAGCACTAGAAGTCACAAATTAACCCAATAAATCGTCGTTGCTAGACTCTTCTTTTTTAGGTGCTGGAGCATCGTCACCATTACCAGAAGGTGCATTTGCGTCTGCTGCGTAATAGTCTTCGAACATTTCTTTCATGTCTATGCCATAACGCTCTGCAAAGTTTTTTTGGATATCACTATCTTTTGCACGAATTTCCTGTAGAGCCTCGGCATAACTACCGTAAACACCTTGCATAACTTTTTCGTGTACAGGAATATTATCCATCATTTCTTGTCTTGCTTTTGCACTTGCTGTATGCATAGATGCTAAGGTTTCACCAATATGTTCGTCTGTTTTTACACCTAAATGCTCTAAAATAGCAGCAAATTCTTGATCTGTTCTTGCTTTTAAAGCTACAACATAACCGTCGTAATATTTAAGACGCTCGTCTGTATCACTCTTTAATTTTGCACGATGTGTTTGTAAATTAGAACGTAAAGATGTTAGTACTTTAATAGTTAGATTGTGCTTGTGTACAAAACTATCTTTCGAGGCTGCAAGTGTTGTGTAAGCGTTTTTAAGTCCTTCTAACTCTTCTACCTTTTGCTCTAAAGTGGTTACTTTAGATAAAGCTTCAGAATATGCTGCAGATTGCTTGTCTGAAACCTCTTCAAGTGATTGACGCGCTTGTTTTAGTAAAGCATAATGGGCTTCTAACTTATCTTCTGTCTCTTTCTTTTTTTCTAATGCTTTTGTATGGTTTTTAGAAGCTTCTACAATTGCATCTTTAAGCTTTTCTTCTACTTCTTTAATCTCTACTTCACGGTTTTTTAAACGCGTAACAGCAGCTTGAGATTTATAAGAAAGTTCACTTAACAGTGTTTGTACATCTGCACCCTCAATACGTTGTTGGAACATTGCTTTCGCTTTATTGTCTGCTCCTGCTCTTACTTTTTCGGCTTCTTTTAAAGATGCTTCTGCACTTTTAATTTTGCTTTTTCTTCCCCAAAGATTATTCCACCACGTATCTGGTTTCTTTTGTGCATCTTCTAATTCTATTTTTTTACGCTCTAATGCTTTTTGAGCATCGTCTATAACTTTTTGTTCGTCTGCATTTAATGATGAGAAACGCTCGAAAAGTATACCAACTTCGTCTTGGTAGTCTGTTAAGTCTTTAATGGCATCTAAAAGCGTAGACCTATCTTTTTCTGCCATATCTACGACATCGTCTAATGTCGCGTTTAGAATTTTTTGGCGACTTTCTGGATCGTCTTCTTGGGCAAGCTTAGATTTCATTGTATCTATTGCTTTTCCCCAATTAACGTCTACTTTTTCGGTTTTCTCTTGTGAATTCGTTTCTAATAAGTCAAAATCATCTGCCATTGGATATATTTGGTTTTAAGTTTCTATTTCTTTTATTTTTAATAATTTATCTTTTTCTTTAATAATTAAAGACAAAATTAATTGAATAAGCAATTTCGTTAAAAAATCTAACTTCTGAAATAAAATTGCACACTTATATGTATTAAGTTTTATTTAAATGTTACAATTTTTGTATCCGAAATAAAGAAATTATCTTTAACGACTATAAAAAACTATAAATATGAAAATGAAATACTTCTTTATTATTGTCTTAGCATTATTACTAACGGCTTGTAAAAATGATAAGCAAACTGATGAAATAGAAAAAGATTCTAAAATTTCTGAATTAAAAATAACTCCCATTTCTCATGCTACAATGGTTTTAGAATATAACGGTAAAACAATTTATGTAGATCCCACTGGTGGAAAAGATGCATTTGAGGCTTTACCAAAAGCAGATTATATTTTAATTACAGACATACACAGCGACCACCTAAATTTAAATACTATAGAGGCTTTAGATTTAAATAACACGAAAATTATTACTCCAGAGGCTGTATACGAAAAACTGCCCAAAAACTTAAGAGAAATTACTTCTACACTAATTAATGGTGCTAAAGAGGATTTTAAAACCTTTAAAGTAGAAGCAATACCAATGTATAATTTACGCGAGGAAGCGCTAAAGTTTCATACTAAAGGACGAGGTAATGGTTATGTATTAACTTTTGGAAAAGAACGCGTATATATTTCTGGAGATACTGAAGATATTCCAGAAATGCGCAAACTAAGAGCTATTGATAAAGCTTTTATTTGTATGAATTTACCGTATACAATGACAGTAAATAATGCTGCTGATGCTGTTTTAGAATTTAAACCAAAACAAGTATATCCTTATCATTATCGAGGCACTGAAGGTTTTAGTAATGTTGATAAATTTAAATCTATTATAATTAATAATACTAAAGATATTGAGGTTGTACAATTAGATTGGTACCCGAATTCTAAAGAAAAGTAAATAGGAATTTATATATTTGAAACAACAATTATTATTTTTTTTTGCAAATGACCAACAATTATTTATTTCCTATACTTTTAACAATTGTAATTGTTCTTATTGTTTTTGTTCCTCTTATTTTTAAAAGGATTGAAAGAAATAAAGAGCAAGCAATACTAGATGAACAGGATAAAAAGTTAGAAGAAATGACAGCAAAACAAAATGAAAGTGAAACATATAATGATTTTACAGATGGGCATTTATATCAATAATATATAATAATTATATAAAAAAAAGCAGACCTTAAGTCTGCTTTTTTTTGTGCTTTAAATTTAACTTACTATCTAATAAGCTTCTTATATTTAATACGTTTTGGCATTAAATCTCCACCAAGACGTTTCTTTTTATTTTCTTCATATTCACTAAATCCGCCTTCAAAGAAATAGACTTGACTATCTCCTTCAAAAGCTAAAATATGTGTACAAACCCTATCTAAAAACCATCTATCGTGACTAATAACTACTGCACAACCTGCAAAATTCTCTAAACCCTCTTCTAACGCTCTTAATGTATTTACATCTAAGTCGTTGGTTGGCTCATCTAAAAGCAATACATTGCCTTCTTCTTTAAGTGTCATGGCTAAATGTAAACGATTGCGCTCTCCTCCAGAAAGTAATTCTACTTTTTTGTTTTGTTCTCCACCTGAAAAATTAAAACGGCTTAGATAAGCTCTAGAGTTAACTTCCTTTCCTCCCATCATTACCAACTCTTGCTCGTCACTAAAATTTTGCCAAATGGTTTTATTTGGATCGATGTTAGTATGTTTTTGATCGACATAAGCAATTTTAGCTGTTTCACCAACTTTAAATTCTCCTTTATCTGAAGTTTCTTCGCCCATTATCATTCTAAAAATAGTGGTTTTACCAGCTCCGTTTGGACCAATAATACCAACAATTCCTGCTTGTGGTAAGTTAAAGTTTAAATCTTCGTAAAGTAACTTATCATCGTACGCTTTACTTACACCAATGGCTTCAATAACATTTGTTCCTAAACGTGGACCATTAGGAATGTATATCTCCAGTTTTTCGTCAAGTTGTTTCTGGTCTTGACTCATTAATTTATCGTAGTTCTTTAAACGTGCTTTTTGCTTAGTTTGTCTACCTTTTGCACCTTGCTTAACCCATTCTAACTCGCGTTCTAATGTTTTTTGTCTTTTAGAAGCTGTTTTACTTTCTTGTGCCATTCGCTTAGATTTTTGATCTAACCAAGACGAGTAGTTTCCTTTCCATGGAATTCCTTCTCCTCTATCTAATTCTAAAATCCAACCTGCTACATTATCTAAAAAGTATCTATCGTGTGTTACTGCAATTACGGTTCCTTTATATTGTGCTAAGTGGTGTTCTAACCAATGTACAGATTCTGCATCTAAGTGATTGGTAGGCTCATCTAAAAGTAATACGTCTGGTTCTTGTAATAACAAACGACATAAAGCAACACGTCTTCTTTCTCCTCCAGAAAGCACAGCAATTTTTTTATCTCCATCTGGAGTTCGCAATGCATCCATTGCAATCTCTAATTTGGTGTCTAATTCCCAAGCATTAGCAGCATCAATTTCGTCTTGTAATACGGCTTGCCTTGCCATTAGCTTTTCCATTTTATCGGCATCGCTATAAACTTCTTCTAAACCAAATTGATCGTTAATTTTGTTGTATTCGTCAAGTATAGCTACAGTCTCGGCAGCGCCTTCTCGCACAATTTCCATAACTGTTTTGCTTTCATCTAATTTTGGTTCTTGCTCTAAATAACCAACAGTGTAGTCTTGAGAAAAAACAACATCACCTTGATAGTTTTTATCTACTCCTGCAATTATTTTTAGCAAAGTAGATTTACCAGAACCGTTTAAACCTAAAATTCCAATTTTTGCTCCGTAAAAGAAACTTAAATATATGTTTTTTAAAACTGGTGTATTAGCAGTTTTAAATGTCTTGGTTAAACCAGACATTGAAAAAATTATTTTTTTATCGTCAGACATAATGTTGTGTGTTGTATTATTTTGTAGAATTTTATTTTAGTAAATGTAATTACATTCTACCTTTTAAAGCATTAAAAACCCAAGCAATTGCAAAGAAACCAATACCTACGGTTGCAAATCCCCAACCAGCTACATCATCGTATCGATATGCTCCCATAAGAATAAGTACTACTCCCATAATAATCATTAGAATAGTTGCCCAAGCTAATACTGTATTTTTATTCATTGCCATATTTTATTTTTTTTTATAGTTAGTCGAACTACAAATATCGGTTTTTTGTGTAATAAAAGCACCCTTTAACATACTTAATCTTGAGCAGGAAGAAAACCCATTTTACCCGTTTGATAATCTCGCATGGCTTCCATAATTTCAGACTGTGTATTCATTACGTAAGGTCCATAAGTTTTTACTTTTTCATTTAATGGCGCTCCAGATAGAAACAAGAGTTTACTGTTAGCTTTGGCTTGAATAGAAAACTGGTTTCCATCTTGATTAAATTCTATCAATTGATTTTTATTTTGAATTAAATCTACTTCTCCATTTATGGTTACGTTTCCTTTTAAAAGATATAATACTGTTTGGTGATTATTATTAATATCGATGGTGTGTTTTCCGTCTTCTTTAGCGTGATGTAATAATATAAATGGGTCTATTTGCTCTATATTTTTTGTTGGTATGGGTTGTCGCAATTGAATTGGTCCCATATTAACAAAATCGCTTCTTCCGATGGTTTTAATAGAGTTTAGTTTCATTTTTAATTTATTATCTAATTTTATCTAATAAATCGCTTAACTGTCCCGCTTCTTGTTCGTTTAAATTTTTAAGAAATTTTTTTGCCCATTTTTTATCTATATCTGCTAATAATTTCAATCCAACTTTAGTAATAATTATATTTACTACTCTTCTATCTTCTTCGCTAGGTATTCTATCTATTAGCTTTTTCGCACATAGTTTATCCATTAACCTGGTAACGTTTGGTGATCTTTGTACCATTCTGTTTTTAACAGTTTGTACACTTAATGGCTTTTTTGCTCCTCTTAAAATTCTTAAAATATTATATTGTTGAGGGGAAATTTTATATGGTTTAAAAAACGTTAATTGCGTACCATTAATCCAACTTGCCGTAAATAATATATTTATATACGCTTTTAAATCGTTTGTAGGGAATTTAGACTCAAT
>Ga0079202_10001098_pt1 | contig 10065 bp, 7 predicted proteins | sample PorBlaBluebeHill_FD_68601 | JGI IMG/M metagenome (GOLD analysis project Ga0079202, IMG submission 68601) | Marine algae microbial communities from Blueberry Hill - Blueberry Hill, Maine | ecosystem: Host-associated > Algae > Red algae > Blade | place: USA: Blueberry Hill, Maine
GATGGTATCGATGGGTTGGCTGCAGGAAGCTCTGCCATAATTGTGTTTACCCTTGCGGTTTTCGCTTTTATTTCTGGAAATATTGTGTTTTCAGATTATCTCAACGTCATGTTCATTCCCAGTCTTGGAGAGTTAGTAGTTTTTATAGCAGCTTTTGTGGGTGCATTAATTGGATTTTTATGGTACAACACCTATCCAGCCCAAGTTTTTATGGGAGATACAGGAAGTTTAACAATTGGTGGTATAATAGCAGTTATAGCTATTGCTGTTAGGAAAGAATTGTTAATACCCTTGTTATGCGGCATCTTTTTTGCCGAGTCGCTTTCGGTAATTTTACAAGTAAGTTGGTTTAAATACACAAGAAAAAAATATGGTGAAGGACGACGCATTTTTAAGATGTCGCCTTTACATCATCATTACCAAAAAGGAGGATATCACGAAAGTAAAATAGTAACACGTTTCTGGATTGTAGGTATTTTTCTTGCAATTCTTACCATTGTTACTTTAAAGTTGAGGTAATAGTTTGTGATTCCTGCGAAAGCAGGAATCCATAAATAAATAAAATAGATTCTGCTTAGTAGCTCAGAATTAAATAGAAATGAAAAAACAAAAGTTAGCAATATTAGGAGCAGGAGAAAGTGGCGTTGGTACTGCGCTTTTAGCAAAAGCAAAAGGCTATAATATTTTTGTTTCAGATAAAGGAAAAATAAAAGAAAAGTACAAAGAAGTTCTTATACATAATGAGATTGAATGGGAAGAAGAACAACACACAGAAGCTAAAATTTTAAATGCAGATGTAGTGATGAAGAGCCCTGGAATTCCTGATAAGGTTGAATTAATTAAAAAATTAATTAGTAATAAAATTCCAGTTATTTCTGAAATCGAATTTGCTTCAAAATACACCAATGCGACTATAATTGGTATTACAGGAAGTAATGGTAAAACAACAACAGCATCGCTAACACATCATATTTTAAAACAAGAATTAAATGTAGGTTTAGCAGGAAATATTGGAGATAGTTTTGCAAAGCAAATTTTAGAAAATGATTTTAAAAATTATGTCTTAGAGATTAGCAGTTTTCAGTTAGATGGCATATTAGATTTTAAGCCAAATATTGCTGTGCTTACTAACATTACACCAGATCATTTGGATCGTTACGATTATAAATTTGAAAATTATATCGATTCAAAATTTAGAATAGCACTAAATCAAACAAAAGCAGATTATTTAATTTATGATGCAGATGATGAAGTTATTATAAACTGGCTAAAAACAAATACTATTCAATCCACATTATTACCATTTTCATTAGTAAAAACAATTGAAAACGGAGCGTATTTAGATAAAGAAAATATTAAAATAACAATAGATAATAACCAGATAATTATGCCAACCAAAAATTTAGCTTTACAAGGGAAACACAACATTAAAAACGCTATGGCTGCATCTACTGTAGCGCATTTGTTAAAAATTAGAAAACAAACTATTCGTGAGAGTTTAGAGAATTTTCATGGTGTAGAACATCGTTTAGAGCAAGTACTTAAAATTAATAAAGTACAGTACATAAACGACTCTAAAGCTACCAATGTTAATGCAACATATTACGCATTAGAAAGTATGGATACACCAACGGTTTGGATTGTTGGTGGAGTAGATAAAGGTAATGATTATAGAGAGCTGTTTCCGTTTATAAACGAAAAAGTAAAAGCTATTATTTGTTTAGGCATAGACAATGAAAAGCTTATGGAAAACTTTGGCAATATGGTAGATATTATTATCGAAACTCAGTTTATAAGTGAAGCCGTAAAAATAGCATATAAAGTGGCAGAAGCTGGAGATAGTGTATTGCTTTCACCAGCGTGTGCAAGTTTCGATTTGTTCGAAAACTATGAAGATAGAGGTAGGCAATTTAAAAATGCTGTTAGAAATTTATAATAATAAAATAAAAGCACCTGTCTTTTCTTACTTGATGGGCAATTTTTAATTAAACAAATAGGTTCTGTGTCTCAGCATAGAATAGAAAAAAATTAGTGAATTTTTGAAGAAAAATAATGCAACAACTATTTAATAACATAAAAGGAGATCGATTAATTTGGGCAATAGCTGCATTACTGGCTATATTCTCATTTCTTCCTGTTTATAGTGCTGCAAGTAATTTAGTAAATGTAGGAGGAGGGAATACGTCTTCATACTTTATTAAACACTTTATGCATTTATTTTTAGGGTTCTCCATTATGTATGGTGTACATAAAGTTCCTTATCGCTATTTCCGTGGTTTGTCTATGGTCATGATACCTATAGTTTTAGTACTGCTTGTGGTTACAATAATGCAAGGCACAACAATTGCAGGAGCAAATGCAAGTCGATGGATTCGAATTCCATTTGTTAATATGTCGTTTCAAACATCAACCTTGGCATCAGTAGTTTTAATGGTTTATGTCGCAAGGTATATGTCGAAAGTAAAAGATAAAAAAGTATCATTTAAAGAGTCTATTTTACCCCTTTGGTTGCCTGTGTTTCTGATTTTAATATTGATTTTACCCTCAAATTTTTCTACTACAGCACTTATGTTTTTAATGGTTGTTGTTTTAGTGTTTTTAGGTGGTTATCCTCTACGTTATTTAGCAGTAATAATTGGTTCTGGTATTTTAGCTTTAACCTTATTTGTTTTAGTAGCAAAAGCTTTTCCAGATTCAATGCCAAATCGTATTGATACTTGGATAAGCAGGATTGAAAATTTTTCAGATGAAGGAGATACAGAGGCAGATTATCAAATTGAAAGAGCAAAAATAGCTATAGCATCAGGAGAATTAACAGGAGTTGGTCCAGGAAAAAGCTCACAAAAAAACTTTTTACCACAGTCGTCTTCAGATTTCATCTTTGCTATTATAATTGAAGAATATGGACTTTTAGGAGGCTTATTTTTAATGATTATGTACATGTGGTTGTTGTTTAGAATTGTAATAGTTGCGCAAAAATCAGACACTATTTTCGGTAAGCTATTAGTGCTAGGTGTTGGCATTCCAATTGTATTTCAAGCCATGATAAATATGGCAGTCGCAGTAGAGTTGTTTCCAGTAACAGGACAAACATTACCGTTAATTAGTAGTGGAGGAACTTCTATTTGGATGACGTGTTTAGCCATAGGAATAATATTAAGCGTAAGTGCAAAAAGAGAAGAAATTAAAGGAAAAGTAAATGAAGATGGAATTGAACAGAATCCATTAGAGATTCTTTCGGAAGCTATATAAATGAGTAAGTATAAAATAATATTATCAGGTGGAGGAACAGGTGGACATATCTATCCTGCTATTGCTATTGCAAACGAATTAAAATCGCGTTTTCCAGATGCCGAATTTCTTTTTGTTGGTGCTAAAGATCGCATGGAAATGGAAAAAATACCTCAAGCTGGTTATAAAATTAAAGGCTTGTGGATTACTGGGATTGAAAGAAAACTAACACTTAAAAATTTAATGTTTCCATTTAAACTTATTAATAGTTTATGGAATGCAAGAAAGATCGTAACGCAATTTAAACCAGATGTTGCTATAGGAACTGGAGGTTTTGCAAGTGGGCCATTATTACAAATTGCAGTTTCTAAAGGCATACCCAGTTTAATACAAGAGCAAAATTCTTATCCAGGAATTACAAATAAATTATTGTCTAAAAAAGCGCAAAAAATTTGTGTGGCTTACGATGGTTTAGAACGGTTTTTCCCAAAGCATAAAATCTTAAAAACAGGAAACCCTGTGCGTCAAGATTTGTTAAATATTAGCTCTAAAAGAGATGAAGCAATAAAGCATTTTGGTTTAGTTGAAGGAAAAAAAACACTCTTAGTTTTAGGCGGAAGTTTAGGAGCGAAAGCTATAAATGAATTAATAAAGCGAGAGTTAGATTTTTTGCAGACCCAACAAGTGCAAATTATCTGGCAAACAGGAAAGCTGTATTACAACGATTATAAAATTAATGGAGATATAAAAAATGTACATATACATGAGTACATAAATAAAATGGATTTTGCATATGCAGCTGCAGATATTATTATTTCAAGAGCTGGAGCAGGATCTGTTTCAGAGCTATGTATAGTTGGAAAACCAGTTGTTTTTGTTCCTTCGCCTTATGTGGCAGAAGACCACCAAACCAAAAACGCAAAAGCAATAGTAGATGAGAATGCGGCTTTAATGATTGCGCAAGAGGATTTAGAAGTCGATTTTAAAAATAAATTTTCTCAATTGGTGGCTTCAGCTAAAAAACAAAAACAATTAAGTGCTAATATTAAAAAATTAGCATTAGTAAATGCAACAAAAGAAATAGCAGATGAAGTTGAAAAACTTTTGAAGAACTAATATGAATTTAAACAACATACATAACATCTACTTTGTAGGCATTGGCGGTATTGGCATGAGTGCAATAGCGCGCTACTTTCATGCAACCAATAAATATGTTGCAGGTTACGATAAAACGAAAACCGAAATAACAAACGCACTTGAAAATTTGGGCATAAAAGTAAATTTTGAAGAGGCGCTTGAAAATATAGAAGCTCTTTTTCTAAATTCTAAAACAACTTTAGTTGTTTATACACCTGCAATTCCTAAAGAGAATAAGCAATTAAATTATTTTATAGAAGAAGGTTTTAAGGTTTTAAAACGTTCTGAAATTTTAGGATTAATTACAGAAAACACATATTGTTTAGCTGTTGCAGGTACGCATGGTAAAACGACGACAACCAGTATTCTTGGTCATATAATGATGGAGTGTCATGTGCCACTTACTGCTTTTTTAGGCGGAATTAGCGAGAATTACAATTCTAATTTAATATTAAATGGTAGTGAAGTAAGTGTTGTTGAGGCTGATGAGTTTGATCGTTCTTTTTTAACATTGTCGCCAGATTTAGCATGTATTACCTCTATGGATGCAGATCATTTAGATATTTATGGTGATGGTTTAGAATTAGTAAAAACTTTCGAAGATTTTTCAAAAAAACTAAAACCAAACGGTAAGCTATTTGTTAAAAACGGATTGCCCTTAAAAGGAATTACTTACGGTATTGAAGATGATTCAGACTATTGCGCTAAAAATATAAAAATACAAAATGGCACATATGTGTTTGATGTTAAAACACCAAACACTGTGCTAAAACAAGTCCAATTTAACCTACCTGGTAGACATAATTTGTCGAATGCATTAATAGCTTTAGCGATGGCTGTAGAATATGGTATCCCTACACCGCAGCTCGCTAAAGCATTAGCATCTTATAAAGGTGTAAAGCGTCGATTTACCTACCAAATTAAAACAGATACGCTTGTTTTTATAGATGACTACGCACATCATCCCGAAGAAATAAAAGCGGTGTATCAAGCCGTTCGAGAAATGTATCCAGAAGATAAAATTTTGGCAGTATTTCAACCTCATTTATACTCTAGAACAAGAGATTTTATTACAGAATTTGCGAAGAGTCTTTCTAAGTTCGATGAGGTGCTATTATTAGATATTTATCCTGCAAGAGAATTACCAATAGATGGTGTGAATTCTAAATGGCTTTTAAATAAAATAAACAACCCAAAAAAAGAATTAATTCAGAAATCAGAAATAATTAAAAAAATAAAAAAAAGTAAAGCTAAAATAATTCTTACAATTGGAGCTGGAGATATTGGAGCAGAAGTTAATAAAATAAAGCAAGCATTGGTAAATGAAAATTAATTGGAACTACATAAAAACTATTGTATTACTTGGTGTAGTCGTGTTTTTGTACGCTTTTTCATCTGCTAAAAACGGTAAAAGAAAAGTGCTTAAACCAACGATAGAGTTTGTGGACGACCAAAAACCATTTATTACGCATGCGACTGTTAGTAAATTGTTAATACAAAATCAACTACCTGTTACGAGTGTGCCTAAAGAAACTTTAGATTTGAATGTATTAGAATCTGCCCTGAATGCTAATGCAATGATTGAAAAGGCCGAAGTGTTTTTAAATGTAAATGGAGATTTTTCAGCAAAAATAAAACAGAAAAAACCTATAGCAAGAGTTTTAAGTTCAAGCTCTTATTACATAGATAACAAAGGTAATTACATGCCATTGTCTTCTAATTACACTGCACGAGTGCCTATGGTAACTGGTATAGTGAATAAGAGAAAATTAAGTAATGTTTTTACCATTGCGAATAGAATTGAGGGCGACGATTTTTTAAAGAAAAATGTCGTCTCAATTCATGAAAATGAAGATTTGTCTATTAGTTTAAAGTTAAGACAATGCAAATTTATAGTGCAATTAGGACAACTTGAATATTTAGATAAAAAAATAAACAATTTAAAAGCGTTTTATAAAAAGGCGATGAAGGATAAAAGTTTAAAAAAATACAGTAAAGTGAATTTGCAATTTGAAAACCAAGTTGTTTGCACTAAAGTATAAATTATGGAACAGAATTTAGCAGTTGGATTAGACATTGGAACCACAAAAATTGTGGCAATGATTGGCCGTAAAAACGAATATGGTAAAGTTGAAATTTTAGGCATTGGTAAGTCTAAAAGCTTAGGGGTACATCGTGGTGTAGTAAATAATATTACACAAACAATACAGTCTATTCAATTAGCAATACAGGAAGCAGAAGCTGCTGCAGCTGCTAAAATAGAAGGTGTAACAGTTGGTATTGCAGGACAACACATTCGTAGTTTACAGCATAGCGATTATATAACAAGAGCAAACTCTGAAACAGTTATAGATGAAGATGATATAGAACGTTTAATAAACCAAGTGCACAAGTTGGTTATGTTACCTGGAGAAGAAATTATACATGTTTTACCTCAAGAATATAAAGTTGATGGTCAAGCAGAAATAAAAGAACCAATAGGTATGTATGGTGGAAGATTGGAAGCAAATTTCCATGTAGTAGTTGGTCAAGTAACTTCTATAAGAAACATTGGACGTTGCGTTAAAAGTGCAGGGATAGAATTAGAAGGTATCACATTAGAACCCTTAGCATCTGCAAATGCAGTTTTAAGTCAAGAGGAAAAAGAAGCAGGAGTTGCGTTGATTGATATAGGTGGAGGAACAACAGATTTAGCCATTTTTAGAGATGGTATTATTAGACACACAGCAGTCATTCCTTTTGGAGGAAATGTAATTACAGAAGACATAAAAGAAGGCTGTTCTATAATAGAAAAACAAGCCGAATTACTTAAAATAAAGTTTGGTTCTGCATGGCCTGGAGAAAATAAAGATAACGAAATTGTATCGATTCCAGGGTTACGCGGTAGAGATCCCAAAGAAATAACGCTTAAAAATTTATCTAAAATAATTCATGCAAGAGTTGTCGAAATTATAGAGCAAGTATATGTAGAGATTAAAAACTATGGTCACGAAGAGCAAAAGAAAAAACTAATAGCAGGAATTGTATTAACAGGTGGAGGAAGCCAGTTAAAACACCTAAAGCAGTTAGTAGAATATATAACAGGAATGGACACCAGAGTTGGCTACCCAAACGAGCATTTGGCTGGAGATAGCGATGATGCCATAACAAGCCCATTATTTGCAACAGCTGTTGGTTTAGTAATGGATGGCTTAAAACGACAAGAGCGTGTTAAGGCTGAAACTGTTTTTGAAGAAGAAGCTGCTGAAGAATCTAATGTGTTAAAAGCAGAACCAACAGTAGAGCCAATAAAAAAACCAAAACGCTCTTTTTTAGATGCGTTAACAGAGCGTGTTAAAGATTTTTTAGATAACGCAGAATAATAAAATATAAAAGCGACGTTGCACAGCAACGTCTAAACAATTGATTAAATTAAATAGAATTTTATGAGCAACAAAGAATTCGAAAGTATTGCCTTTGATTTACCTAAAAATCAATCTAACGTCATCAAGGTTATTGGTGTTGGTGGAGGTGGTAGTAACGCTATTAACCACATGTTTCTTCAAGGCATCAAAGGAGTAGATTTTGTAATCTGTAATACAGATGCGCAAGCACTACAAAATAGTGGTGTTCCAAACAAAATTCAATTAGGAGTAAACCTAACCGAAGGTCTTGGTGCAGGAGCCAATCCAGAAGTTGGTATGCAATCTGCTGTAGAGAGTTTCGAGGAAATTAAAACAATGCTTGGTACCAATACAAAAATGGTATTTATTACAGCAGGAATGGGTGGAGGAACTGGAACAGGAGCAGCACCAATTATTGCTAAAATGGCAAAGGAATTAGATGTTTTAACGGTTGGTATTGTAACAATGCCTTTTCAGTTTGAAGGAAAAATGCGTGTTGAGCAAGCTCAAGAAGGTATAGAGAAACTTCGTGCAGAAGTAGATTCGCTTATTGTAATTAACAATAATAAACTTCGTGAGGTTTATGGGAATCTTGGTTTTAAAGCAGGATTTTCTAAAGCAGATGAGGTTTTGGCTACAGCAGCTAAAGGAATTGCAGAGGTAATTACACACCACTATACACAAAATATTGATTTACGAGATGCAAAAACAGTATTAAGTAATAGTGGAACTGCAATTATGGGATCTTCAACATCTTCTGGACAAAATAGAGCACAAGATGCAATTTCTAAAGCCTTAGACTCTCCTTTATTAAACGATAATAAAATTACTGGAGCTAAAAACGTATTGTTGCTAATCGTTTCTGGATCTGAAGAAATTACTATTGATGAGATTGGAGAAATTAACGATCATATTCAATCGCAAGCAGGTCATGGCGCAAACATTATTATGGGTGTTGGTGAAGACGAAGCTTTAGAAGAATCTATTGCTGTAACTATTATTGCTACAGGTTTTAATATTGAACAACAAGACGAAATTTCTAACACAGAAACAAAAAAAGTTATTCATGCTCTTGAAGAAGACCAAGGCATTGAAAAAGAGTTAACACCAAACGAAGCGTCTCCAGCAATTATAACACCAGATATTGTTTTAGAGAAACCAGAACCACCAAAAATTGTAAAGCATACTTTAGATTTAAACGAAGATACCGAAGACCCATTAAGTAAAAAGGAAATGAATTTGGTAAACAAACAAAGAAGTGTTTCTTTAGAAGAATTAGGATTGGTGTCTACAACCGAAATTATTAAAAACATGGATGTGGTTTACGACGAAGTTGTTGCTACTTTTAATACTGAAGAAGAATTTATTATTACTTCAACTAAAGATAATTTAGAAAATTTTGATGCTTTAGAGATAGAAGATGAAGAAGAAAAACAACAAATAACACTAAGTTTCGATTTGCCTATAAATGAAGCTAATGTAGAGTTAGATAGTGAAGTTGTTAATGAAAATGAAGCAAATGTTGTTCACGATTTAAATGCAATAGAGGTTAATGATCATGTTGAACTAATTCCAGTAACAGAGATTCGTGAAAACGAAGAAGTACGTTATGTTTTAGACGATTATCTTGAAGTAAATTCTACAATAAACGCAAAAGATAAAACGGTTAAAGTTCATGAAATAGTAGATGAAGAGGTTGTTTTCGAGAAGAAAGTTATCACTCAAGAAAAAGTTATTAAAATCCCTGAAGAAGAACAGGACCCAATGAATAGTTCAATATCAGATATTTTAAAAGATAGAGCAGATGATAGAAGACAAATAATGAAGTCTTTTAATCATAAATTTAATACTTCTAAAATAGATGATATTGAAAAAATCCCAGCTTATAAAAGACAAGGCTTACATCTTGATGAAACACAACATTCGTCATCAGAGAATAAGGTGTCTAAAACAAGTTTAAGCGTAGATGATAATAATGATATTCAATTAAGAAATAACAATTCGTTCTTACACGATAATGTAGATTAAAAAACATATTTCAATTAATCTATTCTAACCCAAAACGTTCTTCAACGTTTTGGGTTTTTTAATTATAATTTTCACTGTAAACAGGGTGTTAACTAATGTTTACTTTTCCCTATCTTCGTAATTCTAAAACAATAATAATATGAGTTTATCAGTAAATATCATGACAGCCTTAAAAGAGGCAATGAAAAGTAAAGACACGGTAGCCTTAACAGCATTGCGTGCAGTAAAATCTGCCATACTATTAGCGCAAACAGAAAGTGGAGCAAAAGAAGAGTTAACAGAAGAT
>Ga0079202_10001099_pt1 | contig 10065 bp, 5 predicted proteins | sample PorBlaBluebeHill_FD_68601 | JGI IMG/M metagenome (GOLD analysis project Ga0079202, IMG submission 68601) | Marine algae microbial communities from Blueberry Hill - Blueberry Hill, Maine | ecosystem: Host-associated > Algae > Red algae > Blade | place: USA: Blueberry Hill, Maine
TCTGCCAACATGGTTTTTTCCAAGTGCTCTATAGTATTAACCGTAGGAGGTGTGTGCGAAATTATATTTCTTGCCCATTTGTAATGACCAGGATGTCTCAGAGTTTGGTAGTCCATATTTCTCACCCTTCCCTCTAAGGCTTCTGGTAAATCTGCTGCACCTCCAGAAGTAAAACTTTCTTCATATTCTTGACCATCAATAATCAATCGTTGAATCTCATTTAACGAGGGTATAGAAACAGTTTTATAATCTCTTACCGCTATTGCATCTTTGACGTATTCAGTGGCTACGCCGATTGGGCTCCAAGTAAAGGCATAAAAATGTGAGGGCAATACATTGTCAGAAAGTGCCCCAACATTCATTTTGATTCTATCAACTTTATCAACGCCAAAGCTACTTGTAAATTCATTGAACAGTTTCATTGCCAGAACATTAATAAAGCCTGGTGCCAAGCCTGTCTGTAAAATAAATCCTGTGTTAGAATTTTTAGCAATTTCTGTAACTTGATTGGTTTCATCCACATACTCCGTCAAGTTTGCATAGTGCATATCGTTGTCTTTGGCAAATTGAGCCATTCTAGGAGCTTGACTTCCTGGTAGACAATCAAGAATAATATCACACTCTTTGAGAATCTTATCAAATTCATCATTTGTTCCAGATTCAGGCATAACAAAAGATTCGACTATATCACTTTGCTCTGTTCCTTCATCTATGAATTTCTTTGCACCATTGGCTGCATCTTCATTTCGATCACCAATGTATATTTTACAATCAAAATCTGATTTTTCTGCTAGGATCAGACCTGTTGCTTGTCCGATTCCTCCAGCTCCTGCTATTAGTATTTTATGACTCATTGTTTATCATTTATTAGTTAAGTAGCTGCGAAAGTAATCTAAGTTTTGAGAACGCACAAACGTGTTATGTCCGCTTGTAGTATATAGGTCAATATTAATATATTAAGATTATTTGTAATATGTAATATATTGTCTTACATTAGCAATTGATTATCCAAAAATCGCAATTAGATGACTCGAAAGAAGAGAAAATCCAAGAAAAAGGGCTTTTCACAATTTTTGAAAGACGAACGTACATGGAAGATAGCAGGCTTGCTCTGTCTATTCCTTGGCCTATACCTCACCATAGCTTTTATCTCCTATTTCTTTACTTGGGAACTTGACCAAGATAAAGTGATCAATAATTCTTGGTCAGCAATGCTCGAAAAAGATATTACCGTTGACAATTGGCTAGGTCGCCTAGGAGCAATAACTTCCAACGCCTTTTTTTACTGGGGTTTTGGAATTAGTTCGTTTGGATTCATAGCTATTTTGATAAAAATGGGTCTTTCGCTAGTAAGAAATACTCCATTTATAGAAGTTGCAAAATTTGCCGTTCATGCAATATTGATTATGGCACTTTGCTCCGTAGTAATAGAATTTGTCATGAGTTCATCCAAGTTTAGTTGGGGAGGAGTCATGGGTCAAAGTGTATTTATATGGATGACTAATTTTGTTGGCAAATTAGGTTTGTTGTTACTTATAGCATTGGTGCTTGGCGTTACCGCAATCTGGTTTGTTAATCCTAAGTTGAGTCCTGTTTTGGCGGAAGCCTCTGATAAGCCTTTCGGCAAATTTAGCCTTCCAAGTTTTGATTTCTTCCACTCTAGCGAAGGAGTAGCTGGCAGAGTTTCTAAAAAAGCTGAAAAAAGAGGGTACTTCGGGAGACTAGAAGAAATGATGTCTGAATCAGAAAGTGATGATGAAGTTGCTACAGCAACTGCAGCTCCAAACGATAAAGTTTCTCCTCTTAATAATCCAACGGCCTTCCCTGATTATCAACCAGGAATGGATTTGGCTTTGCCAGCAGATGATGAAAAGCCAAAAGCAAGACAAAAGCCAAAGGTGCTACAAGATCTTATGTTAGACCTTGTCAATCCTGATGAGATAAAAGATGAAGTAAAACCCACACAAGAAGAAACGGTTAGCGTGCCTATAGAAACTTCTTCAGCTCCTGTTGCTGAGAGTAATGTTATCAATCCAGCCATTCCAGGCCCAGCTGCAGCTGCAGGTGTTCCTGATTTACCATTTGAAGTGGCGGATAAACCCGAAGGAGATTCTAAGGTGCTACCCGTACAAGAAGAGGAAGATATTTCTACTCTCACTCCTTATGATCCAACAGCAGATCTTAGCAATTACAATTATCCGAGTGTTGAGCTGCTAGAAGATTATGCAGATAGGAAAGTGACAATTGATAGAGAAGAGCTTGAAGCAAATAAGAATCAAATTGTAGAAACACTTTCTCATTACAAAGTTTCAATCACAGGGATTAGAGCAACCATCGGTCCTACTGTAACGCTGTATGAAATCATACCAAAGCCGGGCACCAAGATTAAGTCAATAAAGAGTCTTGAAAATGATATAGCCTTGAGCTTATCAGCTTTAGGAATTAGAATCATCGCACCGATTCCAGGAAAGGGAACAATTGGTATCGAGGTTCCAAACAAAAAGAAAAATATCGTTGCCTTCAAAGAGGTCATCAATAATGATAAATTTATGAAGGCTAAAATGGCGCTTCCTATCGCTTTAGGAAAAACCATCGCCAATGAAATATTTGTAGCCGACTTAGCCAAAATGCCTCACCTTCTTATTGCAGGTGCTACAGGACAGGGTAAGTCAGTTGGTATCAATGTGATCCTGATGTCATTGCTTTATAAGCAGCATCCATCACAGGTGAAAATTGTCATGATTGATCCGAAGAAAGTAGAATTATTCCCTTATTCTAAATTGGATAAGCACTTCCTAACTTTTTTACCTGATCAAGAAGAACCAATTATCACAGATACTGCTAAGGCGATACATACCTTAAACTCCTTGACTTTAGAAATGGATAACAGGTACGATCTCTTGAAAAAGGCTCGAGTTAGAAATATCAAAGAATACAATAAGAAGTATGTAGATAGAAAATTAAATCCAAATGATGGGCATAAGTACATGCCATACATCGTACTCGTTATTGATGAGTTTGCAGATTTAATTATGACAGCAGGAAAGGAAATAGAATTACCAATAGCAAGATTAGCACAACTATCAAGAGCCATTGGAATTCACCTAATCATTGCAACACAAAGACCTACAACAAATATCATTACAGGGATGATCAAAGCGAACTTCCCAGCAAGAATGTCTTTCAAGGTTACATCCAATATTGATTCTAGAACCATTCTTGATCACAAAGGAGCAGAGCAACTAGTAGGTATGGGTGATATGTTATTTACCATTGGCGCAGACCTTATAAGGATACAGTGTGCATTCGTCGATACGCCAGAAGTAGAAAGAGTTATCGATCACATAGATGAACAACAATCCTATCCTCAGCCATACTTCTTACCAGAAGTAGTAGATGAAGCAGATATCAGTGGAAAAGGACAAAACCTTAAGTGGTCAGACCTAGATTCTATGTTTGAAGAAGCTGCAAGATTGGTAGTAGGTGGACAACATGGATCAACATCAATGATTCAAAGAAAACTGCAGTTAGGATATAACAGAGCAGGAAGAATTATGGATCAAATGTGTACGCTTGGAATAGTTGGAGATACCAACGGAAGTAAGCCAAGAGAAGTTCTGTTCCACTCAGAAATTGAACTTAATCAATACCTTAAGCATTTGAAAGAGCAATAATTAAGGTTTAAGAACTATAGGTTGGTATAATTGTAAAATGAGGAGCATGCTTGATTGTATGCTCCCTTTTTTCTATTTTAGAATTTATGGAAGATCAAAAGGTTTATTATTTACTGTTAGTCCTGGGTGTAGTTTTTTTTGTATTTTCCTTTATATATTTCACAAAACAATCAAGGCACTAAGGCTTATCAATAAAAGTAAATCTTGGCCCTCAACAAATGGAACAATCCTAAATGCAAAACTAAGACATCATATTGATAACTTTGACGAACAAGCTTCAGTAAAATTCTTTTTAATTATTGAATATAACTATCAAATTTTAGATAAAAATTTCAACTCCGAGAAAAGATATGCTTCAGATTCTATTTTGAACTTAAAGTTTAAGCCAGCCAGTCCAAAAGAAAAGGAAGTGAAGAAGCTATTAAGTTTGCGAAAGCTAAAGAAGCCTGCTTACCGGGAAAAAGTAAATGAACTTTTAGAAAATTTTAAAGGTGATAAAATTAAAGTCTTTTACAATCCAGAAAATCCAGGACAAGCCTGTCTCTTGACAGATACTCCTATGGGTATTTATGGTCATTTCATTGGTGCGACACTGATACTTACAGCTTCTGTTGGCTTACTATTTTTATAACAAAAATTATTTTGATAACAATTATTATATGAAAAACTTGACTTACTTATCACTTGTTTTTGCCGTTCTTATAACATCCTGCAAAGACACCAATCAATACTCCCATATTGAAGTGTACAATAACTTCAATGAAGAAGTCGAATTTACACTCAATAATGAACGACATACGATAAAGTCTAAAGGACTTTCATATTTTGCTAGCCCAAAACGAGCTCAGCTATTTCAGTTTGGCCAGGTAAAGGAATTAATTAAAACAAAAGAAAATGAACGTTTCCTTATCAACCTAGCATTAGATACAATTATTAAGGAAGAGTTGTTGTACGGTAGTTCCTATAGTTCGGATCCTAACGCCTCAGGTGGTTCAATACCTTCTAACTTAATCAAACTGAGAGGTAATAAATATTTCGGTCCTTATGAAGTGATTACCCAAAAGCTTACCATCAGAAAGTATGATTTTTCTATGAATGAGAAAGCACCTTCAATGATAAGCTCAAATGACGCAAATTGGAAAGGTAGGAGTGTTTACAAAAACTGGACAGAATACTTCAAGCTTTCAACCGTCGATGAATTTGTAGCTAGTAGAAAATCCTTGAATGAATCTAAAGAATTTATATTCCCAATTGTTTTAGCTTCCGCAAAAATCTTAAATAATGAGATCAGTATAACTATGCAACAACAAGCAATTTTCCTCAAAAAAAATGGGGAGGGTATTGGAGATATTTCTAGCGCAAGAGTAACATCAGATGATAGACTAGAACTGCTAAAGCCAAGACTTTATAACAAAGAAAAGGATGGAGCGATAAAAGAAAAAATCATCATCATACCAGACTGTAGCATTGTCTTGAAAGATGGCACCAAAAACAAAGACGCAAAAGTAGATATTGTTCTTGTGGAGAATCATCCTAATGCAAGAGTAGTGGTTCGGTAGGTGATTTTCAATACCATCAATTAAACTCAAAAAAAACATTCATAAAACAAATTAGCAAGTCGAGTTTGTGCTTGCCTGCCTCCGGCAGGTTTGACATTTGTGTTTGAGATTAAATTTCAATAGCTTATGCCTGCCAGATGTATTAGTAAGATTGATAAGATGTCAAGAATCCAAATGAAAGTTCAAACATCCAACTCAAGTAAACATATAATTATAATTAACTCTGTAGGATTTCAGTCTCAAGAAATAACAATGAAAAAAGATTTTTTAAGTACCAACTTACATCACCACAAACCTCTCAATAGTAAAATCTCCGTCAACAGCAATAGCCAGTATATACACTCCTTGTCCTAGATTCGAAACATGAAGCAACTCTTCTGTGCCTAGTGCACCATCCATCAATAATTGACCTTGAGTGTCATAGATTGTATAAGTTGATTGATGAGAAGAACACTGCTTACAAGCAACTTTCAATACTTCACTAGTAGGATTGGGGCTGATCGTGACTCCTAATTTTTTAGATACATCTTCTGTTGAAGATTCTAGTAAGATGGTAAAGTCGTGACTAAAGCTACAATTATTTGCATCTGTGATATCTACCGTATAATCTCCTTGTAATAAACTAAAAAAACCATCTTCATTTTCTATGCCTTCTACATTAAACTCATAGGGTGGAGTGCCGCCTGCTATTGTAAATTCTGCCGTACCTGCAAGATTTCCAGCTGGTGTTAAAACTTCAGTTTCAATGCTGAGCTCATCAGGCTGAGTAATTTCAAAATCTGCAACGGCAGTACATCCATCGGGATTGGTCACTGTCAGACTATATTCCGCAGCCGCCATTTGAATTGGGTTTATATCTTCAATATTCCAGTCATAACTGCTGACTCCTATATTGCTTTCAACATTCAATTCTATTCTGCCGTTTTCCAAGCCAAAACAACTTACATGATTGATGATTGTCACGTCGACAAATACTGGTTCACTTACTGTTGTTTCAAATTCAAAAATTTCAGAAGTACATCCTTGGGCATCAATCACCTGAATGCTGTGTGGTCCATCTTCCAACCTTAGCAGATCATCTACTAAGATTGTATCTGTTTCGTCAAGGATATAATAATAAGGCAGACTTCCGTCAAATATGTTCGCTTCGAAGAATCCACCTTCAGCACTGCATTCAGAATCTGTGATCACAACATCCTCAATAACTAATTCCTCAAATTCAATTATTTCTACTTCAGTTACAAAATCTTCCGCACAATTTCCACTGCTCAATACTTGGATTGTATGAACGCCTCCACCAACATTTTGTATCACAGAACTTGATTGCGGGATGCCATTAAAGATATAACTATAAGGTGCTGCACCTCCCATTACTTCTAAAGTGATTTCAGTGGTTTCACCAGCACATATCAATTCATCAGGAATGATTGTGTTTACATTCATCACTCCATCTACTGGAAATATTTCTAGGTCAAATGTTTCTTCGCAATTACTCTCGTCAAAAACGGCAAGAGTTATATTTCCTGCTTCCAAGTTTTCAAAAACTCCCGTTGTATTTGTTTGCCCATTAAGCTCATATGTCAGTATGCCATTGCCTCCTTCAGCCGAAAATTCTAAAGATGTAAGTCCTGTGGTACATTCAGCATTGATAGAAATTCCAGATTCAATGATTTGATTAGCGCCGAACTCAATATCTTCTTCTACAAGAATGCAGTCATTAGCTCCATATACAATTAGTGTATGAAATCCAGAAGGAATGCTAGAGTAAGAAGAAGCTCCACTTGGTGCACCTTCACTAAGTTCAATAGATATTGGAAGTGATGTATTATTAATGTATGACAAAGACCCATTTGACGAATTAAAACAGCTTGGATCAATTAGCTCAAATTCAAGATCGTAATAATAGTCAGAGTCAATAGTAAATGAACCAGTTTCCTGACAGCCATCGTTATTAGAAGCGGTATAATTATATGTGCCATCTGCAAGACCCGTTATCAAGCCCATGGTCGTAGTCATACCATTATCCAATTCTATATTGTCTATTCCATCGGTTGGATTAGAAATGAATTCTACCGAGACAGCATTTGGATCTGTTTCACAATCATCTTCAGATGGGTAAATTATATCCAATGCAATTTCATCAAAAGGATCATTGTCCACTTCTAGAGTATATATTAATTCGCTCGTACAACCTTGAGCGTCTTCTGCAGTAATCGCATATTCTCCAGCAGTTAGACTATTAAATATATTGTTGGGATCAGTCAAAGTCTGATTGATTGTAACTTGAATATTATCAGTCGTCACCACTTCAAATGATCCATTGGCATTAGTACCACATGGATGATTGACTTCTGTCACTTCGATAAGAATTTGATTTGGAGCATTTGTAAGTTCGAATTCCATTTGTTCCACGCAGTTCTGACTGTCAGTAACTTCGATAATATAGACGCCTGCAGATAAATTGCTAAAGAAATTGTTTTGATCTGTCATTGTTTGGTTCACTGTCACAGACAGGTTGCCAGCATTACCTCCCGTAGCAACTAAGCCAAAAGACCCATTGGCCATTCCTCCACATGGATTTGTAATAGCTACAATTTCTACAAAGATAGGAGCTGCAGTTCCTATACTAAAACTCTCAGACTGACTTGCATTTGTTGCATCTTGAATGATAGCAGTATAATCCCCACCAGATAAATTTGTAAACAATCCAGTTCCTTGAAAATTTACTCCATCCAATGAATAACTATAGAGTGGAGTTCCACCACTTGCCGTAATGTCGACTGCGCCATTGGCTACTCCAGCACAAGATTCATCTGTTGTCGATAATATGGTTACAATGATTGGATCTGGCGGAGGAATATTTTCGCATTTCGTTAGATGTGCACCAATCAAACCTGGTCTCACTTCTTCAATAATAAAATGCATGTAATCTACTTGATCCTCTGAAAATGCAATCATACAATCATCATCTACATAATCCATGAAGTTCATAAAGAAGATTGCAGAGTTTCCGCAAGATGGAAAAGGGTGGTCAGGACAAAAGTAAGTTGGTTCCTCTTGTGTTGGAGTATCATCCATTCCATCATCTTCAGAACATCCACCAGTTCCTGGTCCCCAAACATGACTCAATCCGAGCCAATGCCCAATTTCATGCACAGTCGTTCTTCCCAAATCATAACTCAGTTGAGTTGCAAATCCGGGTCCTCCAAATGCTGTAGTCAAAACTGTTACTGCATCCCACATTGAAGGGATGGTATATTGTGTACTTGGGATAGGCGAAAATCCCAAATCTTGGATCGTTGAGGTAACATATATATTTAAGTAAAGACTATTGTCCCAAATTGTTTCAGGCATGATAGTCGTCATAAAGTTTTCATCGTAATTGAGGTCGGTTGCATATCGTGTTACTCCGTTTGTAGGATTACCATCTGGATCTAAAGTTGCCAAACAAAAACTAATATCTGACATACCGACATCAAACATTGCTGGCACATTAGAGATATCAGAATTAAGGGCAGGGAAATCTTCGTTGAGTACATCAATCTGAGATTGGATTCTTTCCATCGTCAGGTTATCTCCAGTTCCAACTGCTTGACCTGTGGGGTGCACAATGATAATATGTACTGGTATGGTTACAACTACATGGCTTCTTTCACTCGTTTCTCTTTTCTTTTTCCAGGCAGCAAGGGATTTTTTATAAGCATCTTCTGATATATCTACCGCTTCCGCAAATTTTGCCTTTAGTGTATGAGAACATCTATTTTGACCAAGGAGAGTCGATGTGCCCAAAAGAAAGAATAAAAGTATTATGTTGTTGAAAACTGAAATTCTCATTAAAAGGAACGATTTGTGTAAGTTATTTCGCAAATATAGCACCAAAAGGTTTTGTTAATCCTAAACTATCTGTAATACAAAACGCGAATTTGGTGTTAATGTAGTTAAGCAAACAAATTTAACATGAGAAATATTTCCTTTTTATGTCTATTTATAGGGTTTACCCTCAGTCTTTCTGCCCAACTAGTCTTTGATACGGCTGAAGAGGCAGAAAAGCAATATGAGCAGAATATCAAACAAACTCATTTGGAAGGTGTTTATATTCCTGCTAGTATCGATGAGGCAATTCAAGAGATAAAAAAATTAAGCACTGAGGAAGACTTAAAAAAATTTGCGGAAGCGCCTATAGATGATGTAGCAGAGAGGTTACAAGCAGGACTCGGGAGATGGATGATTGTCAACTGGCAATTTTATTCAGGTTCAAGACTTTCTCATCTGATAAAATCAAAAGGAGTTATGACCCCAGATGGAATGGCTCAATATTTAATAAGATATTTACATGCTGACTTAAATAATATAAGTCCAAACGAAGAAGCTATTATAAAAAAAGTGAATGCTAATCACGAAGCAGAAATGAAGAAATCGAGGAAGAACGATAAACTAATTAAGAAAGAGATTCGGAAAATTAAAGATCCGGATCAGGACTAGAATAATGTCCTAATAGATCTTTTCATGCAAGGTCAAGCTTGCTATTTATAAATTTTGGTATACATTTGCAGCACGTTTACTATTTCTAACCCCTAGAAATTTTAAATTACTAAATCGATATTTTATTCATTCTCTTTAAAGAAAACACTAGAACATGGCGAAAAAGATGCTGATTGTGGAGTCACCTGCCAAGGCGAAAACCATAAGCAAATATCTTGATGGAGAGTTCATTGTAAAGTCTAGTTATGGACATATCAGAGATCTAGACAAAGGGAATAAGGGAATTGACAAAGAAAATAAGTTTGAACCTAACTACGTAGTTTCCCCTGAGAAAACCAAGGTTGTAAAAG
>Ga0079202_10001109_pt1 | contig 10033 bp, 1 predicted proteins | sample PorBlaBluebeHill_FD_68601 | JGI IMG/M metagenome (GOLD analysis project Ga0079202, IMG submission 68601) | Marine algae microbial communities from Blueberry Hill - Blueberry Hill, Maine | ecosystem: Host-associated > Algae > Red algae > Blade | place: USA: Blueberry Hill, Maine
CCAGGAACCACTGGTTCGGGAACTGCCGCAGATCCTTGGGTAATGTGTACTGATGCAATTTTGACTTTTGGGTCAGAAGGTGTGAATCCGACGCTGGGTTTACCCAATCCAGGTTTGGGCTTTATGCTCTACAACGATCAGCCGACAGTTCAAGACAACGTATTGTTTGATCCAGCAGCGACCTTGCTCATTTTCGGAATGATGGATGGTGCACCTGTATTGGACAACGGAACGGCCGCATTTCCTTTTGGACTACCTGCGGGAACTTTTACGATTGTACCAGTGATTATTGAAAACGTTGGCGTCATGCCGTTTACTTATCAGGAATGTACCGGCGTTGATTTAAATGGCGCATATCCGGTAGTCACTTTCGTTGATCCAGCAGTGAATCCAGATTGCTCGGTTGGTTGTACTGCAGCGATTGCGTCCATCAGTACGGATGACAATACCACATTCTGTTCATCACAGGAAGTTCCACCCAACGAAATCAACGTTACGGCTGAAGGCCTGAGCGGATCGATGCTGCTATATGTAGCTGACCAAGCAGGCAACATCATTGCTGGGCCTTATATGGATGGCTTTGTGGCCGGAACCGACTTTTCGCAAGACGCTCAAATCTATGCAGTGGCTTATCAAGGAGATCTTCCACCGCAAGTGATGAACATTTCCGAGCTGCCATCAGGAGAGTGCGGCGCACTCAGTACCAACAGCATTCCGGTGGTGTGGCTAGAAGGAACTTCAGGAAGCCCAATCACCAATAGCCCCACAACAGTTTGTGCGAGTATCGAAAATCAAATTACCGTTTTGAACAATGGAGGTTCGGGTACGATCTGGTTTGTACTAACGGATGGCGAATCGATCATTCAGCAAGTAAGCGAAGAGGGCACCTTTATGTTGCCAGCTGGCGCGCCTGGAACGTGTTTGGTATACAGTTTTGGATTTACTGGCCCAGAACCAGCGGTTGAAATTGGTGTTACAAGTGCTTTTGACTTATCGAGTGAATGCTCAGGTTTGAGCTTCGATCCCATAACCATCAACAAAGTAGACGACCTTGCACTTTGCGGCGACGACTGCACGGCTGATGCTGGTACTACCCCAACATTGGATAATTACTTCCTTTGTCCTGGCGAAATCATCCAGTTTTTCTATGAAGGCGGCGGTGGCGACGGCTTAAGCCAGATTTCTTTAATGGTGGATGCTAGCGGTAATATCGTTGATTACAGTGATAACCTCCACTCCTCAGAATTTTTCACTCCTGGTCAATACACAGGCTATACCTTGAGTTTGGCAACCGATGAAATTGGTGATATAGATGCTTGGATCGGTCAGTCGGTGGAGGATTTGGTAGCGGGTTTTATTTGTTTCGACTTGAATGAAATGGCAGAAACCATTTTCATTTTGGAGTCTGTGCAAACCACTGCTGAGTTGAGCTGCTTTAGTTGTACAGGTTTGGGAGAGATCACCTTTACCGTTCCAGGAGCTCTTGGAGCGGCCAATATATTTGGCTCCATCAACGGAGTGGGTTTCAATGCTGACATGATAGACGGTTCAATCAGCTTTGACTTTGACAATACAGAGCCGTTGGTGAATTGGAATTTTTCGATTACCACCAATGAAGTTTGTTCTTTTTTGGAAGGCAGTAGCGTTTGTGAAGATGATTGCGAAGGTCTAACCGCTGGAACGATTGCTACTGATAATCCAACCACTTTTTGTTTGGACGACGATACAGAGGACTTCATCGATGTTGCCTTTCCTGGTTCCAATGGTTGTGGCATTGTCTTTTTGCTAGCTGATGAGAGTGGTAATTTGATTGCTCCTTCTCAATTCGATGGTGTTTTTAATTTCACCGATGCAGCTGCAGGCGTTTGTTACATCTATGCAGTTGCTTTCGGTGATGCGAATCCGCCACTTTTCGATGTGGGAACTTTGGTCAGCGAAATACCTGACTTTGGTTGTTTTGCATTGAGTGAAAACTCGATCGAAGTAATCCGACAAGAGGGAGTCGATTGTGGTCTGGGTTGTGAAGATCCAGAAATTTTGGACGTAAATACGGTTTGTAATCCAGCTGGCAATCCATTGCAACTTTGGACTTTTACCGTAACTCCAGAATTGTCTTATGAGATCGCCGGTGCTCCGGCTACGCAAGTGAGCAATGACATAATCGAGTTGGCCATTGATCCGGGAATCCCATTTGAATTTACTATTACAAATCCAGCGGGATGTTCAACGACTTATTCAAATGCCAATGATGTAGATCTAGCTTGTGAAGAAGTAGAATGCGAAGCAGCAGTGGGTGTAGTGACTGCGGATGTAATTCCTTCCGGAACTTGCCTATCTCAAGGCATAAGTGTTAGCACAACAGGCGGAAACGCTGACTATGTCACCTATTATGTACTAATCGATTTGGGGCTATTCATTACACATATCAACACCACAGGTAGTTTCGTCATCACACCGGGTACTTATTCAGTCAACGTTGTCAACGTTCCAGTTGAGGAAACCGTTGCCGATCCACAGGCTTTGATTGGCAGCTTCTCGCTCGACTTTTTCGATAGCTTTAATTGCTCCGATCTCTTTACAGTGAATGAGCCGATCTTTTTGGAAGGCATGACATTGACTTACGAGGAGTTTTGCATGGACGATTCCATTTCAATGGCTACAGTTACCCTAATGTTGACAGAAATCAACGGTTTAGAAGCTGTTATAGGCATTGAAGGACTTCCGGATTTTACAACGCTCATCGGGCAGTCGTTTGATGTGCCGATTACGGAAGGAGAGGTTTTGGAGATCGATTGGATTACTGACGATAACTGCATAGGGGATATTAATACTCCAGTTGCTGGAAATCCATGTGGCGACCAACCGATTTGTGAGGCACTTGCTGGAGCAGTGTCGGTTGATGCTGAATTTATTTGTAGTGGAGGAACGGTTTCTGCTGCTTCTGTAGGTTCGAATGCAGCCTATGCTGATGTGTTCTTATTGTGGCAAAATGGAACAGTGCTAATGGCCAACGAAAGCGGTTTATTCAATCCAGCAAGCGGAAGTTATTCGGTTTCTTCCCTCAACTTACCAGTAGAAGATTTGACGGTCGATGCCGGCTTGTTGACAGATCCTGTAGCAAACTTTGAGTGCTTTGAGGCATCCAATGTGGTAGATGTTGTGGTTTTAGCAGCAGTAGTTGTCAGCCACGATTACGTTTGCGACGAAGGGGCAGGAGTTTTCGAAGTTACTTACTCGTTTTCAGGTGGTTTACCTGATTATGTGAATGCCAATGGTTCTGTTGGAATTGATGGAGAGTCGTCTTACCAGTCTACAGGAGATTTGACCAGCGAAGTGTTTCTAGGTGAAAACTTCACCGTTGAATACCCAGAGAATCAAACGTATAATGTGGTAGCCACAGATGCATTGGGTTGTAGTGATGCAGTATCGTTTACACCTGATCCTTGTACGAAAACGGCCATTGAGTTGCTGTATTTGCGGGCAGCGCAGAAGGAGGCCTCCAACGTAGTGCAATGGGCAACAGCCAGCGAAGGCGAAGGCGATTTGATGGTGTTGCAATTGTCTGATAACGGCTCAGACTTCAGTAATGCACGCGACATTCTATCACTTGGTTCAAACGTAACAAACACCTACGATTTTACAGATGAAGCCATCACGTCAACAAAATACTATCGTTTGATGATAGTAGATGCACAAGGTTTGCGGACTTACAGTGACATCATTAGCGTTGTCAGAAAAGCGAATGATCAGATTTCAGTTTATCCGAACCCGATTAATGATGTGCTCACGATTCAGGACCTTATGTCAGGCTCATTCATTGAGCTCTATGATGTGACAGGGAAAGTAATTTACAACTCCAAAGTGCAAGAATCTCAAATTCGCATTGATCTGTCAGACTTCCCATCGGGTGTTTACCATCTCATAGTTCAACATGAAGGAGGAGCAGAATTCAAGCGTTTGTTGAAGAACTAGCCTGATTTTGTCTTCAATCATTCAAGAAAGAGCGGTCATTGTAAAATGACCGCTCTTTCTTGTTTTGCACGCCTTATAAAAGCGCTGAGAGGCCACTAGAATATGATTTTATTACTATCTTCGCTCACGTATCCCACGATATCCAATATAAAATATAATAAATTAATAATTAATCATATCTAAATTCAAAACTGCTCTACAATGAGAAAACTAATACACGCGATTCCATTGATGCTATTAACCCTGCTTTTTTGCCTGGGTTCTGCTCAATTGAATGCTCAGTGTCCTGATCCTTTTACAGCTGGAGCTTTAGTTGCTTCGGGGCCAACAGAAGCATGTCCAGCGGACTATGCGAATGTTTTGTTTGCTTTCGACGGTATGCAGACTCCAGGTCTTGATCCTGTAGCTACAGGTGCTGCCGACGGTTACGGAGTGAACGTTGATTTAACTGCTGCAGGAGTTGGGCCAAATATCCCGCTCTTTGGAGTAGGTGAAGACGGCATTACTTTGGCCGATATCGAAGATATCTTGATTGGTGCTGGTCTCGCTTTGACTCCAGGTACTTATACCATTCAAGCAACATTTGCATACATCGGAGCTGACCCAATGGTGGGTCCTTCTAGTGCTGAATGTTACGAAGAGGTTGCGGCGAATTACTCGTTCACAGTTTTGGATCCATCAGATCCATTGTGTGGTGGAGTTATGGACATCGCAGGATGTACTGATCCAACAGCAATCAATTTCAACGCTGAAGCAACTGTCGATGATGGTTCATGTCAGTTCGCTGGAGATTGTGGAGAGCAGGTTGAGGTAACTATTGATTACACAATTGATCAATGGGCATCTGAAGCAAGTTGGGAATTGATTGACGGAGCAGGTGCTGTTGTTGCCTCTTTGGATTGTGGTTCATTAACTGATGTTCCTGGAGGACAGTCTTTCACAGATGTTGTTTGTTTAGATGCTGGAGCTTATACTTTGAATGTTTACGATGATTTCGGAGACGGATGGGTTTACGATGGTGGTCCTCAAGGAGGAATTACATTGACTGTTAACGGCGAGTACGTTGGTGGTGGTGACGCTCAGAATAATGCTGCCGGTGACGGAACAGTAGAGTGTGCTTCAGATTTGGAGTTCACGCAATGCTTTGGTATTGGTGGTGAAGCGGGTTGTTTAGATCCAGCAGCTATAAACTTCAGTGCAACTGCTGTATATGATTGTGGCGGATGTTTGTTTGCAGAAGATTCTGCTGACGAATGTGCGGATGCTACTCAAGTAGAATTGCCTGGTCCAACTGGTTTGAATGTTTACGGACCTTACGATGGTGGTGTTGCTACAGCATCTGATTCTGATCCAGCGTTTGCAGATTGTCTATTCCCAGCGGGTGATGTTTACAGCAATACGCAGTGGTTTTCTTTTGTTGGAGATGGAAATACATACATTGTATACACAAGTAATGCTTGTGCCACTGATAGTCTAGATCAGGCTTCTTGGGATTCACAAATGGTGATTTTCAGTGGTGACTGTGGAGCTTTGGCAGAAGTTGGATGTAATGAAGATTTAGGAGATGCTTTGTATGTTTCTGATCCAGCAACGGATTTTGAAGCAGGAGTGAATATTACTACGGAAGAAGGTGTTACTTACTATGTTTTGATTGATGGATATGAAGCTACAGTAGGAAACTATTGCTTGCGCATTGCCGGAGCTACTGAATGTACTTCATTCATTGAGCCTGCAGCAGAAATGCCAGCTGTAATCGATTTCAATCCTCAGTGTGGACCTTTCTTCTATACTTGGAATACAGAGACATTGGATTTGGGTTTCGAGTGGGCAGCAAACCCTGAGACTGAGGTTCTGCTCTTTGTTACGAGTATGGATCCAATGGGTGATTCTCCATTCACTGCAGGTCCATTGTTTGTAGTTACAGCAGATGCTGACGGAAACCTTGTTCTAGATCCTGGAACTGCAGAAGGAGTATCTCCATATTCTGCAGACTCATCAACTCTATACTTCACATTGACTGTAGGAGCAGAGAATGACGCAGGTAATTTCGCAGTAGTTGGTTCTAGTTGTCAGTTGTTTGCAACAACAACTTTACAAGTAAACTATTTGGTAACAGACGAGCCATGTGACGATGCATGTGCTGCAATTGGTGGTGTATTGACTGCACCAGCGAACACAACTGTAGCTGTTGACGGAATGAACGAAGCTCCAACAATGGAAGGCGGTTCAGCTGAGGGTCAGTTTTCATACACTTACCTATTGATCGATGCCGATGGAAACATTGCTGATTCTGATGAAACGGGAGTCTTTGACTTTACAGGGTTGGCAGAAGGCGATTACACGATCTATGGTTTATCAGTATCAGGTGGCCCATTTGATATACTAGGTTTGTTGACTGACAATACAACATTGGAAGATTTGCAAACACAGACAGATGTTTGTGCGACGCTTTCTGACGGTGGAGTTGGATTCAGCCTTGGTGGCGGTGGCGGTTGCGAAGCAGCAGCTGCGGTAATCAGCACTGAAAGTGTTACAGAATTCTGCACAGATGATGGAGAAGAAGACCTAGTAGATGTAGTGGTTGAAGGTGGTGTTGGTGCGAATGCTGCATTTGTAATTACAGATGCTGCCTTGAACATTATTGCCATTAATCCTGACCTTACAATTCCATTGGACTTTGAAGGAGCTCCAGAAGGCAATTGCTTGATCTGGACAGTTCACTTCGACGCATTAGACGGTGCAGATATTGGCGCAAACGCTGCTGATCTTACAGGTTGTTTCGCATTGTCGAACTCAATTGAAGTTGTTCGTACAAGTTGTAACGGATGTGAAACTACACCAGCACTTATTTCTACTACTGATACTACAACCTTCTGTACTGATGATGGTATAGAGGATTTATTGACAGTTACAATCGACGATGCTGGATTAGGTGAAAATACAGTAATCGTTATTACAGATGACGCTTTGGAGATTTTGGCAATCAATCCTGAATTGGATTCTGCTTTGAACTTTGAAGGAGCTCCTGCAGGAACATGTTTGGTGTGGGTATTGAACTTCGATGAAATTGAAGGTGCTGATGTAGGAGCAAATGCTGCTGATCTTACTGGATGTTTCGCATTGTCGAATGCTATTGAAGTTGTACGCACAAGCTGTACTGAGTGTGCAGCAACACCAGCTACTATTTCTACTCCCGATGCTACAACTTTCTGTACTCAAGATGACGAGGATGATTTGATCAGCCTTTCAATTGACGAAGCAGGAATGGGCGGAACGAGTGTAATTGTTATCACTGATGATGCTTTGAACATCTTGGCAATCAATCCTGAATTGGATGCTGCTTTGAACTTTGAAGGAAGTCCTCTAGGAACATGTTTGATCTGGGTATTGAACTTTGATTCAATTGAAGGAGCTGATGTAGGAGCAAATGCCGCCGATCTTGGTGGATGTTTCGCATTGTCAAACTCAATCGAAGTAACAAGAGTTTGTGATGTTGAGTGTTCTGCTGATGCAGGTACTTTGAACACTTTCGACGAGTTCGCTTGTGGAGGTTCAATCACAATTTCAACAGACGGAGCTGATGGCGCGAGTGCATTGGTTTATGTTTTGACTGATACTGATTTGAATATCTTGGATTTGAATACTGACGGTAACTTCGCTGGCCTTCCAGCTGGTGAGTACTTGCCACACGCATTGAGTCTTAATGCTGCTGACGTACCTGCTGATCCATCTGTATTGATCGGAATGAATGCTGCCACAGTAATCGCTGGTTTGGATTGTTTCGATTTGGAGTCTGCTGCTGGAACATTCTTGTCTCTCGATCCAATAACAATCGGTGTTGAATACTTCTGTGACAATGAAACAGGAGTTTACACTTTGACAGTTTCGTTTGATGGCGGTTTGCCAGCATTTGATAACAGTGAAGTTTACACCAACAGTGGGTCATCTCTAGCAGGTGAGTTCTCTGAAGGAGAAAACATCGTTTTGGAATTTTCTGAGAATTCAAGCTACGAGTTCATCGCTTCAGATGACAGTGGATGTGAAGCTGCTACAGCTACAGGAAGCCCAGATCCATGCAGTAAGCTTGCTGTTGAATTGACAGCTTTCGATGCTAGAGACGCAGGAGATAACAACGTTATCACTTGGGAAACGGCAACTGAAAATGAGAACAATTACTTCGAGTTGTTGGTATCTCTAGATGGAATCAACTTTGAATTGTTGACTACAGTGAATGCAATTGGAAACAGCAACACAAGCAGTGCTTACCAGTACACGCATGTAAATGCTCCTCAGGCAACAACTGTATACTACCAATTGGTAGCTGTATCTACAGCAGGTCAATACGACAAGTCAAATGTTGTATCTGTTGAGCGTGATGCTAAGCCTGCAGTAATTGGAATTTCTCCAGTTCCTGCTGTTAGTTTGATCAACATTGAATTGCAAGCTACAAGAGCAGAACTTTCTACTGTTGCAGTGTACGATGTGAACGGTCGATTGATCTCTTCTATCGATGTTGAAATCATCGAAGGAATGAATAACATCAGCTTGGACATCAACAACTTCGCATCAGGTGTTTACATCTTCTCTATCCAAACTGGAGATGAAGCATTGGAAGGAAGATTTGTTAAAGACTAAGACGAGTAAGTAAGAAATTACTTTCTACATAAATTAGAAGCCCCGACTCTGCAAAGAGTCGGGGCTTTTTTCGTATTGGGCCAGACAAGCTGTGCGCTATCTTCTGGCAACGGTATGAAATTTTCACTCGTCTAGCAATAGAAAATAGCGGGTGTAGTTGGAATGTAGGTATTCGTACCCAAAAACCTAGGCCAACTATATTTGCCATTCAAACAAGTGATTATGAAGGGATATCAAATCTTACTATCAGCCATTTTTCTCCTCTGCTCTATACAGCCTATATGGGCTGATTTAGGTTGCGATGTGTCACCTGCAACGATTAGCTCGGAATCAGAGTTTACGAATTGCATTGACGATGATTCCTTGGCTTTGGTAGAAATAATGGTTTCAGAATTCATTGGAGACAATTCTGTTTTTGTCGTGATTGACGCCATAGAATCAATCAGGGGCATCTACACAAGTAATGTTATTCCGATTGAAGAATTGGGTATCGGATTCTTTTCGATTTACCACCTCGCTTTAGCTGGCGATCTTGACAATCTTGTAGATCTCGAAGTGGGTAATAAGCTGTTTTCTGTGGGTGGTTGCTACGTCTTGAGTAATCCCGTGCAGATGCATGTTGAAAATTGCAGCTCCATTTGTCAGGCCTATGTGGGCCATCCCATCTATCCCGAGTTTGGTTGCGATGGCTCTGTTGAGATAAGCTCAACGGGAACCAATGTAGCTTTTAACACTTACTATTTATTGGGCGATGGAGAATCGATCACTCATGTAAATACCACTGGATTTTTTACCGACATTCCAAAAGGGGATTACAATGTGACTATTTTGAATTCAGAAATCGAAATAGAGTTTGATTTAGAGGTCGAGAACAATCTAGAGGAAATACTTTCAGGCCCAGAATCCTGCTATCAGCAAAGCAGCGGGAATCAGCCAGTGATCGTACTAGACCCAACAGTCGTTGTCATTGATGAAGATTGTGATGTAGAGACAGGGACGTTCACGCTCACCGTCGGCTTTCAAGGCGGTTTGCCTTGGTATGACTTCCAGTCTTGGTACAATGTAGAAGGTTCTAGTCTTTCTGGCCAGTTTACTTATGACGATGGTATCACTTTGGAGTTTGTTCAAAATCAGACATACGAATTTTCTGTATCTGATGACAGCGGATGTCCTCCCACGGAAGTCAGCGGAGCTCCCGAGCCTTGCATCAAGTTCATTGAGTTGCAAGAATTCGATGGCGAGGCCTTTGCCGAATTCAATTTGCTTACTTGGTCAACCGAAACAGAAGAGGGAGTTGATTACTTTGAAGTGACCAAATCTTACAATGGTGTTTTGTATGAAGCGATAGCCCAAGTAGAAGCGGCTGGCAATTCCAATGTCATACAGAATTATTCTTATAGCGATATGGAAGAAGGAGTAGCGCAAG
>Ga0079202_10001145_pt1 | contig 9927 bp, 9 predicted proteins | sample PorBlaBluebeHill_FD_68601 | JGI IMG/M metagenome (GOLD analysis project Ga0079202, IMG submission 68601) | Marine algae microbial communities from Blueberry Hill - Blueberry Hill, Maine | ecosystem: Host-associated > Algae > Red algae > Blade | place: USA: Blueberry Hill, Maine
GCCATCTATCCACATCCACCTCAGCGATCAGTGACTGAGGCAGAGCAAGTCATCTATGAGCTTGTCAGCAAATACAAGGTGGAGATTATTGCCATCGGAAATGGAACAGCAGGTAAGGAATCATACCAATGGATTAAAAGTCTCAGATTGGGTGATGAAGTGCAAACATATCTTGTCAACGAAGATGGAGCATCCATCTACTCTGCATCAGCAGTAGCGAGAGAAGAATTTCCCAATCAGGATGTCACAGTACGAGGAGCAGTCTCTATTGGTCGTCGATTGATGGACCCATTAGCAGAGTTAGTCAAGATTGATCCAAAGTCAATTGGTGTCGGTCAATACCAACACGATGTCAACCAACCACAACTCAAAACAGAACTCGATCAGACTGTCTCAAGAGCTGTGAATGCAGTTGGTATTAATCTCAATACTGCGAGCAAGCACTTGCTTACCTATGTCTCTGGTCTTGGTCCAGGATTGGCGAGTAACATCGTAGACCATAGAGAAGAGATTGGAAGATTCGAAACTCGGAAGCAATTAATGGATGTCTCCAAATTAGGAAAGAAAGCATACGAACAAGCAGCAGGATTTCTCAGAGTCAAAGAGGGGAGTAATGCACTCGATGATACAGCTGTCCACCCAGAGAGATACAAGTTGGTCAATCAGATTGCTAAGCAAGAAGGTGTTCCTCTCCAACAACTCATCGGTGACAAAGAAGTCCTCAACACTATCAAGCTTAACCAATATGTGAGTGAGGAAGTAGGAATGCCTACTCTCAAAGATATCATCAAGGAACTGAGCAAGCCTGGCCTAGATCCAAGAGGAGAAGCAGAAGCGGTAGAGTTTGACTGTCGAGTCCAATCAATCAATGACCTCCACGAAGGAATGAAACTCAAAGGGACAGTGACTAACCTTACCAAGTTTGGTGCCTTTGTCGATCTAGGAATCAAGGAAGCAGGGTTACTCCACATCTCACAGATTGTCGATCGATTTATCTCTGATCCAGCAGAGGTCTTGAGTATCAATCAAGCAGTGGATGTCAAGGTGATTAGCGTAGATGTAGAGCGGAAGCGGATTAGCTTGACGATGAAGGTGTAGCGTGATAATGCACAATGTAAAATGCATAATGGACAATGTGGGGAGGCATCAGGCAGTTGATGTTACTGTTATCAGTCTGGATTTCGATCGCAAGCGGATAAGTTTGACAATGAAAGGGTAGGGAAGAGTCAGATTTGTAATTTAGGATAGAGCAAACGCTATCAAGTCAATAAAAGCGCCATTGTCTGCTTTCCTTAAAGCATTAATGTAGATGCTTCTCTTTTCGTCATCTGTTACTAAGCTACTGCCTCCCCAAGAAAAGACCTTTTTACCGTAGAGTTTTTCTACAATCAAATCTGCCATCAACCTTGAATGTCGGCCGTTTCCATTGGGATAGCAGTGGATACTTACAAGTCGATGTTTAAATCGAATTGCAAGTTCCACTGGATCATAGGTTTGATGCTCGTACCAGTACAATGCATCATCCAATAGGACTTTCAATTGTTGTGGTATTCGATAAAACTCTATTCCGATATTGCGTTCTGAGGTCCGATACGTACCTCCCCATTTCCATATTTGACCATACATCCTGTGATGGAGACGATTGACAAACGACTCGTTGAAAAGTTGTGTCTGATCAATTCGCTTGCCAAATGTCCAGAGTACAGCTTTTTCTATATTAAGCTGTTCGAGTCCGTAGACACCTTCTCTATCTATCGCATAATCAATGATCAATCCCGCCTTCTCCTCTTCGCTTAATGGTCCCATAGGTACTTAGGGAGAGTTTCTTGAATCTCTCTTGCCATACTTTTTAGATTGTTTTCCAAGAGTTCATAATCAACCTTCTGATCTTCGAGAATCATTGTATTGTTCGTTCGATTGACAATTTGTTTTGCAATCTCGATTGCTCTTTTTTCGATCATGTTTTCGATACTCTCATGGTGAGAGACAAAACCATAGACCAAAGCCATATCCATTGCATTACCGAGTTCTCTAAGGCTATTGATTGTAATTGCCCCTTCAGATTCTCTTTTTTCGATAAGACTGATATTCTGCTTGGTGACACCAACCTTCCTTCCCAGCTGAGCCATCGTCATTCCCAAGGTATTTCTAATCGTATAGATCCATCCTCTATCGGGTAGAATACCAAGGACATTTCTAAATGGTGCTAGATTTCTATCTAATTGTCTGATTAAGAGTTCTTTTGATCGTTTCAAAACTAAATATTTTCCACAAATATCAATCTAAATATTGACAATAGCAAGTATTTAGTCAATATATAAATTGATTAATATTAGCTATAAATCAATCTTAAGATTGACTTATAGCATAGCCAATACTGGATGGGGATCGCAAGCGGATTAGTAATACCTTGAAGGGGTAGGGGTATTGATGCGGAATGTTGTTTAGTAAGTAATTCGGAATGTTTAATTAGTATCTTAAAAAAAACTCTAACACAAAATGACAACAGCATTATTTAGACTCATCTGTCTACTCTCTGTGATGACAATCTCAAGTCATCTTGCCGGACAAACGATTAATCTCTGTAGCCAAGCTGAAGTGGATGCTTGGGATCAAAGTTTGACTGAGATTCCAGTTGGTATGACTGTAAATGTAAGAGGTGATGACATTGCCAATATTGATGCTTTTCAAAATCTGACGCTTGTGAACGGTGATCTTTTAATATGGGAAAATGTTGCTTTGCAGCAAATAGATGGGTTGAAAAACATGACGGATCTGGAAGGTAATTTAACTATAAGTTCGAACAATGCTTTAACGCAAATAAATGGCATACAGAATATTGTCTGTTTGAAAGGTATTCTAAGAATAGTAGGAAATGATGCACTAACTCAAATTGATGGTTTACAGCAACTCACTGATGTATCTGGAGAGATTTCCATTTCCGATAATATTGCATTAACGCATATTGATTTTCTACAGCAACTCACTGAAGTATCTGGAGTTATTTATATTTCCTCTAATGATGCATTAACACAAATAGATGGTGTCCAGCAACTCACTGAAGTTTCTGGAGAAATTTTCATTGCCGATAATGATGCATTAGCACAAATAGATGGTTTTGAAAATATTACTGAAGTATTTGGAAAATTTATTATTCATTGGAATGATGCCTTAACCCATGTTGATTTTTTACAGAATATTTCTAATGTATTTGGGACACTTCAAATTGCAAGTAATGATTCTCTTACCCAAATTGATGGGTTGGTAAATATAATTGAGGTGACAGGATTACTGCAGATCTTTGATAATGACGCTTTGAAGAATGTAGATGGACTAAAGGGACTGACGGACATATCAGGAAAACTAACCATAACCAGCAATGATATATTAGATCAAATAGATGGCTTGCAGAATCTAAATCAAGTATCGGGGTCTCTTCAAATCGTAAATAATCAAGCCTTATCAGACTGCTGTGTTCTTTACATATTATTAGTTGATGAGAATCAAGATATAGAAATTATGAATAATGATTCAGGTTGTAATTCAGTAGAAGAAATCTTATCAAGTAATTTTATCAATTTATCAGTTCTTGATACGATTATTGTAGCAGACATCGCTGTTAAGGTTAGCTTAGAACTTCCCAATCTAGAAAGCTATATTGAGGCAATGTGGACAACCTCGGGAGATGGAGAATTCGTATATGTCAATATGACAACTACTGATTATTACCTAGGAAATCAAGATCTCTCTTCTGACATCATATCCTTACAAATTAGTGCAATCAGCAAATGTAGTGAGTTGGATCAAATAGTCATCATTAAGCGTGAAAGCGAAATAGTAAGTTCACTAAATCCAATCAAAGACTCTAGCTCATTCAAAGTATTCCCGATGCCTTTTAATGATCATGTAACAATCCAGTTTAATCAGAACGTTAGTGGGTTTCACGGGAACGTCTATGATATCTCTGGTGCCGTCATTACGAGTATAACCATTCCCTCAGGTGTTCAGCAATCCAATATCAAGACCCCAGATTGGATATCAGGAATCTACACACTCCAACTCACAGAGAACAATACAGGTCACATGTTGTCTTCGCGGATCTTAAAAGTTGAGTAACGGTATGAGTTCTATTTAATTAATCAGAACAGAAAAACTCGTACCCGACGAATCAGAATTTCCACTGCTGCTTATGAGTATTTCCACTTCGACATTATAATTCTCCAGCTTGTTCGTATGTAACCTCAGGAAATTGCTCTGTAGAAGTCTCTCCATTTCCAAAAGTCCATAAATAATTTAATTTAGAACCACCATCATGTGTAAAGGTGATTGTACAAGGTCCTGTACAATTGTCGTTTTCAGCAATGATACTTCTCGGATACTGGAATTCTGAAGTAGGTAAATCCATATCAAAAGATTGCTCTATGTAGCCCCCGAAAATTCCTGCTCCATTTTCAATATTTGTGAAAATCGGTTCGGGCTCAGAAAAGATACTTCCTTGTGTTAAATTGTAAACATCAATTGACTTATAATACTCATACTCCTCCCTACTCAATGTCATATAAAACATTATTTTTGGTTAAAAGCAGAATGTCAATTGCCAGAATAATAATTAAAGTAAAGAAAAGTAAAATTATGTTTCACAAGCGAACCTCATCAATATGATTAGAATAGGCCATTCAGATTTTGAAAAGCCGAATGAAAATTTGATAGAGTTAGTTATTGACTATATAGATTCTCAGAAAAAGCGAATGTATATCAATGAAAGGAGATTAGGCATTGCAGTGGAGGTGCCTAAAGAGATTCAAGTAATTTATTGTTTGTGCTTATTTAGTGTTTCTTTAGATCAAGGGAATTATTCAGATAGAACTCTGAGTATACCAAAAATGGAATATAATATCAGCTTCTTTTGGAAGTACAAGGCTTTATTAGTTAAGGGCATGAATTCACTTAATTTGAAGTCTGAAGCTAAAGAGATGGACTATTACTTCACAGGTCCAAAAATTTCTAAAAAGCATGAAACTGCTCTGGAAGCTCTTTTCTGGAATGCTGATTTTAAAATGAGTTTTGATCCTATATTGATTCGATTTCTTGTAAGTAACAAATCTGGATTATTAAACTTTCAAGAATTGTAATTAGTCTGATAGATAAATAGTGGAACCATCCTTAGAATGCAGGACTCATAAGTATTTAATAATTGATCGATTTAGGAATTTTGAAGTAAGTAAGTAACCTAGATTACTCAGATGTCTGTACCTTGGTTGAGAGTGAGTAATTGATGTTGATAAATACATTGTTGATATTAATTTAAAAATGAATCAAAGACGAAAAAAAATAGATTGGCTTAATCATTCATTAGAGTTTTTTGTGGTAATCATCGGAATTTTGATTACGTTTCAATTGAATAAATGCAGTTCAGATAATGCACAAAGAAAGACCATCGATATTCACATCAGCCAGATCGTTGAAGAAACAGAGTTCAATAAGAAAGCAATAGAAAGAGCAATCAGTTTTACTGAGTCCAATTTATTGAAGTTAGATACAGTAGCACAACTTATCCAAATAGATGAAGATTACCATACAGTTAATAGATTGTCATTAGAGTTGTTGAATCTTGGAGGATCTTATATCCGCAAGAATGCCTACCAAACGTTAGTAGAATCTGGTGACATCAGATTGATGAAGGACTTTAATGAGAAAAACAGAATCATCAATTTATATGAATATTATAAATGGGTAGAGTCATTTAATGATATTTCCTCCAATCTCTTTACCTCTGATTACTATCCATACTTAAAGGATAACTTGGACTTGGTCAATGGAACACTCCAACCAAATGAAGTGAATCAATCAAAACTCTTTCGAAATCTTATCGGTGCATACAGTAGAACAAGCCAAAACAGATTTGGAAAATACAAGGAATGTTTAAAAGAAATTAATGACTTCCTACAAGATGTAGATTGATTGCATTCACGCAATGTCTATGTGACTAAATCAATTGATTGAGATGCATCTTACAACTAATCCTTTTATCTCTTTTCTACATGCGATACTGAATACCCAATCCGACATCAACAGCATGAAAGCGATTGACATTATAAATTGAATTGTCACTCAGATCATTCAATTGGAATCTTGATCCAACCCTACAGAAAAAGTCTAATTTCTCTAGCGCTTGTGGTTGATAATGCCAAGAGATTGCTGCAAGACCACTAAAGATTCCAGCAGTCTTGAGTTCTTGATTTTCGACTGAATTGAAGGTGTTGATTCCGTCAAATTTCTTAATGTCGTATTGACTTAAGATGGTAGCTGAGATACCACCTTCAACAGCGAAGTAACTGCGTTCTGTTTGTAGGACTTCCAATCCAAAGATGACAGGAACACTGACAAATTGGTAACGATTATAGAGATGATATTGCTTGACTTCATCTACTGTCACTTCACCTTCTCCATAGACATACTCTATCGTACCATCAAAGTTATAGTAGCGCTTGATTATCTGGTTGTCTTCCATTTGAGTGTTACTCTCAGTGATGGTACCTTTAACTTGAGTAGTAAATTTGTCCAAGTTGATTCCAGTTTTGAGATAGAGATTTGGAGAGAGGTACTTCATGTAATGGAGTGATGTAGAGATCCCATCAATGGCCTTTTCTTCATCTCGCGTAGCTCCAGTTGTCAATGGGCTATATCCAAATCCTAAACTCAAATAATGGGCTCCTACTTTATTCGCTTTGGTTCTTTTTAGAGAATTTAAAGTTGTTAGTGTGTGATTAACGGAAGGTTTTTGATCAGTGTAAAGGGTGTGTGAGAGTTGTTCTAAATTAGCAATTTTGTTGATCGCAACTTGAAGTGCAACTCTCTCGATTTCGTTGTGTGATTCGATAGATTTTACATTAGTCTGAGTCTTGTATTTCTCTTTTGATTGAGGAAGTTGCTCGGTTTCTTTGTCGTTACTCTTGATACTAGAATACAAATTGGTTGGTGCTAATATTTGAGCAGCTAATCGTTGAGTATTTACACTGAGCTTTATTTTTTCATTCAGTGGTTTGTCTAGTCCAACATGTGTTTCAGTGCCATGGAAATTATTCTGTTGATTTAATATATTCTCTGCATTTACCAATTTTTTTGTAGAGTTTGATTCATCAGAAGTGACTGATATTTGCTGTGTTAACTGAGTGTCAATCTCTGTATTTTGCGTGAGCGAAGTAGAGTAGAAGTACCATGAAGCACTTACTACAGCAACGCCAACCAAGAGGAACCAGAGTCTATTTGGTTGTGTTGGAGACTTACGCCTTTGTTGTAAGGCAGCCCACTCATTTTCAAGGTTCATCTCAGAGTCAAAATCTTGAAACATCTCATTTAATTCGTCGTCAAGCCAGTTGTCTCTCATATCTATTATAGTTTTTTTTAGAAAGTAGGTGCTGAAGTAACTTCTTTGCCCTTGTAAGTTGTGATCGAGAAGTCGTCTCTGCTATATTGAGTTGTTTTCCGATCTGTCGATGTGACCATCCTTCAAAGATATAGAGGTTAAAAACTTCTCTATAACCTGATGGAAGTTGTTGGATCGCATTAAGTATGACGTTTTGAGGAATCGCTACGAGATCTTTTTTGGTTAATTCTGGTTCTGGAAGATGCTCTGGGAAGCTGATCTTTACTTGAGTCGAAGACTTTCGCATTAACTCAAGTATTCTATTTGTGCAAACTCTATGCAACCATCCTTCGAATGATCCTTTATTAGGATTGAATTTGTGAATCTTTGTGAAAATCAGAATAAAGCACTCTTGCATATAATCTTGTGCCTCAACATTCTGAGAAGCATACCTTCTACAGATAGTCAGCACTTTAGGGGCAAAGCGGAGAAAGAGTGCCTTCTCTGCTTTGCTATCCTTTAGCTGAATTAATGTTATGATTTGAGTTAATTCCAATTTATTGTCTTTCAGATTAATGGTGTACTTCACTTATTGGAGAACTACTGCTTCAATTGAAATGTCTGAAACGAAATCTTCTGATGATCCAGCTACGTTTTTAATTCTAACTCTTAAAGTCACGTCACTCATGTTTAACTTAAGGATTTCTCCTGGACTATCTGCTGCTTGCACTACTAAAGTTGTAATGTTTTGAACATTCGTATTGAAATTTGGTACAAAGTATTCATACTCTTCATCTTCAGCACTTAGTGGTGGTGACCAGAAGAATTGATTGTAATTCCAACTTGGATTTACTAAGCTGTTATTAGAATCTGAAATCAACATAATATATGAGATTGGATCATTCAATGGTGGTAACAATTCTGAATAGGTAATAACATACGAGGTAGCTCCAACATTATTTGGTTGGATATCTACAGTACAATTGTCAAATTCCTTTACAATTCCATTATACGTAAGAGTTACTGATCCTAAGGTCGGAGAGATATCGATACACACTGATATTGTACCTACATCTTGGAAGTCACCATTGATATTAAATATGATCACGTCACTTACTAATCCAGTCGATGGATCGACTCCTCTTACACTCACATCCTCACCTTCACACGATGGAATATTTAATCTGAAATTCCCATTTGCATCAGTTACAGTCTGTACAGTATAACTAAAGTCAGGATAGTCAAAGTATACCTCACCTGCTGCGACAGGGTTCATATCACAATCTACAAGTATTCCACTCACTATTGTAAATCCATTATTATTGGAGATGTCGATTGTTCCAAGATCATTGTCACTCCCTGCTGCAAATGGACCAACAACATCTGTAGATAGGAAGCCATCAGAATCACAGAGGCCTTGGATAGTGATTGTGTATTCTATGTCTGCGGGTACCACTCCAAAGAATTCTCCTTCTGAGTCTGTCCAAATCGAATATTGAACTCCAGTTGTATTATCTTCAAGAAAGACTTTAATAGCAGATACTCCCTGTTCATCAGAGACAATTCCTTCAATAAAGGCTGCGTCAAATGGGACATCACAATTCCAAGTAGTGAAGTGGGTAACTTGTCCTACATACTTACCTCCTTGGAGTTCAGCAAAACCTTCCTCTTTCCAAAGTCCATCTGATTCATCAAAGTACCAGAGTGGAAGTTGTGATGGGGCATTTCCTATAAGGTTTGAAGGAACTTCTACCTCAAGTGTAGTAGGTGCATTAATATTGAGTTCTTCCCCAGTTGTTGATGCAAGTTCGATGTTAAGCATTCCAAAACTCTGGAGAACATTAAATTCATCTTCGGCATTGATAGCAGAGAGATTACCAGGCATTACCTCATTGATATTATCTGCTGTTGGATCTATGTAATAGGCATAGACGAGTACATTTCCATCATAATCGTTCCCATCACTGTCAACGATACTATTTGATTGAAAGTTAACTTGAGATTGACCATCAATGGACACACTTCCTCCTTGTGAAGACAAGAAGTTAGCCGTGACGGTTTTCCTTGTGAGTTGAACTCTTGTTTGACTTACGGCACTTAAGTTTTTACTTGGTCTGTAGGTTTTAAAATTATCAAAGTAACCATCCTTAGAGATTGAGAGAGCTGTTGAGTTCTGATTTCCAACTCCTGCTATCTTGAAGTAACCAAGGCTATTTGTTGATGTTGACTGAGTTCCGAGAGTGACAATGGCTTCACTAATTCCTACTTGATCTTTGTCTACTACAAATCCTTCGATTGTTGTCTCGTAGAAGTCGAGCGGAGTAGTGGGTGTCTTGTTGATATCAGTAACAAACCCATCTTTGCGGCAACCGGTAAAGAGCAAGGCAAAGGCAAAAAGAGCGATTAGTATATTTTGATATTTCATTGTGATTAAGTTTTAATAAGATTTGATATAATCAGCATGCTTCTACTTAATACTATGTGTAAAAGTATTGAACGCTGCATCTTGTTTAATTTTTTTTTAAATGTCAACATGGATTGATAAATCAAGGCATAGCCTT
>Ga0079202_10001154_pt1 | contig 9897 bp, 6 predicted proteins | sample PorBlaBluebeHill_FD_68601 | JGI IMG/M metagenome (GOLD analysis project Ga0079202, IMG submission 68601) | Marine algae microbial communities from Blueberry Hill - Blueberry Hill, Maine | ecosystem: Host-associated > Algae > Red algae > Blade | place: USA: Blueberry Hill, Maine
AGGTGCCGGTCTCGGTACCGACCCACACAGCACCGTTGGCATAGGCCAACGCATGGGGCCACGCCCCGACCCGGATGACTGCCTGGGTCTCGCCGGTCGATTCGTCGAGTCGGCGCACGGCCCCATCGGCGCTGTCAGTCACCCACGCGCTGCCACCACCGAGTTCCACATGCAGAGGCATGTTGCCAACATCGACTTCGATGCCGCTGCGCCTGGCACCGCCGATCATGGTGACCGTGTCGCCGCCTTGGTTGGCCACCCAGACGGTGCTGTCGCCGACCGCCACGTGATGGGGGTCAAAACCAACCCTGACCGTCTCGAGCAGTTCCCCTCTCGCAGCATCGATGCGATAGACGACGCCCGTCACTGGATCTGTGGCCCACAGGTCATTGCCTCGTGCGGTCAGGCCCAGGGCAAAGCCGGGAACGGCGACCGAACCCCGAACTGTCAGGCGCTGGGGATCGATTCTGACGACCTCGCCCTCGGAGCGATTGCCAACCCATACCGATCCGCTGGCGACGGCGACACCCGATGCGGAAACGCCAACATCGACCGCTCCCACGACTTCTTCGGTTGCCTTGTCGATGCGCACGACTGCGCCGCACGCTGCATCCGATACCCAAACTGACGAAGCATCTATGGCCACGCTGTCGGGCCGAAACGGATCTCCAAAGAACACCGGACCCTCGGCGAGGTTGTCCTCCTCAGTTACGTCATCTTGTTCAGGCTGATTTTCTTGTTCGGGAATCGGGTCTGGGTCGGGCAGGACCTGGCCCGAGACATCGCCATCATCGGAACCAGCACCGATGAGAAAAACCAGCAAGCCGAACACCAGAGCTACGGCCAGCAACCCAAACACGATGTTACGCCCAGAGTTCGAGGCTGACTCACTCATCTCTGGCGCACTCGGATTCGCCGACCCGGGCAACGGAGGAGGTGCCGATCCAGATGCCTGTCCCGGAGGTGCCCAAGCTGGCGGAACCGGCAATGGCAACCTTGGTGGGCCACCAAGAGACGGTTGTGTCGTTTCTGCAGAGTTGAGCGAATCATCGGTCATAGTGCTTCTCCTCCACGTAGTTCAATGCCCAAGACTAACGCTGCTTTGGGCTGTCAACCGGCCATCGCTTACCGCGACCCCGGAGCCAGTGTTGCTCCAACGATGACTTCTGCTAGAACCAATAGCGACGCGATCGGAGACAAGATGGACATCGTTGCCACACCGGGAACCAAAATGCAGTTCCTGATTAGCCGACGGCCCGAAGCCACCCGCGACGAACTCATCGTGAACTGGTTCGCCAATCACATGACCGCCGCGGCTGAACGCCAACGAGCCGTGGCCGCCCAGAATGGGGCCGAACCACCGCGCTACATCGCCACGTTATACAACCAGGTGCCGTCGGGTGAACAAGTGTGGGATGGCGTCGCACAAATCTGGGGCGACGCACCGTTCGCCCGCCAGGCCGTTGCCAACGGTGTCGAACCGCGCGACACCTTTCAGCAAAAGGCCATGCCTTATGTTGGCTGGCCAACGACGGAGTACGTGGTCGTCGACGGTGAACTGCCCGTCACACCAAATACGTTCAATGAACCGTTCCCCTGCACCCGAACCGGTTTCCTGAAGGTCACGACAATCCTGACCGCCAAGGCCGACGCCGATGTCGGCGCTCTCTTTGACCACTGGCTCAATGTGCACGCGCCAAACGTGGCCGGCGTGATGAACCAGGTCGGCGCAACCCGGTATGTGATTAGCCAGAGCACCGAGCCGGATGTCGATCCTTACGTTGGCATGGCAGAGATGTACTTCCCTGACAAAACTGCGCTCCGCAATTATCTGAACATGTACGAGAGTGACGGCATCGAACAATTTGTCGATAGTGACGCCCAACTCACGTTCCGGTCCAGCACCGAAATGATCGGCATCCCTTAGTCGGCACTCGGCCGCGGCGCGCAGGCTTTCGTAGCCGGGTCGGTCTGCACACTACGTTGGCAGGCAGGAGGCGGTTATGACAGACAACGCAGTGGAGTTCGGTTGGTTCGTGCCAACGTACGGCGACGGAGCGACGTTGACCGATCGGACAACGATGGTGCCGCCCTCGAACGAACTGTTCGTGCGAGTCGCTCAAGCTGCGGAGTCGGCTGGGTTCGAATACCTGCTTGTGCCAGTCGCAGCGCCGTGTTGGGATGCCTGGATCTCTACCGCGATGCTCGTTCTGAAGGTCGTGGTGAACCGTCCCCCACCGATGCCCGCATGCGCGATGTTGCCGCCGCCGCAGCCGAGAACGACCACTGGCTTAGCGAAACCCTGTGGACTGGAATCACCACCATTCGCCACGGCGCTGGCGTGACCATCGTGGGGTCTGCTGAACAAGTGACCGAAACGATTCAGACCTACATCGACCTGGGCATCACCAGCTTCTGCTTGTCGGGCTACCCCCACGACGAAGAAGCCACCCGCTTCGGTGATCTCGTCATGCCAGCATTCCAATGACCAGCAGCAACGCATCTGGGCTGGGTATTTCGGCGGGTACCACCGTGGATGTCGCAGTCGTGGGCGCCGGCTTCGCAGGTATGTACCTGTTGCACCGGCTGCGCAACCAAGGCTTCTCCGTTCGAGTTTTCGAAGCTGCCAGTGGAGTTGGGGGCACGTGGTACTGGAATCGCTACCCCGGCGCCCGCTGCGACATCCGCAGCATCGACTACTCCTACTCCTTCGATCCCGAACTCGAGCAAGAGTGGGAATGGTCGGAGAAGTTCGCCACCCAGCCCGAACTACTCCAATACGCAAACCATGTCGCCGACCGGCACGATCTACGCCGCGATATCCAGTTCGACACCAGACTCGAAACCGCCCGGTGGGGCGAAATCGAACGCCGCTGGCATCTCTCAATGAGCACCGGCGACACCGTTTCGTGCCGCCACTACGTCATGGCCACCGGCTGTCTGTCGGTTCCCAAGCAATCCGAGTTCAACGGCGTCAGCGACTTCGCCGGCGACGTTCATGTCACAGGGCGTTGGCCCCATGATCCGGTCGACTTCACCGGACTCAGCGTTGGTGTGATTGGCACTGGATCCTCTGCCATTCAATCGATTCCCGTCATCGCTGCGCAGGCGTCCTCGGTCACGATCTTTCAGCGGACCCCGAACTTCAGCATGCCTGCCTTCAACGGCCCGAACGATCCAACCGAAGTAGCCCAGATCAAAGAGACCTACCGCGACTATCGCCACCAGCAGCGCTACTCCGGCGGCGGCGTGGTGCAGGTCACTCCAACCAAGTCCGCCATGGAAGACTCCTACGACGAGCGCCAGGTCAAGTTCGAGGCTGGGTGGCAGTCGGGAAGCCTGGGTGGCATCACCGGCGCCTACACCGACATACGTGTCAACCAGAGCTCCAGTAATACCGCCGCAGACTTCGTGCACCGCAAGATCCGGTCGATCGTGGACGACCCCGTGGTTGCGAACAAGCTGTGCCCCACAAATCATCCGATTGGAACTAAGCGGCCGTGTCTCGATACGGACTACTACCAGACCTTTAACGAGGATCACGTGGAGTTGGTGGATCTACTCGAAACACCAATCGTAAAAGTCACGCAGTCCGGTATCGAGACTTCGGCCGGTTCATTCGACTTGGACGTCATTGTCATGGCCACCGGCTTCGATGCCATGACAGGAGCTATTGCTGCAGTCGACATTCGAGGTATCGACAACACTCAACTCGCCCACGCCTGGAAAGACGGTCCGCAGACCTACTTGGGCTTGTGCGTGTCCGGCTTTCCGAACCTCTTCTTGATCACCGGGCCCGGAAGCCCATCGGTGCTTTCGAATATGTTGGTGTCGATTGAACAGCACGTGGATTTTGTCGTCGATTGCATTGCGCATCTACGAGCAACCAACCACGCCACGATCGAAGCCGACGAGAGCGCCCAAACCGACTGGGTGCAACATGTCGTCGAAGTCGGCGACACAACGCTCTATCCCAAAGCCAACTCTTGGTACATGGGCGCAAATGTTCCTGGCAAGCCACGCGTCATGCTGCCCTATGTCGGCGGTGTCGGCGCTTACCGACTGATCTGCGAAGACGTCGTCGCCGACAACTACCGGGGATTCACGCTCGACTGACTACTGCCATTCGGACCCAGCGAACTCACGACGCCGACGGCGTGACTCGGTTACCGCGGCTGCGCCAACAACGATCAACCCCACACCAACAATCGAGAACGCCCACGTTTCGGAGCCGGTCAGGGCCAGTTGGGTCGGAACAGCAGAGTCTGAAACAGATGCATCGGCAGCGCTGGCGTTCGAGACTTCGCCGATCTCGAATTGCACCGTTCGCAATTCGATCTCGTTGGTGGTCAAGTTTGTTACCTGAATCTCAGCGGCGAAAATTCCAACTTGCTCAGCGGAACCGCTGAACGAGCCGTCTGTTTCGAGCGTGAGCCCAGTCGGCAGCTGACCGCTAACGATTGACGCTGAGGTTGGCGCCGCTCCGCTTTGGGGCACGATGGCACCGGGCACTGTGCCGACGTCGCCGGTTACGACTGTGGCCGGCGCTGCTTCTGCTGCTTCGACGACGATTGTCACCTGTTGGAGTTCTTGGCGACCCGTGACCGAGTCGACAAACATGACCTCGGCCATGAAGGTCTCACTCGCCTGCGCCGAAGTGTCGATCGCAGTGGCACGGGTAAATGTGCCGTCGCTCATGAGCGAAACCCCTTCGGGCAAGACGGACGACGGCAGGAGCTCCGCTACGAAATTGGTGCCGAGAAACTGGGGAACGGCCTTTGAGATCAATTCACCACTCTTGACTGCTCGGGAAGTGCTCGATGTTCGCAGCGAGGTCTCGGCGGCAGAGAACTCAATCTGGCGAAGCAACTTGTCACCAGTTTCAAGGTCGGTGACCTCGATCTCGACGGTGCGCACCTGTACGGTTGTTGGCGAGCCCGTGACCCACCCGTCGACACCCAGCGTCGTGCCGGTCGGCATGGCGCCGCCAACCAACGCAAACGACGACGGTTTGCCAACGTTCACTGGTGCGATCGGATCGATCGTCGTGTCGATGGCAGCGAGACGTTTTTCAGTGATCAGCCCGCGATCTTGGGCCGCAACGTTGAACACCATGGTGCGTAATTCACGATCCCCGGTACCAGTGTCGGTCACCATAATCGTGGCCTTAGTGCTGCCGACACGATTGGCGGTGCCCTCGAAGGATCCAGACTCTGTGAGAGTGAGTCCGTCGGGAATCACGCCATCGACGATCTCGGTCGTGATTGTTCGGCCGGCGTATATTGGGGCGGCGGAGGCTACGACCCTGCCTCGGACGATTTCGAGAACCTTAAGGCTTTTGATCGGCGCTTTTTCTGCGATACGGAAATTAACCGTCACCCTTTCCGATAGTGCAGTCGACGTATCCGACACGAGAAAGGTAACCGAGGTCTCGACGGGGCGAGTCGACAATCCGGTGATCGAGCGGCCATCGCTGGCCAGCACGAATCCTTTGGGGAGCTCACCATCTGCCATGACCGTTTTTGTGTTGGACTGATCTGACAGCGAGGTTGCCAAGTTTTGACCCGTGGTTCCCGTTACTACGCGAGAGACCTCGACCACAGCAGCTTTGCTGACCGTGAAAGTCACCGAACGAATCTGCTTTGCTCCGGTCTTGCTGTCGGTGAGGTCGAACGTTGCCGTCACCTCGCCGACCTTGGTCGGCGAGCCAGCGAACTCGCCGTTCTCGAGAACTTTCACCCCAGCAGGCAACTCGCCGGCCCGAAGGGTGACCGCAAGGGGATTCGCGCTATCCAAACGTTCAAGCGGTGCGAGTGAATCGCCGACCTTGACCGCACGAGTGACAGCTGTTGTCACCACCTCAGGCTTCACCACCTCAGGCTTCACCACCTCAGGCTTCACCACCTCAGGCTTCACCACTTCAGGCTTCACCACCTCAGGCTTCACCACCTCAGGCTTCACCACCTCAGGCTTCACCACCTCGGCCGTTTCGGCTTTGACAACTTCGGCCTCCAGGGTCTTCACGCTGGTCTCAAGGGTTGCGACCTCGGCCTGTAGGGCTTTGCTCTCCAACTCAAGTGCTTTTGTTGTCTCTGAAAGCTGCTTCGTGACGCCTTCGGCTGCTACTACTTGCTTGGCCAAGGTGTCGGCTGCCACGGCGGCCTTTGTGAGCAGGTCCTGCTGAGTTGCCAGGGTCTTGGTTGCGCTAGCCACGAGCACGCGGGGCTCGGCCGCAGCGGCCTCGGCTTCGACAACGAGAGCAAGCGACTTCGAGACCCGGCTATCTAGGATTGCAAGCTGCTCTTGTTCGCCTGCGATCATTCCAGCGCGAACCTTGGCATCCTCGGCTGCGAGCTCCGCCGCTTGCTCGAGGTCAACGGCAAAGACTTGGTTGGCTTCGCTTTGTGCCAAGAACTCCTGGGCCAACAACACTTCGCCCTTGACCCCTTCAACCGTTGCTGTCGCTTCGGCCACCGCAGCAAGAGATACATCCATCTCCGATCGGGTTGCAACTGCGCTGTTCAGCAATTGTGTCCGTTTGCCGAGGCCCGCTACGAGCGTCTCGGTTTCTTCGCCCGCAGCCTCGGCGGCTGCAAGATCCGCCGCGGCACTATCTACTGCTAAGGCAGCAGCAGCGATGTCAGCATCAGCAGAAGCGAGCTGCTCAGCCGTCGGCGCGACGAGTTCGGCCTCTGCAAGTTGGAGCGCAGCCAGCTTCTGCTTGCCCTGGGTGGCGAGCAATGCCGCGGCGGCGTCTTCGCGTTGACTATCCGCAGTCTGGGTAGCAGCGATGGCGGCGCTGACTGCGGCCTGTGCTTCGGTGAGACTTGGGCCCGACGACAGCTCGGCAATACGGACACGAACCACCTCGGCTTCGGCCTCCGCCGTGGCGAGTGCGGACAGTGCCTTGGCAACCCCAACCTCGGCAGGAGCAACCGCTTCCTTCGCCGCGGCAAGTGCCTTTTCCGCGTCGACCGCAGCACTCTCGGCCTTGGCCACGCCCGATCGCGCCTCGGCGGTCTTGGCGACCAAGACGACAGCGCCGGCCTGAGCGTCGCTCAGCTGCACTCGCGATGTCTCGACGGCCTTCGCCGCGGCTTGGAGGCGCACGTTTGCTTCGGCGAGTTTGGTTTCGGCTGCAGCGAGCGCAGCTTTCGAGTCGGCCAGCGTGGTTGTCTTCACAGCAACGCGAGTAACTTCGCGGCTACGCACTGGCTCTTCTTGAGCGTTCGCAGAGGTAATCCCTACCGGCACGGTTGTGCCGATTACTGCCAGGCCAGCCACGATGGCACCCCGCCGCATTGCGCTCGTTGACTTTGACTTATCCACCATTTTTGATCTCTCCCGTTTGACGTACTGGGCAAGATACGGAACACTCATCGTCGAAACTTTTATCGCATTGGATATAAACCGAATGCCCCGGGTCCGATTGCCAAACACGCGAAGGTTCCCCAATTTGGTCCACGTGACGCCGCAGACCCATGCAAACCGTCGACGTGGCAAAGTGCACACGGGGCGGCACGAGCACGAGAGATAGCTGTATGAGCACAAACTTGCCAGGCACGCCACGGGGATGCGAACGGATCGCTTACGCAGTTGGGTTCGCCGAGAACGCTACATACAGCGATGTCTACGGCGGCGGTGGAGCAGTTGTTGGTCTCGACTGTCATCTGGTTCGGCCGGTGGGCGCTCCGTCGGACACGTTGATCGTTTTCATGCACCCGGTTGGCGGTGGCATGTATCTACCTATGGTCCGGGCTCTGGCTGCGGCGGGACACCACGTGCTCTGGGCCAACTCCCGCTACCGGGGTGCCGACTACGCCTTGATTATGGAGAAAGTCGCATGCGACCTGGGCGAGGCCATCAGCGACGCCAAGGAACGACTTGGATATCGGCGAATCATTCTGGCTGGCTGGTCCGGCGGCGGCTCGCTATCCATGTGGTACCAAGCACTCGCCGAGGCTGGCGAAGGCATACGCCACACCGCTGCTGGCGATCCGTACCTGGTCGACCCCGGCCGCATGCCCGCAGCCGATGGGCTGCTCATGTTGGCGGCACACGTGAGTCGACATCGGATCTTGACCGAATGGCTCGACCCGTCGATTACCAACGAAAGCCGGCCAGACATGCGAGAACGCGAGCTGAACTTGTATGACCCGACGAACTTAAACCAGCCGCCCTATGCGGAAGATTTTTTAGCAACGTTCTTTGCCGCTCAGATCGAACGGAACCGCCGCATAACCCGCTGGGTCAAAGACAAACTGGCCACGATTCGCGATTCGGACAACCCCAATGGCGAGTTCGCATTCACGGTGCATGGCACGATGGCCGACCCGCGATGGCTCGACCCCTCGATTGAGCCAAGTGACCGGGTCCCGGGCACGTGCTACCTCGGCGATCCGAGAGTCGTGAACGACGGGCCGGTCGGACTGGCCAGATTTTGCAGCTTGCGCTCATGGATCAGCCAGTGGAGTTACGACGATGCCCGTTGCGATGCAATCGCCTCGGGCGCTCAGATCTCGGTACCCGTACTCGTTGTTGGTAACTCTGCCGACGACGCTTGCACGCCGAGCCACACCGCACGGTTGTTCGATGCGATCGACCACGGCAACAAGCAGCTCCATATCGTGCAAGGCGCCACGCACTATTACACCGGCCCCGATGGCCGCGCCCATCAGGCCGAAGCCGTCGAGGTGATCGGCGCTTTTGTCGCCGACATTCCTAGGCCAAGTCTGTAGAACGACATCGCTGACTGCATGGTCGCCAGCGCACGCACCCCAGGTCAGCCAGGCTGGTTGCGGTCATGGAATCTAGGAGAAAAGTCGGGCACATCCCCGATTTCGCGGCAGCGCTCATTGATAGAGGCCCGGTCGAACGCAGCGTCGAGCTTGCCCTCGTACTTGAGCACGCCACGCTTGGCCCAGTACTTCGGCAACGTTCCGGGCAGCAGCACCCGCGGGGTGCGCTGCAATTGCCCGGGCAAGATCTCCGCGACCACGTCGATGATCGCGGTGGTGCAGGTGTTAGTAATCGTGTTGTACCACTCGGGTGAATCGTGCAGTTCGTTAGTCCGGTCCAGAAAGGCGTGAAACAACGCGACCGATCGTTGGTGCGTGATGTCAGCTTCGAACATGTACATGCGGCTCGAGCTCTCCTTGACCAGCCGCTTGGTGATGATGTCTCGCTCCGAGGCCCATCGCAGCGTCATCTCGAAGTTCCTGCCCATGCCAGCAATGGCGGCGAAGCGCTGTCCCAGGAGCGGGCGGATCTCAAATGACGCGATCGTGCAGCGCCCATCTGCGAACTCAAACCCGATCTCGGAATGGGCAATACCGGTGATCTTGGAGAAGTGAGAGAAGTAGATCCACAGGTTGGTCAGGTCTCGCGCATCGAACGTCTCGTTGGTCCAGCGGACATCTGTCGGCGCATCTGCGGAGTAGATCGAGTCGCGCATATTGGCGATGGTCACCAAGTGACCGTCGATCGTTGCATGAGCCACACGTTCGTTGCCCGGAGCGTAGGGCCCGCGGTTTGACGGTACTGACACCGAGCGCTTCACGCGTTGAGCCTACGTCACGCGCCTTGTTGTAACATCGCCGCAGCGACAAGGGGCGACAAGGGGCACGGGGGGACATGAAGATCGACGGCACGCGCCTAGCCGCGTTGTTGGGCGTGCGCGATAGCGAAGTCGACATGGTCAAGCGGCTCTCCGGTACCGCATCGCTTATTGGATTTGCGCTGTTGTTTTTCTTCAGCGGGTCGAACGCGCTCTTTCTCGACTCTGTGGGCGCCGAGGTTCTGCCCTGGGTCTACATCGTGAACGCCCCGCTCGTGATCCTTGGCGGCTTCGGTTACGCGGCATGGACCCGCCAGCGTTCGACCGCCCAGGTCTTGAAC
>Ga0079202_10001160_pt1 | contig 9885 bp, 8 predicted proteins | sample PorBlaBluebeHill_FD_68601 | JGI IMG/M metagenome (GOLD analysis project Ga0079202, IMG submission 68601) | Marine algae microbial communities from Blueberry Hill - Blueberry Hill, Maine | ecosystem: Host-associated > Algae > Red algae > Blade | place: USA: Blueberry Hill, Maine
CATTTATGGTAGGCTAACTATCTCGTTCCATTTCATTAAAGCAGCTCATATCTAATATATTTGTAGATCTACAATAGGGTGATCTAAACCACTTTACGAAGGATAAGTCTTGATTATGGAAAAAAAAATATTGGTGCTTAAAAAGGTAAAAGGTAACTATATACTACTGTTCCTGCGGATAATAGGTATAATTTTGGAGGGGGGGTGAGTTTATAAACGAGTTACATGCAAGCAAGAGTGAAAAACTACTCTATTAGTAAATTTGAAACATAGAAGTTGAAAATTGCTACCCTCAAAAAAGCAAAGAGTCTTACAGACACATTGCTTTTTCATCCACCCGCATCTATTCCCACCCACCACCCAGTAGTCGCCTTTTGGTCTAGAATCCGACTAAATCTTCACATTAAATACGGGTCACATAAATTTATTTTCATTCATAAATGACTGTATATCAATCAAATGTGTATTTTGTAGTAATTATTCTTTAATATTAATGTGACATTTTGATGTTTTGAACGTTTAAATACTGTAAGTTTGTAGTAGAACTTCTTTAATAAATAATAAATAAACATGATTAATCGTGGAGAATGTTAATTCTAAAATAATGAATCTATTAGATGTCCTTTTGTTATTCGCAACTGGTTTTTACACTAAGCCTAATAGGTTAGGAAATGCAGTATACCTACAAGGGAAACATTTTAATAAACTCGGTGAATTCAAAGCAGAAATCAATTACCCTCTCAATGTCTTTGTGGATGAAAAGAACAAGAGACACTACTTAAATGATGAGGACTTATTGTTTGTTTCAAAGGGCGAAAATAATCGGACATGCATATACACAAGAGACATAGGGCCAGCTGTAGCATCTACTTTATTCTTTGTTCTAAGAGTAAACAAAGAAATTATAAGACCCAGATATCTCTTATGGTATTTAAATACTAAGGAAACCCGAAAGAAAATAGAAAGAATGTCCAAGGGAAGTAGAATCCCATCTGTCTCCAAAAAGCTACTTGAAAAATTAGAAATACATGTCCCTCCTCTTATAGTTCAAGATAAAATTTTAAATGTGGCGAATGCCAGCAAGAGAGAAAGACAATTGTTATCACAATTAGTACTCGACAAAAAGATTTATATCGAGAATGCACTTTTAAATATTATAAAATGAAACCAGAAATAAAAAAAGCGATTCAAACTGAATTAAACCAAAAAGTAAAAGAAGCTCTTGAGTCAAGTGATTTTTTTGAAAAACTTAAGTTAGATGAAATACCTACTCTAAAGAATGAAAATATTGCTGGAGGAAAATACAAACTCCACAAAGCTACCCAGGTAGTTATTTACAGTCTGGATGAAAACACAGAAGAGAGAACATTAACAATTAAAAATCCAAAATGGGAAACTCCATATCATGTTTCAGAAGAAAACAAAAGATTACCAAAGAAAAACCTAAGCATGTTTTATTTCACTGGAGATTTATCAGAAATAAAATGCACTTGGAAATATGACGAAGACGGGGAACTGCATATTACAACATCAGAGCTAATTATTGACACAAATTTTGAAAAGAAAAGATCAAATTAAAATTATAACGATGACAACACAACAAGACATAAATAATATCGTGTGGCGTGCCTGTGATACCTTCAGAGGCGTAATCGACCCATCTCAATACAAAGACTATATTCTTACCATGCTTTTCTTGAAGTATGTCTCCGATGTATGGAATGATAAAATGGAAGACTATGATAAAAAATATAATGGTGACAAAGAAAGAGCAGAATGGGCAATGAGAAAAGAGAGATTTGTTCTACCTCCTCATTCGCGTTTTGAGTACTTATTTGAGCACCGAACGGAGGCTAATATTGGCGAACTAATAAACATTGCCTTAAATGATCTTGAAGAAGAAAATAGAGATAAGCTGAGTAGTGAAGATGGCTCAAGTATATTTAGAAATATTGACTTCAACTCAAGTAATCTTGGAGATGTCAAGGATAAGAGTTCTAGACTTAAAAATCTGCTCATTGACTTTAGTGATGAGAAACTTGATCTCCGCCCTTCTGTTCTTGGGGACGGAGACGTTATAGGTGATGCTTACGAATTTCTAATATCCAACTTTGCATCTGATGCGGGAAAGAAAGCGGGAGAATTCTATACCCCAAGTGAAGTTTCTACATTAATAGCCAAACTGACAAAGTCAAAACCTGGGGCAAGAATATGTGACCCTACTTGTGGGTCAGGTTCATTGCTAATTAAGGCAGGAAAAGAAGTTGGATCTGACAACTTCTCACTGTATGGACAAGAAGCCAATGGAAGCACATGGGCTCTTGCAGTTATGAACATGTTTCTACATGGTTTTGATAATGCTACAATTAGATGGGGAGACACTATTGGCAACCCAAAACTCAAGGAAGCAGATCAATTAATGAAATTTGACACGGTTGTAGCCAATCCACCATTTAGTTTAGATAAATGGGGAGCTGAAAGTGCAAGTTCTGATCCTTACAATAGATTTTGGAGAGGTGTGCCGCCTAAGAGTAAAGGTGACTGGGCATTCATTTCCCATATGATCGAAACCACTTATGAAGGAAAAGGTAAAGTAGGCGTTGTGGTGCCACATGGTGTATTATTTCGCGGTGCAGCAGAGAGCCGAATTCGACAAAAGACGATTGAAGAAAACATACTAGAAACAGTTATTGGTCTACCATCTAATTTATTCTTTGGAACAGGCATTCCAGCGGCTATTCTATTATTTAATAAAGCCAAAGGAAAAAATAACAAGGTATTATTTATTGATGCTAGTCAATACTTCAAGCAAGAGAAGAATCAAAATGTCCTTAGAGAAGAGGATATAAAGAAAATTGTAAATACACATTTTGAATTCCAAAAAGGCAAATTCAAACCTGGCGTTATTGAAGAAAAATATTCATATGCAGCAACAATTGAAGAGATTCAAGAAAATGAGTTTAATCTCAATATACCTAGATACGTCGACACATTTGAGGAGGAGGAAGTAGTAGACATCATGGCAGTTCAAAAAAGAATAGATTCATTAGAAAGTGAATTGAAAACCGTTCAGGTAGAGATGAATGAACACTTACTTGAACTAGGAATAACAAAATAGATTATGAGTTTATCAAAATTGAAAAAAGCGAGTTTTCAAGAGACGAAACTTGGCCTACTACCTACAACATGGAGTGAATATCGTGGTAAAGACTTGTTCGTAAATCGAAAGCAGAAAGGGACGGATGACTTACCTGTGCTTTCGGTTACTATAAATTCTGGATTAGTTCCGAGGAATAACCTTATGAGAAAGATGGGTAATACTGTTGCGGGATCGAAGAGTTTATTGGTAGAAAAAAACGACATAGCTTATAATATGATGAGGATGTGGCAAGGAGCAATGGGTTTAGCACAGTTTAACGCTGTTGTAAGCCCTGCATATGTTGTGCTCCGTGGGAACAAAGAACTAATTGATCCAAATTACTCATTATTGCTACTTAAGTCTCCTAGGTATTTGAATTTATTGAAATCATATTCATATGGGTTAACACTAGATAGACTAAGGTTATATTATAAAGATTTCTCCCTTATCCCTTTCATAATTCCATCAGTAAGGGAACAAAATAAAATTGTTGAAATAGTTGGAACTTGGGAAAGAGGAATAAGAAACCTACAGGCTCAGATTCTTGAAAAGCTAAACGTAAAAAAAGAAATTCTTCATAGATGTTTTGTAGAGAAAAGTATAGTCAGCAACGGTTGGGAGGAAAAAACTTTCGATGAAATTTTTGACATTTTTCCTTCGAAAAAATATCAAATTAGGAAATCCGATTATTTAGATGAAGGAAATATTCCAGTTGTAGACCAAGGGAAGAAAAAAATTATCGCTTATTCGAATACAAAAAACTTTATAACAGATATTCCACTAATCATTTTTGGAGACCATACTAAAAATGTAAAGTGGATTGATTTTGACTTTGCACCAGGTGCAGATGGAACTCAAGTTTTAAAAACAAAAGATATATGCATAGCCTTGTTTGGTAAATATCTCTTAGAATCAATTGTAATACCAAACCTAGGCTATAGTAGACATTTTAAGCTAGTAAAAGAGTATAAATTTCGCCTACCTCCTAAAGAAGTTCAAATTAAACTTTCCAAGATTCTGTTTTGCGTAGAAAAAGAGATTGAAATACTCAGAAAAAAAGTGCAATTATTTATCGTTCAGAAAAATGGTCTAACTCAATCATTATTGAACGGTAAAATCAAAGTGAACATATAATTATGGGTGGATTAATTCTGAAAATTGCATTTACACTTACAGCACTCTGTCCTGCTGCAATTGTTTATGGTATTGTACAATTTTTTAGTAACAATATAGTAGGCGGCGTTATTTTTTGTTTGATTGGCTTGTTCGGTATTATACTTTATCGACTTCTTTTATATTGGATTAGAGAAAAACTTCCTATTACAAAATTAATAGTTTCAGAAATAACACCTTCTGATTCAAAATTATTAGGCTATATCATTACATATTTTATACCTATTCTAGATGATAAAGTCCTAAGTACACCATTATTAATAGTAATCTTTTGTCTTTTATTTCTAGTGATCATTTTCTCATATGCCAATTGGTATAATCCAATTCATTTTCTTTTTGGATATCATTACTATGACGTAAAGGATACTCATGCAATAAACAAGACAATTATAAGTAAACAAAAATTGGGTAGCACTAAGATTACACTTCAGGTTAGGGAAATAGGACCTTATCAATACATACAACTTTAATCATAACTATGACATTATACTTATTAGACAAACAAGATAATATCTTCAAGCTACCTTTTGAAAGAACTCTTCAATCGGAAGTTGAAGTTTTACTCCAAAATCAGTATTATAGTTTTATCCAAGACGCTGAATTTACAGAGTTCCAAGGGTCGTATAAAACTCAAAAAGGTGAATTAAATACTATCACTGAATATACTCTTCCAGAAAACATAAGTGAAGCTATTGCTAATCCAACCAATGTAGAAATTCTAGATTTAGATTCTCATATTCAGCCTAAAGCTATTTTCGCAGAAGTTGATATTGATGGAATCAAAATTGTAGTATTCCAGAAAATAGACTCCCGACAGATTTTAGATACCTCTTACAGCTTCATTCAATCAAGAGAAGTTTTTTCTAAACTAGAAGATCGAGTACTAACCTTACAAACCAAAATAGTTGCAGCATTTCGAGATGATGGATTATTGTTTTCATCTTTTTCTCAAGTAAGATCAATATTACCTGTTGTTCAACATTATGAAGAGGCTACAAAAGGGGATATCGACGATTTTGTTGATCAAGAGCTTTTTGTTTTTACTGATGAAGTCAAGTTCAGAGGAGGACTTTCACCATTGACCAGAAAAAAGATTAAAATGATAAAGGACGCTGAAATTTTAGAAAATACTTCATCTAAATCATTGAAAAAACAAGCTCAAAAATATGGTATCGATTTAAAATTTAATGATACTAAACAACTTGTGTTCCCTAAGAAGGTAGGTGCTTGTAAAGAAATTATCAGTTTCTTGAACGAAGAGTATGCCACGGCAATCTTAACAAAAAGAAAAATCAAAATGAATTCCAAAAAATACCTCGATTGATATGAAAACACCATCCTTCCAAGAAGATCACATATCACAAATTCCAGCGATTCAGTTTCTATGTAATCTCGGTTATCAATACTTAACTCCACAACAAGCACTAGACCTTCGTGGAGGTAAAACAACTGGGATACTTTTAGAGCAGGTAGTCAAAAAGAAATTGAAGGACATCAATTCAATCAGCTACAAAGACCAGAGTCATTCATTTACTGACAGTAATATACTAAGCGGAATTCATGCCTTGAAGGATTCTCCTTTACAAGAAGGTTTGATCACAGCTAATGAGTACATATATGATCTCATTACACTAGGAAAGTCTTTAGAACAAACCATTGAAGGTGACAAGAAGAGTTATAACCTGCAATACATTGATTGGAAGAATTGGAAAAATAATGTATTCCATGTTACGGAGGAATTTAGTGTCATGCGTTCTACGAGCAAAGAGCATTATCGTCCAGACTTAATTCTATTTGTCAATGGTATTCCTTTGGTTGTCATAGAATGTAAGCGTCCAGATCAAAAGGACAACATCGAAAAAGCCATGTCTCAACACTTGAGAAACCAGCAAGAAGATGGTATAAGATCATTGTTTGTTTATTCACAACTATTGCTAAGTCTTGCAACAAACGTTGCATCGTACGCTACTACAGCTACCCAGCCAAAATTCTGGTCTAAATGGACAGAAAAATTTGAGGTTGATTCTGAATTAGAAAAATACAATTTAAATTTAAAAGAGATTAAGAATAAGAAGCTTTCCGAAGAACAATCGGCCATTCTGTTTTCAGATCGTTTTAAGTATGTGAAATCCTATTTTGATTCTTTGGAAAAAGAAGAAAGAAAGGTGACGGAACAAGATCGGTACCTTCATGATTTATGTAGACCAGAAAGACTATTAAGTCTAATATTTAGTTTCATCATTTATGATGCAGGTACTAAGAAGATTGCTAGATACCAACAATATTTTGCAATCATTAAAGCACTAAATCGAATTGTTCACATCAAAGGTGGGAAGCGGAAAGGAGGCGTTATATGGCATACTCAAGGGAGTGGAAAATCATTAACAATGGTTATGCTTGCTCAAACAATTGCTTTACAGAAAAGCATAAAAAATCCTAAGATAGTAATCGTTACAGATCGTGTAGATTTAGATGATCAGATCTATGGCACTTTTGACAAATGTGATCTTCCAGTGATACAGGCAAATACTGGCACTCATTTAGTCGACTTGCTTTCAAATAAAAGCGATGCAGTTATAACAACTATTATAAACAAATTTGAAGCTGCTGTTAAAAGAAGAAGAGAGCCATTTTCGTCTCATGATATTTTTGTCTTAATAGATGAGGGACACAGAACTCAATACGGGACATTCAATGTAAGTATGGAAAAGACTTTTCCGAATGCTTGCTTTATTGCCTTTACTGGTACACCTCTACGTAAGAAAGAAAAAAATACAGCGAGTAAATTTGGTGGACTTATAGACACTTATACTGTGGACCAAGCAGTAAAGGACAAGGCTGTTGTTCCTTTACTTTATGAAGGAAGACATGCAGTTCAAAACGTCAATGAAGATCCAATCAATACTTACTTCGATATGGTTTCAGAACCACTGAACGAGTATCAGCGATCCGACATGAAGAAAAAATTTAGTAGATCAGATCAATTGAATATTGCTGAGCAAAAGATTAATATTATCTGCTGGGATCTTAATAAGCACTTCATAGACAATTGGAGAGGAACAGGCTTTAAAGGTCAATTAGTTTGTCAAAATAAATTGGCAGCAATAAAATACAAAGAGTTCCTTGATGAAATTCCTAATGGAGTGACTTCAGAACTAATTATGTCTTCACCAGACATGAGAGAAGGAGAAGATACTGCTTATGCGAAGACACCAGAGAAAATCAAACGTTTCTGGGAGGAAATGATGCAGGAACATGGATCTAAAAAGAAATACGAAAAGAATATCATTACTCGATATAAGTATCAAAACGATCCAGAAATCATCATCGTAGTAGACAAGTTACTCACAGGTTTTGATGCTCCCAATAATACGATCCTATATTTAACAAGGAGTCTTAAAGAACATACTCTTCTACAAGCTATAGCAAGAGTAAATAGAGTCGCTCCAGGGAAAGACTATGGATATATCATAGATTACTATGGAGTTCTTAAAGAATTGGATGAAGCATTGAAAACCTATTCAAGTTTCCAAGAATTCCAGGCTGAAGATCTAGAGTTCACAATGACCAATGTAAGGGAAGAAATTAAACAGCTTCCTCAAGTTCATTCAGAACTTTGGGATTATTTCAAAGAAGTCAAAAACAAATATGATGAGCCTGCTTATGAAGAAATCTTAAGTGATGAGGCAATTAGAGTTTTGTTCTATGATAAGGTTTCATTGTTTGCAAGAATTTTAAAGTTGGCTTTATCATCCTTAGAATGGCATAAAGAAACTCAAGATAAAGAGATCGAACGATACAAGTATGACCTAGGTTTTTTCACTAAGCTCAGATCATCAGTAAGAAATATATACTCAGATACTATTGATTTCAAAGCCTATGAAAAACAGATCCAAAAGCTTATAGATAAACATGTTACTTCTCATGAAGTAAAGCCCATAACAGATCTAGTCAATATCTTCGAGACTGAAAGATTTGAAGAAGAAGTGGAGAAGGTAATTGGTACAGCTGCCAAAGCTGACATGATCGCTTCAAGAACAGATAGGCATATCAACGAGAAAATGGATGAAGACCCTACTTTCTACAAACGGTTTTCAGAGTTACTTAAAGAAACAATTCGAGCTTATCGTGAAAAAAGAATCTCAGAAGCAGAATATTTAAAACGTGTATCTGAAATCAAGGACAACGTTTTAAATCACACTGGTAGTGACATTCCTGAAATACTGAAATCAAATCAAATTGCACAGGCATTTTACGGTATAACAATAGAACAATTTAAATCCAAGATTAATGATCAGCAGACGAATAACTCTGTTTCTGCAAATGTCGCAATAGGCATAGATGCGATCATACAATCAAAGGTTCTGGATGCTGGTGTAGCCAAGGTAGATTGGCAAAGTAAGTCAGATTTGATTGGACAACTAGAAATTGCTATTGGTGATTTCATAATGGATGAGATCCGAGATAAATACGAACTAAGTATTTCATTTGGTGAAATCAACGAGATGACGGAGAGATACATTGATATTGCAAAAATAAGATATAGATGATGGGCAAAGACAAAATCCAATTTGGCTTAAAAGAGATATCTTATACTACTCAGTTCCAAGAAAGGAAGACGCTTGGAATAACTGTGCATACTGATTGCTCAATTACTGTAAAAGCACCAATAAATACTTCTAATTTAAAAGTAAAAGAGAAGATTAGAAAACGTGCTCCTTGGATATTAAAACAGCAGAGTCATTTTCTATCCTTTGAACCAAAGACTCCTCAAAGAAAATATATTAGTGGAGAAACGCATCTCTACTTAGGTAGACAATACAGGTTAAAGGTCATTAAGAGTAAACAAGAGACAGTAAAATTAACGAGAGGCAATTTAGAAGTTAACACCTCAGATAAAAAACGAGCTAAACCTTTGTTGTTGCAGTGGTATAAACAAAAGGCTTACTTGAAATTCGAAGAGTATATTTCAGATTGGATAGTACGATTCAAAAAACACAAAGTTGAACCAACTTCTATAGTCATCAAATGGATGGACAAACGTTGGGGAAGTTGTACTCCAAAAGGCAAGATCATCTTAAATACAGAGCTAATAAAAGCTCCAAAACCCTGTATTGAATATGTTATAGTGCATGAATTTTGTCATTTGGTGCATCATAACCATAGTAAGTCCTTTTTTGAGTTACAAACCAAGGAGATGAAGGATTGGAAGAAGTGGAAGGATAGGTTGGAGAGGGTTATGTTATAAATGTTAACTTAGAAATAAAATGGAAATTACCAACGCATTTGCAGCACACTGCCGTCCTCGTTCCTGCGGGCGACAGAGAGCTGCAAGCCATTCCACAAAAAAAAACAGTAGATGAATAATAATCCAAGATGCAGAGAAGAAGTGCCAGCATGTAACACAGCATTATGCCAGAATCACTCCTACGTCGTGACTCTGCATATGCATAATCCGTTGAACAACCCCTATATAGTTAATCGTGCAAAGTAGCTAAAGAGTTGGCAGATTGGATTTAAAAAAAGATCCATGAGACAGTCAAAAAAAGAGCGCTTAAAGAGTTATGAAGATC
>Ga0079202_10001167_pt1 | contig 9868 bp, 7 predicted proteins | sample PorBlaBluebeHill_FD_68601 | JGI IMG/M metagenome (GOLD analysis project Ga0079202, IMG submission 68601) | Marine algae microbial communities from Blueberry Hill - Blueberry Hill, Maine | ecosystem: Host-associated > Algae > Red algae > Blade | place: USA: Blueberry Hill, Maine
TGTACTGTTCCTGAATGGCCAAAAGAGCCAATTATGCCAGGAGAAGAGGCAACTATCGAAATCAGATATGCTACAAACAGGTTAGGAAAAATCAATAAAACTGTTAAGATTACTACGAATGAAGGTGATGTACCTCACGTTGTAAGAGTAATTGGTAACATCCTTAAGGAAGAAGAAGAGCAAAGTGTTCCTACTGCGGAGCCTAGTATGCTTGATGGAGGTGAGTAATATTCCTTCCCAGTTATAAAAAAAATCTATTATAAAAGCCTTCAGCTCAGCTGAGGGCTTTTATTTTTGTCTCTATCTTATAATGAGTCACTCTGATGTAGCTCTCGATATAAATTCTTTAAACAGATCTTCACTATGCTGACTATACTCTCTCCTACTAAGACAATGAACCCGCCACAAGAGGTTGAGTCCTATGGAACTGAGCCGAGATTCATAAAAGATACTCAGAAAATCATCTCTAATATTAAGAAACTTAAAGTAAAGGAGGTTGGCAATCTGATGACTATGAGTAAGTCAATCACTGAGAATACATATCAACAATATCAAGAACTGATCAACAAACCATCGGAGGATAATCTCAGTAGTGCAGTACTAACCTACTCCGGTGAATCCTATAAGGCAATGGCTGCAACACTATGGAATAAAACGATTCGCAAATTTGCTGACGACCACCTCTGCATCATTTCTGGTCTCTATGGCATGCTCAGACCAAGTGACCTCATCCAACCTTACCGATTAGAAATGGCAGCTAAGACCAAGGAAGCTTTAGGGCAAACACTCTATCAATTTTGGTCTAAAACCATCACTCAACAGGTAAATACACAACTCGATAATCATAAGAATAAAATCCTTATCAATCTTGCATCTCAAGAGTACCGCAAAGTGATTAGCAAGGACTTGGCACATCCAGTTGTCAATATAGAATTCAAAGAAGAGAGAAGTGGAAAGCTCAAGGTGATTTCTTTCAACGCTAAGAGAGCAAGGGGGTTGATGACAAACTTTATCATCAGCAATCGGATAGACACACTTGACGAGATTAAGAAATTTGATCAAGATGAATATAAATTGCATGAGTCGAGCAATGAAAGTACACTCTTGTTCGTGAGATAACAGCTACAATACCTAACCATGTTTACCAGACTACTAATTGCCTTACTTGTCTTACTTGCTAATATTGCTTCATCACAACTAGATGATGTATTTACAAGAAGTGCTAATTTGATTGATCCCCATCGCGATGGTTTCTTATTAGACTATGAAGGCTTTTCAAGTCAATTATCTGAAGTTCACAGAATACTTAGAACTTTAGAGGCCGGCGATGAGCTCACAGACGAAAATAGTCTTGCATACCATGTACTAGCATACAACATGTATAGTATTTCAAAAATCGCCGAAAATTATCCCCTCCAGTCGATAAAGCAAATTCCAGATTTCTTTGATTCAGAATTAATTATAAATAATAAGAGCTACACGCTAAGAAGTCTCGAATCTCATCTTGTAGATATCTATGACCATGGTGCTATTCACTTTCTTCTCAATAGTGGCACTATGGATAGCCCTCCACTCCCAATCCATAGTCTAATTAAATCAGACACGACATATTTGGAGAGTGTACTCAAGTCAGTACTTAACAATAGGCTCTATGCCTATGTTAATCTTCCTAACAATCAAATCAACCTTTCTTCAATCTTTGATTGGCATAGAGAAGACTTCGGTGGTATACAAAGAATAATAGACCTGATCGAAAGCTACAATACAATCAACTTAGAGGAGTGCAATCTTAAATTTGATGTGTATGATTGGACTCTGAATGACTCTAAAAATGGACAGCGTACACGTTACTACCCGACTCGACTCCTCAATCAAGGTGAAGTAGAGTTCAAGATATTTGGAAATTACTATACTCAAGTCGACCCAAACTCTGGACGTGGATTTGCTATCAGATCGAGTGTTTTCAATCAAATTATTTCATTAACATTAGGAACTAATAGAAACATCAACTGGGGATTGGCAATGAAATTACGATCTGTGAATATCCAGCCTAATCGAACATTAGGATCCTTCTTTGGAGGAGTCCATTTCATCAATGAACGAAAGTCAATCAACGGCGGAATTGAGGGTTATCGGAGATTTGGTTTGACTGGAGTAGGACCACAAATCAAATACCGACCTCAACTCAACTTTAGAGGTAAGAGTTTAATAGTCCATACATTGATTATTCCCATTGGAAAGGATCTTGAAGGAAACGGTTCACAAGGGTTCCTTGATTGGAGTGGTTTCTCATTGTACAATCAATTCCTTTATGAAAATGACATTACAAGTAAGACCAACCTTTTCTTTGACTTTGGATTACATCTAGAAAATTTGGATCAACGGATTTTCAAACAAGAAGGTGGATATGTTTCACTTTCGACTCCTGTGACTGCAATCTACCATTACTACCCTGCTCCCAAATGGACTCTCTATGGTTTGGCGAACGTCATTCCGAGGGTGACATTTTCAAACTTCTCTAAAGTAGACGCTAGCTTTGAACCATTAGGTCAAATTGGTGGTGGGATTAGAAAATTTATCTCTAAGACCATTGAATTAGAATTGCTGATTACACAAGTATTTGGAGGATCGCTTCAACGCAAGGCCCAAACTGTGAATTTAGGAATACGCTATAACTACTAGTGCAATAGTGCAATATTCAAACACTTTTCAACTTTAAGCTCGATGCTTGTGTTATATATGTAAATAAAAAATACCAAAACATATTACATTAATTTGTAATATGTTAATCTTTTGTTTTATGTTTGTGCGGCGATGATAACCGATCGCAAGTAGTTTTCTTACTAAGACCTTTTAAGTATTGGTATACAATGTTGAATAATGAGGTCATTCCAAAAGCCGATAATCGTTAAAAGTTATCGTTTTGATTTCCATAACATTGTATACCTTACTTTTGTATAGATGATTTAACGAAGAATCTTCACAGAAAGCGCTTTATCTCTATGCACACTTTAGATAGCAAACAAAATCTTAAGGACAAACTGCACGAAATCATCTTCGAAGCAGACACCCAAGAAGGCAAGACTTTTGATGTTATCCTCATTCTACTCATCATACTTTCTGTATTGACGGTTATGCTAGAGACTGTGCCATCACTTGAAGAAAAGTTTGGTAACACTTTCTTTTACCTTGAGTGGATTTTTACAGTTATTTTTACGATTGAGTACGTTCTAAGGCTTTGGATAGTAAACAAGCCAATGAAATATGCTACGAGTTTTTATGGTGTTGTTGATTTGATTTCGATTATTCCCGCATTTTTATCCTTCTTTATCGTAGGTTCCCAGTCACTCTTAGTAATTAGGGCATTAAGATTATTGAGAATATTTAGAATTTTTAAGCTAGCTGGTCATTTCAGGCAAGGATTGGTTCTAGTGATTGCATTGCGTAGGAGTGTTCCAAAGATCTCAGTTTTTCTCTTTACAATATTACTGATTACTATGATCTTTGGATCGGTGATGTACTTAATAGAGACTGATTCAGGAGGAGGCTTCGATTCTATTCCAAGGTCAATTTACTGGGCGATAGTAACACTTACCACAGTTGGATATGGGGACATCAGTCCCCAAACAAATCTTGGACAATTTATAGCCGCTATAGTAATGATCCTTGGTTATGCAGTAATCGCAGTACCAACCGGAATAGTGACCAATGAATTACTAAATGAAAGGAAGGAAGCAGAAAATATTAATACTCAACATTGTCAATCTTGTGCAAGAGACGGACATGATAATGACGCTGAATTTTGCAAATACTGTGGACATCACCTTCACCTCAAATCTCAATAAACTCAATTTGCAATTAACCCGGCAGTCTTAATACGTGGAACATTCTTTTGATAGAATAGTCACCTGATCCGTTAGCAATCAATAAGCAGAGGGCCCCACAATAAGCTAATGTCCTCATAAAATCTAATGCTTGAACTCTCTGTATATCGGGTGGATCATTCCAAAATGAATAAACAATAAAAGAATAAGGGAGCCAATAACACAAAAGCATCAATGCTCCAATCCTGGCATTATAACCTAGTAAAACCAGAATCCCTCCAATCAAAAGACAAATGATAGAGGCTACTAGGATGAGATTTAATGCTCCCTCTAAATCGTAGATTTGCATTGTCTCTTTTGTCTCTTTAAAGAAGACAATAGAGTCAATCGCCTCAAAGATCGAGATAACTCCAATCAAGAATCTTCCAATGAGATCAAAAGTGCTCTTCATATACTCAGTTGATAATAATTTGGTTGACAAATGTATTCTAAATAATTGTTAATCTCGTAATCTTCCAATAAATGTCTCTATCCTACCTACATTTGTAGTCAAAATTTGAAAATGGAAAAAAGACCTTTACTCTTCACGATTATAGGTTCAGCTATAAATACTTTAGGAGTATTATCACCGAAACTTGGTGCTAAAGTCGCGATGTACCTTTTCCAAAAGCCTCGCAGAAAAAAACTGAATGAAGAACAAATAAACTTTCTGACATCAGCTCAAATAACTCTTCCTGAGGGTGAGAGTGATATTGCTTATTATCTTTGGGGCACAAGTGAACGCTACCTCTTACTCAACCATGGTTGGGAAAGTGGCACCATCAGATGGAAACCTTACATAGACCAACTTGTAGCCCTTGGATACAGTGTAATAGCCGCTGATGCACCTGGACACGGATTGAGTACAAATCCAAAGTTTAATGCTTACCTCTACAGTAAGGCACTCTATCCATTAATTAACACTTACCGACCCGAACTTGTAATAGGACATAGCGTTGGAGGATTTGTTTCGGTGTTGACTGGTGCTATGAAAGTAAAACAGCAACCTAAGAATTACATTCTATTGGCTCCTAATAATAAAATTAAAGATACATTTAATACCTACAAGCAGATGATCGGCATGTCAGATAGAGTCATGAACGCATCACTGGCTTCAGTGCCTAGCATTACACCAGAAAAACTCCCAATTGAATTCTTTGCGTCAGAGGAGCTCATTAAAAAAATCCCTGTTCCGATTGATATTATTCATGATAGAGACGACTCACTCTTGAAGTTTTCAGAAAGTGAAAAACTCGCAAGGCTGTTTGATAATGTAACCTTATATGCAACGGAAGGCCATGGACATAGACTCAAGTCAAAGGAGATCATAAATCTTGTGATCAAAAGAGTCAAAGCAATTCAATAGCAAATAGAAAAGGCCGAATCAACTGAATGATTCGACCTTCTATTTTCTTTATGAATTTTAAATCTCAGCCTAATAAAGCGACTTAGTTTGAGACTTCTGTCGTAAGGTGCTCTGTAGACTTAAATGATTTGATTACTTGTTGGTTAGCAGCAAACTCTTCATCTATGGATGCTCTATACTCATCAATCTTTGATTTCAATTCTTCTTCTTTGTCATCTTTTAGCGATTTAGGAAGTGCTCTTATTTCATTGAGCATATTATTATTATACTGAGTAAGCACATCTTTCTTTGATCTAATTAATGACATTGAGAGGGCATTTACTCTTGTCGCAACTTTTTGCTTTTCATTTTTCACATCCTGCTCAATTGCCTTACCTAATACCTTATTAAAAACTTGAATAAGTTCGGTTACTTCTTTGGTGAATTTTTCTGAGTGCTTAGCAAATAGTTCATCAACTTTCTTTGATTGATCATCAAATTCTTTCTGATATTCTTCATTAGCTTCCATGGTAGTCTCATCAGCCTTTACAGTGACAGGAGCTACATTCATGATGTCGGCAATGCTGGACCCTTGAGCAAATCCAAAAGCATAAAATCCGATAACTAGTACAACGCAAATAAGTGAGTTCTTCATAAAATGGGTATTAAAACAGAATAACATCCAAAAATTAAATGTCAAAAGTACAAAAAAGTGTTTCAAGGTTTAGTCATTCTACATCAAAATGTAGAGTTAAATGTCAGTTTTCAGTTGAGCAGCATTGAAACAGTGATCAAATCAAGCGAATATCAAAATTTATTTCTCTTAACATTGACACTAATTTTATAACTCAGATCAAGTGACAAATATTCCCTAAATAGCTAAATTAAGAGAGTTTTAAATATTATAGACTAGGGGAAACCCCCATATTCTGATACTGTCATCCATTGTCTTAACTGATTATTAATATTAAATTAGTTGAAGTTGGCTGAGTATAGTCATTCAGAGAAAATGTAACTTCAACAACCAATTAGATTTAGAAACAGTTAATGCTATTATGAAAAGACTACATAACCTACTGACTATCATCACACTTTGTCTATTAACATTACTTAGCACTCCTCTATTAGGACAATCATATCAATCTAAACTTGAAGTCCACAAATTTGCCAAACAGTTTACTTTAACTGATATAACAGGAACTCAGTCAAACTTACAATTGGTAGCTGAACAGCTTAATACTAATCCAGATAATTTCATACAAAAGCAAGAATTTAAGAGTGAGTCAGGGACTAGTCATATCAGGTATAGCCAAACTCACAATTCGATACCAGTAATCGGTGGTGACATGATAATCCACCAACCTATAAGTAAAGCAGCCACGGTGACAGCAAACTTTCTTCCTCATATTAATATCAATACTCAGCCATCACTTGATCAAGCAGCAGTATTTAACCTTGCTCTAATTAAAAGTCAAGCTGAATCATATATTTGGGATGTAGACCCAACATATGCAAAGCCATCACCGCAACTGTGTGTTGTAGACAAGAGCTTTCCTTCTTATAGCGGAGATTATGCCCTGGCTTATTCTATAGACATTTATTCTGTACAACCCCTATCACAAGAAAGACATTACATAGATGCTCATACTGGCAGTCTTATCGCAACTGAACCATTGATGTGTACTGAAAGTGTCCCAGCGACAGGTAAAACACTCTACTTAGGCGAGCAAACTTTTGTTGCAGATAGTGTATCATCAGATCTCTATCAACTCATTGATCATTCAAGAGGACAAGGCAACACCACTTACACCCACGATGGTGACAATAGAGTCGTACTCACAGATGAGGATAATTATTGGGATTATTCAGCTATTCACAATAGAAATGCAGCTATTGATGCTCATTATTGTACTGGAAGATTCTTTGACCTTCTAGTAGAACACTTTGATTACTCTGGTATCGATGGAGAGGGTGGATCAATGGATTGTGTAGTAAATTTCAGAAATGGAGATGCTTATGTTAACGCATTTTGGGATGGAAGATTTGCTTGGTTTGGTGATGGTGATTGTACACGTGGACCACTCACATCTGTCGATGTTGTAGCACACGAATTTATGCATGGAGTAACTGATTACACATCTGACCTTATCTACATGGATGAGTCTGGTGCACTCAATGAATCAATGAGTGATATCTTTGGCAAGGCACTAGAGTTTTATGTAACACCTAATAATTTTAATTGGCTTATAGGTCAAACTTTTATCTTAAATAATGAAGAGAGACCGTTTAGAAATATGGCAGATCCAAATCTAGAAGGTCACCCAAAATTCTATGATGGTACTATGTGGTTTGAAGGAGAAGGTGACAATGGAGGTGTCCACATCAATAGTGGTGTCCTTAATTATTGGTTCCATCTGTTAGTTGAAGGTGGTCAAGGGGAAACTGAAAAAGGTGTCCCATTTGATATTACTGGCTTAGGGATGGATAAGGCTATCCAAATTCCATTCTTGATGCAAAGAGCTTACCTTACACGTACAAGTACTTATAGCGATGCGTATAATGGAGCTTTAGCCGCAGCTATCGATATCTATGGTGATGGATCTGAAGAGTATGAGACTGTCGTCAAAGCAATGAATGCTATCGGTCTCCCTGTCGGAAGTAATATTCCAGTCGACCTTGATCTATCTATTGTACTCAATACTGAAATCAGTAATACTTGCACTCAAGGTGAAAAACTAGACCTAGAAGTTACAGTTACAAATGTTGGTCAAGATACTCTCTATGCTCAAGACACTATCATCGTGATCGTTAATGACAATGCAGCACAAGCTTTCAATTTTATTCAAGAAGAAGACTTTGTTCCTGGAGCAGATACTACAATTATCTTATCTGAGGCATATACTATCATTGCAGAGGGAGATCTTCGAATAAGAGTAGATCTTGGAAAAATAGACAAAGTAGCGGGGAATAATACAGACCGAGTAGACTTCTTTAACTACTTTGAACAATCAGACGACTTAAAGCTTACGGTCTTTGTACCTTCAGCTATTGAGTGCTTTGAAAGAGACATTCCAATCGAAGTGGTAGTCAGCAATAGTAGTTGCGACCCGATCCCAGCTGGCACCGATATCACAATACACATGATGACAGGTAATGAAGTCATTCAAGAATATACTGAGACACTTGAAGATGGCCTGCCAGTAGGTGGCAACGTAAGGACTACTATGCCCTACACTTATCCAGGTAATGTTACAATTCTCGACTTTGAACTTATAGTAGCAGAAGACTCCAATCCCACAAATAACGAGGTAAACTTCCTTCCCGTTTTTAAAGAAGAGTCTCTACAAACAGAGTACTTTAATCCTCTTGATACTCGAGATGACTTCACTCGATTTATTACTTTAAATGAAGACTTCTACTTTGGTGTAGTTAATTACGATGGTGAAACATACATGGGTACTACCGGACAGTCAAATAGCATTGATGATATTTGCCAGTTCTGGCAAGATAACTTCATCACAAATGCAACAGCAATCATGGAGATGTGTGTAGATATGGCTGACTTCGAAAATGTTGTATTGAGCTTTGATCTAGTCCAATTAAGGAATTCTCAAATAGAAATGTTTCCAGATCGAGTTGAAGAATTTACTATGGTTGAAATGAGATGGACAGATGAAAATAATAATGAGACACTACTCATCAATAATCAACCAGATGGAGAGATTGTGCATTACGATATTCCTCTTCCAGATCATTTTACTGGTTTTATTACATTCGAATTTTATAGTCACTTTGGCAATCTGAGTTTTTCTTCTAATAATGCGTTAGAGAATAATGACTACAACCTGCTTAACGATTTGAATATCACTGGTGATTTTGTTTCTGATGTTGATGACATTGTAGAGCAAATCAATAAGATATCCGTGTACCCTAATCCTACTCACCAATACATAGAGTTATCTGGAGACAATTTGAGTAATGCGAATCTTTCAGTCTATAATGCACAAGGAAGGTTGGTTTTGACACAAATACTTAACAATCAAAACTATAAGGTAGATGTGAGCCAGTTTGATAATGGCTTGTATTTTATCCAAACCTTGGACCAAAATAATGCGATATCAACTGCCCGTTTCATCAAATCTGAATGATTCAATAATTATCAAGGCTTTAGAGGGATGTCATAATAAAAACATTAACATTAGATCAAAGTTAAATGAATCTTCAACAATAATGGACATCTCTACGTTTACCCAATTGAGTATTTAATTTCTACCCAGATAAGTATAATTTAGACATTTTAGTCAATTCAAAACCTACTACCATAGGGGTGAGTTATACATTTTTACGCAAGTCCATGCAGATACTTAGATTTCTACTTTATTGTTCGATTACGCTTGTTTTATCATGTTACGCGGTTTCAGCTGCAAGCATCTTTTCTCTTTCTGATGGAGATTGGAATGATATCAATACTTGGTCGACTCAGACTATTCCTACAAATCAGGATGAAGTAACGATTAATGCAGGTCATCGTGTAACCCTTAATGGAAACGCCAATTCAAAAACAATCACGGTAAATGGAGAGTTGTCTCCAAGTTCTCTCTCTGCAGGACATCAATTCCACATTAGAAGTGAATGGATATTAATCAGTGGTTCGCAAGGC
>Ga0079202_10001168_pt1 | contig 9867 bp, 8 predicted proteins | sample PorBlaBluebeHill_FD_68601 | JGI IMG/M metagenome (GOLD analysis project Ga0079202, IMG submission 68601) | Marine algae microbial communities from Blueberry Hill - Blueberry Hill, Maine | ecosystem: Host-associated > Algae > Red algae > Blade | place: USA: Blueberry Hill, Maine
GGGGGCGGGGCACAGGTGCAGCCAGACTTGGTGAAGAAGATCCACGAGACCGGAACGATCGCGCCAAGCACTGGCTATGGACTGACCGAAACGCACGGCATCGTCACCGCTGTCGCGTCCAAGTTCTTTACCGACAAGCCCGAGTCGTGTGGGCCAATCGTTCCAACACTCGACGCCAAGCTGATCGACGAGAACGGCAATGACCTGCCCGTGGCAGCCGAGACCACAGGTGAACTGTGTGTGCGGGGCTCGGTGGTCATTAAGGGCTACTTGAACAAGCCGGAGGCAACGGCGGAAGCCATCCAAGACGGTTGGTTTCGCACCGGCGACATCGCCCGAATAGACGACGACGGGTTCGTGTTTATTGTTGACCGGGCCAAGGACATGGTCTTGCGCGGCGGCGAGAATGTGTACTGCAGCGAAGTGGAATCCGCCATCTTTGAACACCCCGCGGTAGCGGAGACGGTCGTGTTTGCCGTGCCAGACGAGCGCCTAGGCGAGACCGTTGGCGCCTGCATTGTGCTCGAACCCGGAGAGTTGATGACGGTCGACGAAGTACAAGCGTTTGTTGCCGAACGAATCGCTCGCTACAAGGTTCCCGAGCACGTTTGGTTCCGCCCGGACCCGCTTCCTCGCAACGCCAACGGCAAGTTCGTAAAGCGCCAGGTTAAAGCGGAACTGCTCGGCGGGGAGCGGCGCGAGCCTGCACTCAGCCAACCGCCAGTGCAAGGGGAGTGGTGCCGGGGGTTCGCCTCGCAGAGATGCTCGTCGCCACCTGGCGTGCTCTCCCGGTACTCTCGACAGAATGTACACACTCGTGGCAGCCGTTGCGCCTACCGGTGAAGCCACCGGCCCAGGTTCGCTCTCGCTTCTCATCATCTACATCGCGATAGCGATTGTCGTCTCGTTTATCTGTTCGATCATGGAAGCTGTACTGCTCAGCGTTACTCCCGCATATATCGGAGCACTTGAGACCACCAAGCCCGATGTCGCGCACCGATTGCGCGATCTAAAGAGCGATGTGGACCGCCCACTCGCTGCGATCCTGACGCTGAATACGGTCGCTCATACGATCGGGGCCGCCGGCGCAGGTGCTCAAGCAGCTGCGTACTTTGGCAGCGGAGCGATCGGGATCTTCTCGGCACTACTCACGCTCGGAATTCTTGTCCTAAGCGAGATAATCCCAAAGACTTTGGGCGCCGTGTACTGGCGGGGCCTGGCTCCTGTAGTAGCCAAAATGCTCAAGCCGCTGATCTATCTTCTTTACCCCCTGGTGCTCATGTCGCAGTGGTTCGCCAAGCTGCTCACCCGCGGCGAGAAGAAGGGTGATGTGAGTCGCGAAGAACTTGCCGCACTGGCCGATATTGGAGCCGAAGAGGGTGTGTTGGGCGACCGCGAGGTGCGTCTGTTTAAGAGCCTTTTGAAGTTTGAAAGCCTGACTGCGGCCGATGTGATGACCCCCCGCACCGTCATGGTGGCGTTCCCTGAGACGGCGACGGTCGACGAACTCGTCAATGCCAAGCGCCCGTTCTCTCGCTATCCGGTGTATGCGGAGAACCACGACCAGATCACCGGATACGCGCTTCTCAGCGATGCGTTGACCAAAGTCGCCGACGATGATCACGACACTCCACTTTCTGAGGTACGACGAAATCTCGACGCCGTGCCTGAAAATCAGTCGGTGCTCGAAGTGTTCGAAACGCTGCTCGAAGGACACGAGCACATTGCACTAGTGGTCGATCAGTACGGCGGCACAGCTGGAATCGCGACCATGGAGGACGTGATCGAGACGCTGCTCGGCCTCGAGATCACCGACGAGACAGATCGTACCGAAGACATGCAGAGCCTGGCCCGAGATCAATGGCGGGCGCGCGCTGCCGGGTTCGGGCTTCTGGACGACGACGAGGTTTCCCGGGCCGACCCAACTCCGGAGGCTTAGCGGTCTAGCGCTCTACCGCAGCAGTCGGATCTCGCCAAGGCTTCCAAGGCGCGTAGATAGCGGGTGTGAGGCGTGCACGTGGTCTAGGCCACTTGTGCCTCTTGCCCGAAGTTGTGCTGGGGGTGCACGCCGCTGGCGCGGGGTGTGGGGTGTGCTCGGTCTACTGGCCGTTGGGAAGCGGGTAGCAGGAGTCAACAGTAATTGGAGGGAGTAGGTGGGCGGCGGATTGACGCGCCCCTCCGGCACGCCAATCCGCGATGGTGGTGCAAGGGTTACGCCGTGACGGATTCTCGGCCTACTTCGACCTTGCGTGGCTTGGCCTTGTCCGCGACGGGGATGGTGAGGTGCAGGACACCGTCGTCGTAGGACGCGGTGAGGCCTTCGGAGTCGAGGTTGTCGCCGAGTTGGAGGGTGCGGCTGAAGTTTCCTTGGGCTCGTTCACCTGCCAGGACCTGCATGTTTTCTGCTGGGTCCCATCGGCGGTTAGCGGTCACCGTGACAGACGCTTTCTCCACCGTGACGTCGAGATCGTCGGCCTTTACGCCGGGTACGTCGATCCAGATGTGGACCTGGTCGCCTTCTCTGTAGGCGTCCATTGGCATCGACACTGGTTGGCGTCGGGTGCCGTTGACGGTGGCTGGCCGGGCCAATTCCTGGAACGGGTCAAATCGCATAAGCATGACGCAACTCCTTTCATGTTGGTGTTGTGCGTCGGTGGGGTTCTCCCACATGATCTATCTATAGCATCACTCACGGACCTTGACAAGTCGCGACTCAGGTATTTATATTTAAAACACTAAGACAAGTTACCCGCTAACTACTAGATCACTTGCGGGGAGCGCAAACCGAGGTCTCGATGAAGGGGCCGATGTCAAAGGAGGCATCTCAATGGGCAAAGCAGTAGGAATCGACTTGGGAACAACGAACTCAGTGGTCGCCACGATGGTGGCCGGTGAGGCAGAAGTCATCGCGAACGCCGAGGGGGCACGGACCACCCCATCGGTGGTGGCGTTGGCCCGCGACGGCGAGATATTGGTCGGCGAGGTCGCAAAGCGTCAAGCCATCACGAACCCGGACCGCACAATCCGATCGGTGAAACGTCACATGGGCACCGACTGGTCTCTCTCGGCAGACGGTAAGGACTTCACACCCCAAGAGATCTCGGCCCGCGTCTTGCAGAAACTCAAGCGAGACGCCGAGGCTTACCTCGGCGAGGCGGTGACTGAGGCCGTGATCACCGTTCCGGCCTACTTTGACGACGCGCAACGTACCGCGACGAAAGAAGCGGGCAAGATTGCAGGCCTCGAAGTGTTGCGCATCATTAACGAACCAACTGCCGCAGCGTTGGCCTACGGACTTGAGAACGACGCGACCGACGATGAAACGATTCTGGTGTTCGACCTCGGTGGTGGAACGTTCGACGTGTCAGTGCTGTCGTTGGGTGACGGTGTGTTCGAAGTGCTGTCAACGCATGGTGACACCAACCTGGGTGGCGATGACTGGGACCGAGCCGTGATCGATTGGATCATCAAGACCTTCAAAGATAACGAGGGCGTGGACCTTGGTAGTGACAACATGGTTATGCAACGGCTCCAAGAAGCAGCCGAGCAAGCCAAGATCGAGTTGTCCCAGACGCAAACCACGCGGATAAACCTGCCATTCATCACCGCAACGGACGCCGGCCCGAAGCATCTGGACATAGAATTGACCCGAGCGAAGTTCGAAACGCTGACCGAGGGTCTCGTCAAACGGTGCGAGAAACCGTTTGCTCAAGCGCTGAAGGATGCGAAGATTGGTGAAGGTGACCTCGATCATGTGATTTTGGTTGGCGGTTCAACCCGTATGCCAGTTATCAGCTCACTCGTTAAGAAGCTCACCGGCAAAGACCCTCACAAGGGCGTTAATCCCGACGAAGTAGTGGCGATGGGGGCGGCGATCCAGGCCGGCGTACTGCGCGGTGACGTGCACGATGTCGTCCTGCTCGATGTCACACCACTGTCGCTTGGTATCGAAACCAAGGGCGGGGTTATGACCACGCTGATTGAGCGCAACACCACCATTCCGACTCGGCGCAGCGAGATCTTCAGTACCGCCGATGACAATCAGCCCTCGGTCGAGGTGCATGTCCTTCAGGGCGAACGCGAGATCGCTCAATACAACAAGACGCTCGGTAAGTTCCAGCTGGTTGACCTTCCTCCGGCGCCTCGCGGGGTCCCGCAAATCGAGGTTGTATTCGACATCGACGCCAACGGCATCGTGCACGTGTCAGCCACCGACAAGGGCACTGGTAAGGAACAGTCGATCACCATCACCGGGCAGTCGTCGCTGACTGAACAGGACATCGAACGCATGGTTGCCGACGCCGAAGCCCACGCTGCCGAGGACAAACGCCGGGTGGAAGAAGCCGAGGCAAGGAACCACGCTGACAGTGCCCTTTACCAGGCCGAGAAGGTCCTCGCCGACAATACCGAAGCTGATGCGGAAGCTAGCGAGGCGCTCGAGACGGCGGTGAAGGATCTTTCCGAGGCGCTTGAAGCTGGCAGGAGCGGCGAATTGACGGACCTCACGGAAGCGGTGAATAGGGCAACTCAAGAGTTCACGCAGCACCTGTACGACAACGCCTCATCGACTACTAGCTATGGCTCAACAGCTGACGGCAGCGCGGACGACGACATCATCGACGCCGAGATTGTGGATGCTGAGATTGTCGACGACAACGAACCCGCAAACGCGTAGCGGGGGCCATGGCTCATTGATCCGATGACCTGCTGTGCTTGTCCGGGTGGGGTCAGCACCATCAACAAGCCGGCCCATAGCAATAGGAAGGAGGAACCACTAATGGCTGCGGCCACTGAATGGCTCAATCAGGATTACTACGAAGTGCTTGGTGTGACCGAGACTGCCACCGAACGCGAGATCCGCAAGGCCTACCGGGAGCTGGCTCGAACCACCCACCCCGACTCCAAGCCCGACAGCGCATCCGATGAACAGTTCAAGACAGTATCGGCCGCGTATGAGGTGCTCGGCGATCCGGACACGCGTCAGCAATACGACCAGCTCCGACAGATGAAGTCACGCAGCGAGTCGACTGACCCCCGGGCGGACTATGGCAGTACTCGGTTCACCAACGTAGGAGACGCTAGCCAAGTTGGTGGCTTCGGCGGATTGGATGGCCTGTTCTCAGGCTTGTTCACAGACCCGCCCGGCTACGCGAACCACACCAATCAACGGAACAACCAATCTCCGCACCGAGATGAACACCGAGCCCGTTCCGGTGGCGACCTCTCCGCTGCGGTGCGATTGCCATTCGACGATGCTGTGTTCGGAACCATGACCCAGCTCAACCTGACCAGCGAAGAGCCATGCCCGCAATGCGGTGTCGGAGCGAACCGTTGGACAATGGGGGAGCAGTGCCCGAGGTGTGGGGGCCGCCGCCGCATCAGCGATTCTCGCTCTGTCAAAGTTCGAATCCCGGCGGGCGTCGAGGACGGGCAGACAATCCGGCTGCCCGCCAGAGGAGGCCGCGGCGCCAATGGCGGATCCCGAGGTGACCTCTACGTCACTATTACCGTCGACCCGCACCCAAAGTTTGGGCGAAGCGGCAACGACCTCACCGTCGCTGTTCCAATCAGCTATCCCGAAGCTGCGCTCGGAGCAGACATCGCAGTACCCACCCTTGACGGCGCTCCGGTCACCGTCCGTGTTACAGCGGGTACATCGTCGGGCCAGACGCTGCGGGTACGAAACCACGGCGTACCCAAACCTGACAAGCCAGGCGACCTGCTTGTCACGGTAGATGTCGTGGTACCAGCGCGACTCTCATCGACCGAACGCGACCTGATCCAACAACTGGCCAATCAACCCAATCACCGAAACTCCCGATCCAACGGCCAGGACAAGTCATGACTCGCCAGTCCCGAAAAGCCGGTACCCAGCGCACCACCGCTGTGCCAACTGATGAACCGGTGTTTGTCATCTCGGTCGCCGCCGACCTCGTCGGCGTGCACCCCCAAACGCTACGCAGCTATGAACGCGCTGGACTCATCACACCCCACCGGACCTCGGGCGGCTCGCGCCGCTACTCCTACAACAACATCACCCGCCTAGAACGCATCCGACACCTAAGGGGCGAGGGCCTCAACCTTAGCGGAGTCGCTCGAGTCCTCGAACTTGAACGGCGCGTCGAAGAAGCGACAGAACCCAGCACTGAACTGGTGCTGTACCGCAGCGCTCGGCACCACCGGCGCCAGAGCCACCAGAAGAACCGAACAAATCATGGTGGTTGAGATCGTCTGCCCGCACCACCTTCACGGCGGACGACTCATGGTTGCCTACGGGCCAACACCCAGCCCCGAAGAAGCCGAGGCCGTCCGCCGGCTCGTCCAAACAGCGACGGCTCGACCAAGCCCGAAATGCTCACAGGAAGCGATGCAAACCCGGTGACACTTGATCAATGGCTAGTTCTCGGGATCCTGGGGGTCGCGCTCGCGGTTTTTGCGACTGACCGAGTCCGGGTCGACGTGGTCGCACTCAGCGTACTCGTCACCCTCGTCCTCTCGGGACTGCTGACGTCAGAAGAAGCACTAAGCGGCCTCTCGAACCCTGCGGTCGTTACCGTGCTTGCGGTCTTCATTCTCTCTGGAGCAATGGTGAGCACTGGGGTCGCCGACGCGCTCGCCAGGATCATGATGAGAGCCGCGGGTGAAGCACACTGGCGCATCGTCACCGTCGCAATGGCGACCTGCGGGCTGATGAGCGCCTTCATGAACAACATTGGCGCCACCGCCATACTTCTACCAGCGTGCCTTCGCATTTCTGAGCGCACCGGCATCGCAGCGTCCAAGCTGTTAATGCCGCTCGCCTTCGCGTCGCTCATGGGCGGCAACATCACCGCCATCGGCACCCCACCGAACATCTTGGCCAACGGCATCCTGTCCGAACGCGACGGTCTCGAACCGTTCCAGTTTTTCGACTTCGCCGCCACTGGGATCCCCGTGTTAGTGCTGGGGCTGCTGTACATGGGCACCATCGGATTCCGGCTCCTCCCAACCCGAAGCAACACCGGACGCCTGGTCGACAACACCGCCGTCAGCGACTACCTCTCAACGGTCACCGTCGGCCCAACATCCAGCTTGATCGGCCTCTCGGTCTCTCAGGCCGAAGCGGAATTCGACCAACCCATCCACGTGCTGTCCGTCAACCGCACCGATACCACCGACCAAGTCACACCGCGCCCGGTCACCGTAATCAAACCCGGCGACCAGTTAACCGTCCAAGCGCCGCTCTCATCTCTCGCAGAATTTGCTGCCCGTCACGGTAGCCAAGTCGACGTCGACCACTCGGCCATTCAATGGACCGACCCGTTCACCACCGACCCACCTGACCCGTCGTCATTGCCAGACTCGATAGCGATGCTCGAAGTGATGGTCGCCCCTGAGTCGACCCTGATAGGTCGCACCCCGAGCGAACTCGAACTGCGACGACACCGAGGACTGATCCCGTTGGCAGTGCGACGCCGCCGCGGCCCGATTCACACCGAACTCGAACACTTCCGATTCCGGGCTGGGGACTCACTCGTGGTCACCGGACATCGCGACCGGCTCACCGAACTCTACGACTCCGACGACGTCATTGCCATGCATAGCCCCAACCTCGCCTACAGAAACCGCAAACGAGCACCACTTGCTATCACCGTGATGGCAGCCGTGCTAGCTGCGAGCGCCCTTGGACTGATACCCATCGCCATCGCGATGTTAACCGGCGCCCTCATCTTGGTCCTGACACACACAATCTCGATGGAAGACGCCTACAGCTCCATCGACTGGAAAGCCATCTTCCTTATCGCAGGCATGCTGCCACTAGGCACCGCTATGGAGAAGACCGGCACGGCCCGCCTTGTTGCCGAGACGATCACCGACACCGCCGGAGACGCCGGGCCAATGTGGGTCCTACTTGGCATCTACGCACTCACCGTCGGCCTCACGTCAGTGATTTCCAACGCCGCCGCAACGGTGCTGATCGTCCCCATCGCTATTGACACCGCAATCGCGCTCGACGTTCAGCCCCAAGCATTCGTTATGGCGACCGTGATCGCAGCATCCACTGCGTTTCTGCTTCCCATTGGACACCAAGTAAACGTGCTGGTCTACGGGCCCGGCAACTACCGATTCGCCGACTTTGCCCGAGTCGGAGCCGGACTAACCATCGCCATCATGGTCCTCACCGCAATACTTGTGCCCGTCGCCTGGCCTCTCTGAGACGACCCAAGCCAGATCGGTCTATTCGGGGGGTGGTCCGACCAATACCGCGCACGGCGCGTTGCGCACCACATATAACCCAAACGACTTCGAGAAAGTGCGTCGCAAGAGCCCACGTCGCACAGACCCGATCACGACGTAGTCCGCCTCCATCCGACCGGCGACCTCACACACCAGCTGCGCCGGACGCGAGCCCACCAAACCAACCGCCCTCGCCCCTGGACCCAACACCTCGCCCGCAACCAGCGCAGCAGTCTCAGCAGCTCGACCTCGCTCCTGAGCCGCCGTCATATCAAAAGGAACCATCGTCGGTACTTCCTCGTCACCCGGCATGGGAGCCGCGTCGCCCTTTCCAACCGACACCACCGTGTACTCGGCACTAGCACCGAACACCCGATGGGCCTCGACGGCAGCACCAAGCGAACTCTGTGACGGCTCAACACAGACAAGAACTCGCAAGCGGCGATCCACCTCCGGAGTCGCCGCCCCGTACCGCTGATCCGACACTCCCGAATTCTGGATCCTGTCATCACCTGACACCAGTCCAACTCCTTCCGACTCGCCTAGACCGCCACCCAGTGACGCACAGCGTGCCCTTGACCGCAACCGTTACACCGCGCCGGCGTATCGCCGAGTATGCCACTTGACAGTTCTTGACTCAAGTTATCTTCTACAGATGAGGCGCTATGTCGCTATAGGCACCGGCCGAAGCAATGAGCTATCATCAGGCTCAACTTGAGAACAGGCGTACCGGAACAAGATCCATGAGTAGAGATACAAACGTCAGCGTATTCGTGATTTCGGTAGCAGCCGACCTAGCGCAGATGCACCCTCAGACGTTAAGGAACTACGAACGCGAAGGACTGGTCGAACCAGCTCGCACAGCGGGCGGCAATCGCCTCTACTCCGAGGACGATCTCGCACAACTCGCAAAAATCGCTGCTCTCACAGACGCCGGACTCAAGGTCACGGGCATCAAAATGGTCTTCGACCTCGAACACAAAATCAGTCGACTGCAAAGAGAAAACACACGGCTTAAGAACCAACTTTCCCAAGAGCGTCAGGCCTGTTTGGAGAAACATGACCAATGCAGTTGACAGCAAGGCCATCGTAAAGCTGTGCTCCAGAACCCACGCACAACGCAACGGATCGTGCTCGAGACGGACCGAACGCAGTGCTTGCTCGACCACTGAAGAGAGCGGCCGCGCTGGGGGATGGTGCGATTTAATAACCCCGCTGCGTTTACGGGTCGGCTGATGATTTCTTCAATTGTCGTTTCGGCCGAGGGCATCGCGGATTGGGCGCCGGGCGGAAACCGCTAGAGCTGCCCTAATGGCTAACGACACGCAAATGACAGAGAAAAACGACATGGCCTGTCAGTCCTACGCAGAGTGGCCAGAGCTGGGGGAGTGGAGACGTCACCGCATCGCTCGAACACGGGGGAGGAGCAGCGGCTGGACCGGTGATGTGTTGCGATCCATACGACGACGCTCGAACGCGCCCTGGTTCCCGAATGCGGACTTTCTGGATAAGTTCGTGGATACTGATTCGATGGTGATTCGATGAACACGACAAGCCCCAGGATTGTGATCTATGGGACCGGCCGATACGGCAACGACGTTACGCGCATGGCGACAGCCAAGGGCTGGCAGGTTGTTGCTGCGTACAACC
>Ga0079202_10001173_pt1 | contig 9852 bp, 7 predicted proteins | sample PorBlaBluebeHill_FD_68601 | JGI IMG/M metagenome (GOLD analysis project Ga0079202, IMG submission 68601) | Marine algae microbial communities from Blueberry Hill - Blueberry Hill, Maine | ecosystem: Host-associated > Algae > Red algae > Blade | place: USA: Blueberry Hill, Maine
CAATTCAGTGAGATCCGGCTCGTGAACGATTCCGGTATCACTCAACCCACTCGCGACCCTCAGCTGCAGTTCAGTGGCGACATCTCACACTTCGCGGTGCGCTCGGATGAGGATCAGGCTGCGTGGGTGTCCTCGTGTGGCACCCAACTCGAACTTTACGTAGCGACACTCGAACCGACCGGCCAGATCGCAGACCTGGACCTGGTCTGGCTGGGCGAGGGTTCGGTACCAGGCGCGCTTGTCTTGTGGGATGGCAGCGAAGTGAACCTCAACGCCATCGAGCCCGGGGGCCAAGCGTTCTCGGTGGCCTATAACGTCGAGTCGAAACTGCTCAGCCGCAATGGTGGTCCGAGTCGCATCATGATCGAAGCTGGCGCCCCGGCTGAGCGAAGCCTCACCCCGCTGGCGGCGACGCCCGACGGTGGCCTCACCTATTGGGACGGCAAGGCGCCAGCTGGCACCATTAGTGCGTGTCCTGAGCTCTTTGGCTCTGGCGTCTCTGACACATTGTGGCTCCGCCAGGGCGAAGGTCAATGGCAGCTCGCCGTCGCTGACGAATTCCCGCTCGGCACAGTAACGGCCGCCGCTATCGAACCAGGTTCGGGTCAGATCGCCTTTGCCGACGTGTGTGGTGATGAGCCGGGACGGGTGCTGGTTGGATCGCAGCTCCAAGATGGCCGCATCACCGACATTCACGAGATCGACTTGTCCCCGTATGTGCCGGGCTTCGCCGCCCAGCTGCATTGGGTCGACGCACAAACCGTTCGCATCGAAACTGACAACACCGAGTTCGGCGTAGACCCCGTGCGCTACGACTTCCGCTTCCCCGAGGGGACCGAAACCGGCATCATCTTCCAACTCCCTCGCTAGCCCAGGGTTTCCGGGGGCGGGTGAGCTCAGGTAGCCGAGTAAATCGGCACTAGGGCGCAATGTGCTGACCCCTGAACACAACCTGGGGTGAACACATTAGAGTGCTCGGCCATGGCTGTTCCTACTGCTCCTACTGCGGCGTTCCAAATTCAACTGCGGGTACGACTCCGCAATGTGCCGGGTGTGCTCGGTGCGCTGGCGACCGTGATTGGCGATGCGGGCGGCAACATTGCGGTCGTCGAGGGCTTCGAGGCCAAGGGTGCAACTCTCGAACGCAGCATCTGTGTCAACGCCCGCGACGAAGCGCATCAACTGCGGATCGTCGAAGCAGTCGAGGGACTCGACACCGTCGAGCTCATCGACTGGTTCGACCGCACCTTCCGCATGCACGAGGCTGGCAAGATCGAGACGTTGGCATTATGTTCAGTGGCCGATGCATCGGATCTCTCTATGGCGTACACGCCTGGCGTTGCCCGAGTTTGCATGGCCATCCACGAGGATGTCTCCCGCTCGCACGAGTTGACCATCCGCAAGAACACGGTGGCCATCGTCAGCGACGGCACAGCGGTGCTGGGTCTCGGCAATATTGGTCCCGAAGCCGCCATGCCGGTCATGGAAGGCAAGGCGCTGCTGTTCAAAGAGTTTGCTGGTGTCGACGCGTTTCCGATTTGTCTGGCCACCACCGACACCGAAGAGATCATCGAGACCGTCGAGCGCATCGCGCCGACCTTCGGAGGCATCAACCTCGAAGACATCGCTGCACCGGCGTGCTTCGAGATAGAAGAACGCCTGAAGGCATCACTCGACATTCCGGTTTTCCACGACGACCAGCACGGAACTGCGGTAGTCGCACTCGCAGCGCTGTGGAATTCCCTCAAGCTCGTCGACAAAGAAATGGGCGACGTGCAAGTTGTCATCTCTGGCATCGGCGCTGCTGGTGTGGCGATCGGCAAGATCTTGCTCAGTGCTGGTGTTGGCAACGTGATCGGCGTGGACTCAACCGGTGCGATCTACCCCGGTCGCGACCGTCTGAACCCGGCCAAAGAATGGTTCGCAGCAAACACGAACAAAGAGGGCCAGAGGGGGACCCTGCACGAGGTCATGGCTGGCACCGACGTCTTCATGGGCGTAAGTGCGCCCGACCTGCTGACCGCCGCCGACCTGCGAAACATGGCCAAAGACCCCATCGTGTTCGCAATGGCGAACCCGAACCCCGAGATCACGCCCGAAGAAGCCGACGGTCTTGCTGCGGTGATGGCGACCGGCCGCAGCGACTACCCCAATCAGATCAACAACGTGCTTGCTTTTCCGGGCCTGTTTCGGGGTGCTCTCGATGTTGGTGCGACCGACATCAACGAGGCCATGAAGCTTGCAGCTGCCGAAAACATCGCCTCGGTCGTTGGCGACGACCTGGCCCCCGACTACATCATTCCTTCGGTGTTCGACAAGAGAGTCCTCGAAGCCGTAGCGCCGGCAGTCTCTGCTGCGGCCGTCGCGGCCGGCATCACCCGTTAGCCCAAACCAACGTTCCTGAAGATTTTGGTCCACTATGTGGACCGGAATCGTCAGAAAGCTCACGGCGAGGCGGCGAACGGGCAATAACCTTTGCTGCATGATGAGAGATCAGTTGACCGCAGCGCTTGCTGGCGCGCTCGATTCGTTGGGGATCGAGATCGATGCCAGCACGATCGAACTCGAGCGCCCGGCACGCCGTGAGCACGGCGACTGGTCTTCGAACGTGGCGATGGCGAACTGGAAGCCGGCGGGTCGAGGAAACCCGCGGGAACTTGCAGGCGAGATCACCAACCATCTCAATGCCAACCTGCCGCAGCACGTCGAATTGGTAGAGATCGCCGGACCAGGATTTGTGAACTTCCGGTTGTTTGATACCTGGCTACACGATGAACTCAAGGCGACAGTCGATGCCGGTGTAGAACGGTTCGGTCGCCACGATTTCGGCGATGCACACATCAACGTCGAATTCGTGAGCGCCAACCCGAACAAGCCGCTGCACGCTGGCCACGCTCGGGGCGCGGTCTACGGCGACTCCATTGCTCGGCTGCTCAAAGCAGTGGGATATCAGGTCACGACCGAGTTCTACCTGAACGATCGGGGCGTGCAGATGACCCTGTTCGCAGAGTCCTTGGCGGCGCGCAAACGGGGCGAAGACGTTCCCGAAAACGGCTACCACGGCGACTACCTTGTCGAGTGGGCCGCCGAGATGCCCGACGGCGCCGATGTGTTCGAATGGGGTTACGCCCGGGCACTACGAAGCCACAAGGAGACCCTCGGACGCGTCAACGTGCATCACGATGTCTGGTCATCGGAAAAGGCGCTGGTCGACGCTGGCAAGGTCCCGGCTGCGGTCGCCGAATTGACCGCTGCTGGCAAAGTGTTCGAAGAGGATGGGGCGACATGGCTGCGAACCACCGATTTTGGCGACGACAAAGACCGGGTGATCGTCAAGGCCGACGGTGACATGACGTACCTGACGCCCGACATTGCCTATCACCGCGACAAGTTCGAGCGGGCCGACAAGCTCATCAACGTGTGGGGCGCCGACCACCACGGCTACATCGCACGGATGAAAGCGGCGATGCATTTCCTGGGTCACGAACCCGAGGACCTCGAGATCATCATCACTCAGATCGTCAGTCTTCAACGCGACGGCGAAGAAGTGGCGATGTCGGGCCGCCTCGGCGACATGGTCTCGTTCGACGAGGTGATCGACGAAGTTGGGCCCGACGCGGCCCGCTACACGTTCTTGACTCAATCGATGGACACCCGCCAGACCGTCGACCTGGGTGCTCTTGCCGAAAAGAGCATGGACAATCCCGTGCACTACGTGCAGTACGCCACCGCACGTATCAACTCGCTTGCGAACAACGCCGAATCGGCCGGACACACGCGCGGCAACCTCGACGCATCCGATCTCACGCTGCTGACCCATGATCGCGAGCTCGATATCTTGCGGGTGCTCAACGCATTTCCCGAGATCGTTGCAATTGCCGCCCGAGAGCGGGCACCGCACAAGGTCACCACCTGGTTGCGAGAACTGGCAGCTGCATTCCACGGCTTCTACCACGATTGTTACGTCGTGGGCGATGGTGTGAGCTCCGAACTCACCCAAGCTCGACTGTGGCTCATCGAAGCCGCGCGAATCGGTCTTACGGCTGGGCTTGATCTTGTCGGCGTCTCGGCTCCCCTGGAGATGTGATGACGACCCCGCCAGGCGCGATTTCGGTTGCGCCGATACCCCGACACCTATTGCCAGACAATGCGGAGATCTCGGCCGAAGGTCACATGAGCGTCGGCGGCGTCGACCTGGTCGAGCTGGCGCAGGAATACGGCACGCCGCTCTTCGTATATGACGAAGAGCACTTGCGCGCCCGCTGCCGCGAAGCAGTCGAGGTCTTTGGCACTGGCGTGGCCTATGCCACCAAGGCGTTCCTGTGTGTAGCGATGGCCAAGCTCGCCCACGAAGAAGGCATGCATCTCGATGTCGCAACACTCGGCGAGCTCCATGTTGCCGAAGTCGCCGGTGTTCCCGCCAGCGACCTCGTGTTTCACGGCAACAACAAGTCGACCGTTGAGCTGCAGGCAGCCATGCAAGCGAGCGTCGGGCGCATTGTCATCGACAGCTTTGATGAGATCGAACGAATCGAAGCCATCCATGCCGACACCGGGCTCGTCGCTCGAGCGCTGTTGCGCATCACGCCGGGCGTCGAGGCTCACACGCACGAGTTCATCGCTACCGGTCAGGACGACTCGAAGTTCGGTTTCACGGTCTCGACTGGGCTGGCCGATCAGGCAATCACCAAAGCGACCGCGTCGAGCGCAATCGAACTGCTGGGTATTCACGCCCACATTGGCTCGCAGGTCTTCCGGATCGACTCCATGCGTCAATCTGGCGAAGTGCTGGCCGAGATCTCGCAGCGGTACGCGCTTCCGGAGCTCTCGGTCGGGGGTGGCCTGGGCGTGGCCTACGTGGGCCACGAAGAAGCCCCGACCATCTCCCAATGGGGACGTTCGGTTCTCGAAGCGACGGGGCAGGCAGGCATCGACGCGCACGTGCTTGCCGAGCCGGGACGATCGATCGTGGCTACGGCCGGAATGACGATCTATCAGGTCGGTACCGTGAAGCAGCTCGAAGGCATTCGCACCTATGTAGCGGTCGACGGTGGCATGAGCGACAACCCGCGTCCGGTTCTCTATGGCAGTGGCTACGAAGCATTTGTTCCCGACCGCGCCGATGCCGAACGAGCCCGTCAAGTGCGTGTTGTGGGCAAACACTGCGAGTCCGGCGACATCATCATCCGCGATGCACGCGTGCCTGCCGACCTTGCTGTGGGGGACTTTCTCGTGACGCCGGTGACCGGCGCCTACGGACACTCGCTGGCTTCGAACTACAACAAGGTCACCCGACCGGCTGTCGTGTTCGTGCGCAACGGTCATGCACGGCTCGTTGTTCGTCGGGAGACGCTCAACGACCTCGTCTCGCACGACGTGATCTAAACGGTTCCCGGCCGCGCAACAGTCGTGGCAACGCTGGAGCAACAAAGTAGCGTTGCGCCATGAGTTTGCACCCGGTGCGTATTGGTCTCCTTGGCTTTGGAAACGTGGGCGGTCCGCTTGTTGGACTGATCGCTGAGCAGCGAACCGACATTGCCGCGCTCACCGGCCTTGACCTGACCGTGACCCGGGTTGCGGTCAACGACCTGACGAAGGCTCGTCCCGGTCTGGGCGACGCTGTCTTGACCGATCAAGCCAGTGAAGTAATCGCCGCCGACGACGTTGATCTTGTCGTTGAGCTTGTTGGCGCGGTCGACCTTGCCCGCGAGTGGATTGGCCAGGCGCTTCGTGCTGGAAAGTCGGTCGTGACTGGCAACAAGGCGCTGCTTGCCGCCCACGGTCGCGAACTGTTCGACCTGGCGAGCGAAAACAACGTCGAACTCCTATTCGAAGCTTCGGTTGCCGGTGCGATTCCGTTAATGCGCACGCTGCAGCGCTCACTGCGAGGCGAACCCATCGACCGCATCGTGGGCATCGTCAACGGCACGACCAACTACATGCTGTCGGCGATGACCGAAGACGGCGCCGACTACAGCGAGATCCTGCTCGAAGCACAACGTCTCGGTTACGCCGAGGCGGACCCCACTGCCGATGTCGAAGGTCTCGACGCACAGGCCAAGGCGGCAATCATTGCTACCGTTGCGTTCGGGGTCGCAATCACCAGCGACGACGTTCCCGTCGAAGGCATCAGTTCGGTAACCTCGATCGACATCGCCACTGCGCAGCGCCTGGGATTCGTGATCAAACTGCTTGCGGTCGTCGAACGTTCCGGGGCCGAGGCGCCCTATGAAATTTCGGCGCGCGTGCATCCAACGATGGTGCCGCTTGACCATCCGCTCGCCACGGTTCGCGGCAGTTTCAACGCAGTGTTCATCGAAGGCGGCGCGGTCGGCGAGTTGATGCTGTATGGCCGAGGCGCTGGCGGCCGCCCGACTGCCTCGGCAGTGCTCGGTGATGTGATCGAAGCTGCGGCCAGCATTGCGCACGGCTCATTGCGCCAGCTTCCTGGCCTGGGCGACGCACTCGTGCGCCCACCCGAAGCTGCGATGTCTGCGTTCTATCTCGACCTGGGGGTCGACGACAGCCCGGGCGTGCTCGCCCAGGTTTCTGGCGCGTTTGGAGCCAACAGTGTGTCAATCAAATCGATGGAACAACAAGGCCTCGGCGCCGAAGCCAACCTGGTGTTCATCACCCACCAAGCATCCGAGGCCGACATGGCGGCCACGATCGAGAAGCTGACCTCGCTGCCAAGCGTGAAGCGCGTCGGGGCCCTCTATCGAGTCATGGGCTCATGAGCCCCATGCAGTTCGTCAGCACTCGCGGCGCAGCGCCAGCGATGGCGTTCGGCGATGTCTTGTTGACTGGTCTCGCAAACGATGGTGGTCTCTACCTGCCTGAATTCTGGCCGCAGGCGGTAGCGACTGCACGCACCGACACCTACGTCAACACTGCGGTCGACGTGATGTGGCCATTTGTCGACGGGGTCATCGATCGCGACGATTTCGAATCGATCGTGGCCGAGACCTATGGCACCTTCGAGACCGACAACGTCGTAGAACTCATCGAAGTCGATCCCAATGTGTGGCTAATGGAGCTCTTTCACGGACCTACGTTGGCCTTCAAAGATATTGCACTCCAGCTCGTTGGACGGCTCTTCGATTACGAGTTGAGTCGCCGCAACGAACGCATCACGATTGTTGGCGCAACGTCGGGCGACACCGGATCAGCCGCTATCGAGGCGTGTCGCGATCGCGACGCCATCGAGATCTTCATCTTGCACCCACACGGTCGCGTCAGCGATGTACAGCGTCGCCAGATGACCACTGTTGGTTCGGCCAACGTGCACAATGTGGCGATCGAGGGAACATTCGACGACTGCCAGGATCTGGTCAAGGCAATGTTTGCCGACGCCACATTTCGCGACGAGGTTCGACTGGGGGCAGTGAACTCGATCAACTGGGCGCGAGTCATGGCCCAGATCGTTTACTACGTGGTCGCATCGGGGCGAGTTGCGTCGGTAACAACTCCGGTCTCGTTCACCGTGCCGACCGGGAACTTTGGCAATGTTTTCGCCGGATGGGGCGCCCGCAGCATGGGCCTACCCATCGATCGTTTCTGTGTCGCAAGCAATAGCAACGACATCTTGGCTCGACTGTTCAACACCGGCACCATGGACATCACCGAAGTCGTGCCGACGTTGTCGCCGAGCATGGACATTCAGATCTCGAGCAATCTCGAACGGCTGTTGTTCGAGACTCATGGCCGCGACGGCCACCGCATCGCCGAAGCCATGGCCCAGTTCCGAGATACCGGGTCGCTCACACTCGATTCCGAACACCGCAACCTGCTCGCCGAACTATGGAGCGCAGTACGGGTCGACGACGACGGTCCCGGGGGAGTGCTAGACACCATTGCCCACGTGCATGACACCCATGGCATCTTGCTCGACCCTCACACCGCTGTCGGGTTGGGGGCAGCGCGCACCATCGCCAGCGCTGGCTCGCCGATGGTGTGCCTTGGAACTGCGGATCCGGCCAAGTTCCCCGATGCCGTCGAGAAAGCAACCGGTGTTCGACCACCGTTACCTGCTCGCATCGGCGACCTGTTCGAACGCACGGAGCGGTACGAAGTGCTGCCCAACGACCTGGCGTCGGTCCAAGCGCACGTTCGCTCGTTGCGGTGAGCCCGCGTGAGCTCACCATCCGCCCGGTCACGCTCGACGACGTCGACGACGTGGTCAGCCTTTGGCTGCGGGGCGGTGTCGACCACCATCCAGATACCGACCGCGACGAGATCGTGACCAAGCTCGACTACGACGGCGACCTATTCCTGGTCGCGCTCAAAGATGGTGTTCTGGTGGCTTCGATCATGGGTACCTACGACGGTCATCGCGGCCGCATCAAGCGTTGCGTGGTCGACCCAGCCGCGCGGGGGAGCGGTGTCGGCCGGATCATCGTTGCTGATCTCGAGCAGCGCTTTCGAGACCGCGGTATCACCGAGCTGCGACTTGAGGTGTGGGATGACAATACCGCTGGCCAAGCCTTCTGGAGGTCGCTTGATTGGACACACCTGGACACGGTTATGTACTACACCAAGTCGCTCTAGAAACGCTAGAACAAGTCCGACGACGAGGTCATCGCTCTATCCTTCTGCCGGTGATTGAGCAGCAGCGAGTTATTTGTCTGGATGTAGAGGGCGTGTTGATGCCCGAGGTGTGGGTTCAGCTCGCCGAGCTGACCGGCATCGAAGAACTCCGGCGCACCACTCGCGACGAACCTGACTACGACGTGCTGATGAGGCATCGACTCGGCATCTTGGCCCAGCACGACTTGACCATGACGACCGTAGCTGAGGTGCTCGCCGAAATTCAGCCCCTCGACGGGGCGCGAGACTTCCTCGACGAGCTCCGCGCCGGACACCAAGTACTACTGCTGAGCGACACGTTCGAGCAATATGCCAGCGCGATGATGCCGCATCTTGGGCTTCCCACAATCTTTTGTCATCGACTGACAGTCACCGATGACCGCATCACGAACTACGAGCTGCGTACACCAGATCACAAACGCAAAACCGTCGAGGCCATGCAGGCGCTGAACTTCCACGTGACCGCTGGCGGTGACTCGTTCAACGACCTGTCCATGCTCGAGGCTGCCGAAGCAGGATGCCTGTTCCATGCGCCGGTGTCGATCATCGAATCGAATCCCGAACTTCCAGCATTCGACGAGTTCGATGACTTCCTCGGCTGGATCAAATCGCTGTAGTCGACGGCCGGTGGGTTGTAGGAACCCGCGGGTGTGACTGATAGCGTTTCCGCCAGGTGGAACACCACCGGTTTTCTTCTCATCACGGGTCCGCACCAACCAGGGCCCGACCCGAGTCGTTTCATCCTCGTCGCTTCGCGCTCGCGGACTGACACGACATCACCACTCTCCAGGAGTTCCCGTGGCTTCCGATCGCAGCACCCTCGAAGGCAAAGACCGTGCCGAACTAACCGTCATTGCCAAAGCAATGGGACACAAGGTTGGGTCGCGCATGCGCAAGGCGCAAATCGTCGACCTGATCGTGGGTGAGAACGATGGCGCTTCAGCCAGCGATTCCAACGACTCGGCTGATCCCACTTCGTCGTCTGAGAACCGCAGCCGATCCCGCAATGAAAGCAGTGACGACGACACCAGAAACAGCGGCGACAAGACCAGCGATGACAAAGACTCCCGGGGGTCAGGTCGCGACCGCAGCGGCCAGGACCGTTCGAACTCTGACCGGGGCAATGACCAAGGCAAGAGCAACGGCGGTGGCTCAAACAACGGCGGCAACAATTCCGGGTCGAACTCCGGTGGCAACAAGAGCGGTGACAGCAACAACGGCGGCAATAATTCCGGCTCAAGCTCTGGTGGCAACAAGAGCGGTGAC
>Ga0079202_10001175_pt1 | contig 9847 bp, 10 predicted proteins | sample PorBlaBluebeHill_FD_68601 | JGI IMG/M metagenome (GOLD analysis project Ga0079202, IMG submission 68601) | Marine algae microbial communities from Blueberry Hill - Blueberry Hill, Maine | ecosystem: Host-associated > Algae > Red algae > Blade | place: USA: Blueberry Hill, Maine
CTGCAGAGGACCATCAGGCCAGACAAACCGCAAAGCAGGTCGAAGCTCCCTCGCCAATCAGCAATGACGCCGCGCCATGGCAGCAGCCGAGGACCCGACGCCGCACAGAATTGTCATGATGCCGAAGGCCGTGCCAAAGCTTCGGTCATCGAAACCTCGACGGCCTTGGACATCGCGATCGTTCCGTTCGTCACATAGGCGTCGTGATTCGCCTGAATTTCTTCAGGCACATAGCGATAGTTGACCATCATCCCAGCTGCACGATCCAACCCAACCGGCCCAGTGTTCGCCAACCAGTTGAGTTGCTCGACGCGTGCACCATTGGACAGATGAAAGTTCGCAACTCGGTCCAGCGCACGCGTCCCGCGTTTTGCTTCGGCGAGGTAGACGCCGGCCAGCCGAAGGAGCGGTCCCCGCAACGCAAGCGCGAGCGCGTCGTCCTCGGGCCAGTCGTGGCGATCGAGCACAGCGGGAATCGACTCTGCGACGGTGGTCCGCTTCGGTGAGGTGGCTGTGCCTTCAGTCGTCACAATTGACCCGCCCAGCCCGTGCTCATCAAGAGCAAGGCGCAGATCTGGCAGTTCATCAAGCGCAAAGACCGCGTCGCGGCGCTCTTCCAGCTGCGCATTCAACCAACTGCGGAAGCCGGGAAGTGGCGACAACGTGCTGAAAATCCGAAGATGACTGAGCTCCTGAAGCAGGGCCCCGACAACTCTCTTGATGAGCGCATTGCCGAGGCTGACTCCAGCCAGACCGTCCTGACAGTTTGAGATCGAATAGAAGATTGCGGTATCGGCATCTTTTGGATTCAGAATTGGTGCCTCGACGTCCAGTAGTGCGCCGAGGTCATCAGCGAGACCGCTCACGAGCGCAACCTCCACAAAGATCAGTGGCTCGTTCTCCATCCCCGGATGGAAGAAGGCGTAACAGCGACGATCCGAGTCCAATCTGTTTCGGAGATCGCTCCACGACTCGATCTCATGCACCGACTCATAGGCGATGAGTTTCTCAAGCACCGACGCGGACGTGTCCCAGTCGATCCTCCGCAACTCAAGATGCCCGACGTCGAACCATGTCGTCAGCAACCTCTTGAGCTCTCGGTCCATGGCTCGAAACTCCGGATCCCTGCTACCCAGATCACGCAGGTCCGCCCGGAGGTCGACCACAAACTTCACGCCGTTCTCCAGACCGTTGAGACGGGTGAACAACAACTCCCTCGGTGACGCAAGCGCATCGCGAATTGCGAGTTCGGAGGCCAACACTTCGCCGTGGTCTACTGGCGCGCTCTCGAGAAGTGTCTGGCGTCGCGCTATCGCCTGATCCAATAGATTGCGGTCCAGGCCGAACGAGGTTGCAAGCATCTCAAAGAACTGCTCTCGACCGGCTTCGTCCAGCGCCGCATACCGTTCCCGAACACACAGTGCGTGCTGACGGGCCGTCATCTCGCCGACCGAGGGAGCGACGCACGCCCGAACGTCCTCCTCAAGCGTGAGGCGACCAGACGGCGTGAGTTGCTCAGCGCCGCTTCCAATTACTCGTCGGACGACAGACTCGCCTCGGCCGACAAGGCGACGACCCGTGGCACTCGCTCGATCCAGAAAGCTCGCTTGGGACATGATGTCAACGTACCGGGGGCTCAGCAGATAGGTGGACGCAAAGCGGTCGGCCGATGCCGCATGTCGATCAGGTACAGCTGTGATCGGGCCGTTGAACCCCGGGGAGCCGCCTGCTGTCAGGTCTGATCAGAGCGGGATCGCTCGATGTCCGTGCCCGCAGCGATGTCGGCCTGTACCTGTGCAGCCCAGGCCTCAAAGTCCGCACCCGTCCAACCTCGGTGTTTGCCTTGTGCATACATCTGCGCGTTGCGATGATACATCCAGGCGTTGAAGCGGTTCGCTTCAGAGTTGTCTCGCTCCTTTTTCACCTCAGCTGGCGCTCCCACGATGATGGAGTTCGGAGGGTAGACCCTGCCCTCGGGGATGAACGCTCCTCCGGCGACAATGGAACCTCGTCCGATGACCGCGCCGTCCATGATCGTCGCCCCTATGCCTATGAGGCACTCGTCCTCAACAGTGCATCCGTGCAGCGTGACGTGATGGGTGATCGAACAAAAGTCGCCGACCACTGTTGGCGTGGCGAAGCCCACGTGCAGCATCACGAAGTCCTGAATGTTCGTCATCCGCCCAATATCGATGTGTTGCATCTCTGAACGAGCCACGACGTTGGGCCAGATCGAAGAGCCTTCGCGAACGGTGACGGTACCGAATAGCTGTGCCGAGGGATCTATCCATGTGGCTCGGTCCACATCCTGCTTTGCTGCATCTTCACTCATGGAGCCATTGTGACAGGGGGCTCAGCGGATAGCTCGACGCAAATTGGTCGGACCTCGCCGCCTACCGGTCAAGAACGGCTCTGTTAAGCAGACTGAGCCCCAGGGAGGGGTCGCGGTGGCCGAGCAACACGGCACAATGTCTGGCGTGATTCACGACAATCCCTCTCCGGAGACGAACACCGGGCTGTCAATCTCCGCCAGTCAGGCACCGCTGCGTGGGAGGGCGGTGCTTCTCGTTGGTCTCGTGGTCATACTCGTGCTCGCAGCGTGGTGGATTCTGGGAGTCGGCGGAGTCGCAAATGCCCCAAACCTCAATGCAGAATCAGGCGCCTGTGTTGGCCAGGAGGACGAAGGTACGACCTATCGAAGCGGCTATCGCGTAACTGACGGTCAACTTGGGTCGCTGTGCTTCGGGGTCGAAGATCCGAGACTTGTGAACGCGTTCTCCGTGCTGAGCAGCATCGTCCCGGCTGGACAGCTTCTCGACCTGTCCTCCTTCACCGGGTTCACCCAGGACGGAGGCGGTGATTTGTTGGCCTACGTCGCTCGTGCGGACGAAACCGGTTCCACATTCGAGATGGCCATCAACGTCAATGAGACGGACGACACGGACGAGCTGAACCTCACGATGGTTCATGAGTTCACGCACATCTTCACCGCTACGCCAAACGAACTGGACCGGAGCGTCGAGGAAGAGAAGTGCAACACATACTGGAACGGGGAAGGCTGCTATCTGGAGGACTCTGTGATGGCTGCATGGGTGGAGTTGTTCTGGGTGCCTGCACTCGCCGGATTTGATCCGCTGGCGCCGGAGGACGACAACGGCGGCGAAGAACGATGCCGGCGCAACGCCGGTTTCTTCGGTCCCTACAGCGCAACCTCTCCAGAGGAAGACTTCGCAGAAGCGTTCTCGGCGTTCGTCTTCGATATCGAACCCCTGACCGAGGGTCAGAGGCAACGTCTGGACTGGATCGCCGATCAGCGCGGCCTTGTTGAGTTCCGGACACGAGCCGTAGCCGCCGGTTTCGAGAACCAACCGCACAACTTCGAAGCCTGTGGCATCTGAGCCGTCCTCCCGCCGGTGCCCGGGCGAACCGGCACCGTGGCTCGATATCTGGCTGGCGCGATGCCGCGGGACCGTTGACCGGGGCCTCTGGTCGCGAGAATCTGCTGCTCGCGTTGAGCGCTCAGACCGAACAAGCCCGCCCGTGGTCTGTTGCCAGCCTGCCGGTTGATCCCCGCTCCCGCACAGACGCTCAGACGCCCGCCCAGGTTTCGCCCTCGGCACCAAAGAATGACCGGCACGCTTCAAGGCCGTGGATCTCAATGCCTGTCGTACGGTTTTCTTCCCATGCCTCCCGAGTGAGACGAAGGCTCACTTCCTCCCCTGCTTCATCGCCAAAGAGGAATCGCCGGTACCCATTCTCCACGTAGCCGAGGCGTCGAGATACCTCGTTCGAGCCGACGTTGTCGACCCGTGCGTCCGAGTGGGCCTCCAACGCGCCAAGCCCGGCGAACGCCAACTCCATGGCCGCTGCCCTCATCTCCGTGCCGAAGCCCTGTCGCTGCCATGGGGCGCAGACGTAGGAGCCGGTGCTGACCGCGCGCAGCTTGTCAAATCTTTCTCCCTGCACTCCTTGATTTCCAATGGGTTGACCGTCAAGGAACGGACACAGTCCGAGCGACCACGACTCGGGCTTCCACGTGGCTCGCAGGCCGGTGTGGTGCTGATACAGCGCGATCTCGCGGTCAGGACTCGGCAACGATGGCCAGTCAAGGACGAACGGCATGGACGCACTGTTCCCGAAGATCGCAGCATCGCTGTGAGTCGCAAGCATTGCAAGCTCGTCATCGGTTGGAAGACGAACTTCCAGGCGAGGGGTGGTGATCACCAAGTCGAAGAGGGGCCACAGTTGATGAGTCATAACGCAATCAAACCATGAGGGGACATCAAGTGCCGAAGCCTTTTCGCTCCCAACTGATGACGCGCTCCTAACTGATGACGTCGGAAACGCTGGTCTCTTCCTCACATATCGGGCAGCGAAACGGTGCCGGTGCTCCGGACAACGTGACGACGGTTCGATGCTCAACCCGGACGATTTCCCCGCTGTCCGGGCAGACGGTGAACACAGATTCAAACGCAAGGTCATCCGAGGTTGGATGCAGAGCCTTGCGCAGCTGGGCCATGCGGCCTCTCACATGATCGAGATGCACGCGTGCGTCTGTCAGGTTCTGACGTTCCCGGTCGGTCAACTCGCTGCGATCGGGATCGACCCGCACAATCGTCTGAATCGATTTCTTGACATTCTCGTAACCGAAACGCGCAGTCACCAACTGGTCATAGGTTTCCTCGAAACTTCGGTGAAGGGCCACGTCCAGAGTCTCGCATCACTTGCGGCGCCCTGGCAGATTCACTGCTCAGTTCCGCGCTGGATACGCTCGACTCCATGGACATCACTCGCGCCAAAGAGACCCTTGCCCGGGCCCGTTCGAGCCGCTTTGCCCAAGATGTTGTCGGACCGAAGATCACCAAGCCGCTCGGAGTATGGCTGCAAAGTGCGCTGGACCCCGGAGTTGTAAGCGTCAACGGGGCCGAAGGATCAGCGATCGAGCAGCAGCGGAAAGCCGACACCGCCACCGACATCTCCAACGACGCCGACACCGAAAGCGCTGCGGAAACGCCGGACACCACCCCTGCAGATGATGACATCGCCATCTTCGGTGAAACGTTGGCGAAGCCAGGCGCAAAGGAGATCGCTCTTGCAGTCAAGGACCGGATCAAAGAGCACAATCTGGTGGTGGTCGCTGGTGGCATTGCCTTCTGGGGCCTGCTCGCGATCCCCGCTGTGCTGTTCTCGCTTGTCTCGATTGGCGGGCTCGTCTTCGATGCGAACACCATCAAAGAACAGGTACAGGACCAGATGGATGGTGCGCCGGAGGAAGTCACCAACATCATCGCTGAACAGTTTGAAAGTGTGGCGAGCAGCCCCAAAGGTGGTCTCATCACGGGCCTCGTCCTCGGTATCCTCCTCGCTCTGTGGACGGCATCAGGAGCGATGGCCAAGTTGATGGGAACGCTCAACACCATCTATGGCGTGAGCGAGAACCGTACGTTCGTCAAGCTCCGAGGCACTGCGCTGGCCATGACGCTCGGTGGCGTGGTGTTCATGGTCGCCACGATGTTTTTTCTCACCGCATTCCCCGTGATTATCAAGCGGGTTGACGGCGTGGGTGATGGTGTTGCGTGGCTCTTCAGCCTGGCCACCTATCCGCTCCTGGGCCTGGTGATGATCCTCGGGCTTGGCGTGCTGTACCGATTCGGCCCGGCCCGTACCGATAGATACAAAGTCATCACGGCAGGCGCCGTTGTTGCCACCGTCCTCTGGGTGCTTGCCGTCATTGGGTTCAGCGTCTACACCACCACCGCTGCGACCTACAACGAGACGTACGGCTCGCTCGGCGGCATGGTCATGTTGCTTCTCTTCCTGCTCATAACTGCGCTCATGGTGCTGATCGGTGCTGAGGTTCATGCGGTGATGAATAGTCGAGGCTCTGTGGAGTCTTCGGATGACCATGAGGCACTGTGATGGGTCGTAGCGTCTGGTGTCGCCTGGCCCTTGCAATCGGGCTGGGCATTGCCCTGCTTGCCAATTCCTGCAGCAGCGACCCTGGCCCAGCATCGGAAGCGAGCGCCGCATCGACAGACCAGGACGTGCCGACCCCGGCGGCCACTGTCTTCAGCAGGACTCCCGACGCAGCTCCGACCCCTGCTTCCACCGCCGTTCCAACCGCGGCGTCGGGACCAGCCAATCCGGGCGCAGCCACGTTGAATGATCCGTATGTCGACACGTTCGGCAACGGTGGATACGACGTCGATCACTACGACCTGTTCATCGATTGGGACCCCGAGACGCGTACCCTCGACGGTGTGGCGAGTATCAAAGCAACAGCCACGCAGGAACTGGATCAGTTCAACCTCGACTTCGTTGGCATGACGATTTCTGACCTGACCGTCAACGGCGAGAGCGCCCGATTTGTTCGGGACGGATTCGAGGTAGCGATCACGCCCGCCCTTCTGCTTCCATCCGGCGAGCCCTTCACCGTGAAAGTCACCTACGACGGCACCCCTGGACCTCCGGGCGAACCAAATCTCGGCGAACGCCCAAAGGGTTGGCAGACAAGAGACGGTTTCAGCTATGTCGCTGGCGAACCGATCAGCGCCTCGACATGGCACCCGGCCAATGACCACCCCTCGGACAAGGCCACCTTCCAATACACGATCATTGCACCGTCGCACCTGACCGTTGCCGCTAACGGCACGCTGAAATTCAAAACCGCCTTCGATGAGTCGACGTCGTGGGTATATGACCAACCCTTCCCGCAGGCGACCTATCTCAGCACTGTGATCATCGGCGACTTCTCCATCGTCGACGGAGGTACCAGTGCAAGCGGCATCCCGGTTCGAAACGTGTTCGACTCGTCCATCGCCGACGTCGCTGCCATTCCCTTCGCCAACCAACCAGCCATGATCGACGAATTCGAAAGACTTTTCGGTCCCTACCCCTTTGACGTATACGGCAGTGCCGTTGTCCTGGACTCCATCGGTGGCGCCCTCGAAACGCAGACGCTGTCCATCTATGGCGTTGACGTGGTCGGGTTCGGCGCGCTGACAGAAAAGATCATTGCCCACGAGCTGGCTCACCAGTGGTTTGGAAACTCGGTCTCGCTCGCAAAGTGGGACGACATCTGGCTCAACGAAGGCTTCGCGACATACGCCGAGGCGCTCTGGTTGGAGGCCAGCGATCCGGACTTCTCCTATGACCAGTGGATCACTGAGATCCTTTACAGCGGACCCGACCTGCTGCGCTACACGGACAACCCGGAAGGTGACCTCTTCGCCATCCACGTGTATCAGCGCGGCGCACTGACGCTTCATGCACTCCGCCTCGAGATGGGCGACGACGCATTCTTCGAACTTCTTCGGACGTGGGCTGAGGACAACACCGACGGCAACGTCACCTCGGAGCAGTTTGAAGCGCTCGCTGCAGACCTTCATGGTTCGGATCTCTCGGGATTGTTCGACCGGTGGTTGCGCACTGAAGCAATGCCAGCCGAGATTGGTGGCATCTCCGTCGCCAGCGTTGATGATGATCCCCGCGATTTCAAGCTTGACGTGTTCCGCCTGGCCATCGGCGAGTACGCCACCTGTCTCGATGGCGAGGGAGAAGATCTCGGCCTCGACGCAGCAACGGCGGAACCGCTCAAACTGAGCGATGCGATCAGCGAAGCGTTCCTTGACCTGACACCCGGGCACATGGCGTGTGTCGACACCCTCGAACCGCTCCTGAAATGACCGACGACAGCTCGAAGCGCTCTACGGTGCGGACATGACAAAGATCGGCGTTCTGCTTCCCGCCCGAAAATCGGTGGTGCACGTCGACGGCAAAGGCGACCCTCGGCCGTTGGTTCTGCGGCCGCAGTGCTCAGCGGCGAGCGTCGTTTCGGTCGGTTACCTCTGACGACGAGGTGATGGCACGCAACGTGCGCAGCATCATTGTGACTGCTGCAAGCAGCGCTGCCAGGACAAAGACAACCCACCACGGGTGTTCAAGCAGTCGAGTGTCATCGAGCAGTCCGGAGATTCCGAGCGCCGCAATCAGTGCGCCCAATGCAGCGACGAACCAGCGCACTGGTTGGTTGGCGGGCGGATCCGCCGATGCATTTGACGAAACCGAGCGTCCGTCTGTGGTGTTCTCAGAATTCATCGCGGATTACCTCCAGGGTGCCAACGCCGATCGTTGCATTGATTTCGATGGTTGCGGGATTGTCCGGGGGAGGCTGTTCCATGCACGGTTGCCCGTCGATATCGGCGGAGAAACTCCACGTCAGTTGAGCGACTTGAAAAGCTTGCGGATCGTCACCGGTGCGCTCGAACGCATCCAGTGAGTCGGCTCTTGGAAAACCAAGGTCGGTGTATCCATTGACGGGAGGGTGATCAACCGGGGTGGGGGCGCGATACCCGGCTGCTGCTATTGCCGCGAGAATCGGTTCGACATCGTCCTGATCCGCCGTCGACATGGTGCCCAGGTCCACACCGGCAGCCTGATGCCGGTCCGCCACATACTCCCAGGTCGCCCAGTAGTCCGAGATACAGCCACGGCCGCGCGCGTCGTATTGGCGCACCATGTATCGATCCATAAACGGCTCCCGGTCGTACTCGAAGAAGTCCAACCCGTTTCCGCGAACTTCGGTGGTGCCGAAGCCCACCTTGGACCGCAGCACGACATTGGTGTCCAATGGCGCATAGATCTTTGCCGAACCGGCGGTGACCCCGAGGCGCACGCTCAGGTTTGCACCCTCATCCAGCGCCAGGTCCCGCAGATCGATGGTTGTTGAGCCATAACCATTCTCGTAGTCGAGTGCGCCCGATGCGGGAAGGACGGTAGGCCGGTGACTGACCGAGCCGGCGCCCTGGAAGCGGCCCACGTCAGCAACCGAGAAGCCGATCCAGGCAGGGAGAAGGGCAATCGCAATCAGCGCGGCCACATTGCTCGACCTCGCCAGGCGCTCAGCAGCACGACGGCTCCCACGCCAATCAGCGCTGCGTTGACACCGGTCGACGGGTCGACTCCCCCGTCCACCAACCTGTCAGCCATGGCCATTGCAATCACGATGAAGGCGATCAACCCAAACGTGAGCGGCCACAGCGCCGGTTCGCGGCGCGGTCTCGCCGCTACACGGCTGAAGTGACCGACGAGCTTTTCTCCTCGTTCGGACCGTCGGCGCCGACCCCACGACAACCCCTTCTCGCCGTTTCCGGTGTTCGACTCCTTTGCATCAGCCGCAGCACCGTCAGTCGCAGCATCGTCAGGGGTCACTTTCCGCAAATTCAATGTACGTACCTGCCGCCTCGGTTCTCGCGCCAATTGGTCCATTGGCTGCCTGACACCAGTTGCAAACTGATCGTCTCGCAACAGCACCCACGCAGCCGCCGCAAGCGCGAGCGCAACGGCAAATACAGGGCGACTCAACATGAGTGCCAACGCCGCACACCACGCCACCGCCGCCGCCGCTTCGCGCACGCTGGAAGGCTGGCGCAGGGTTCGAAGAATCGAGCTTCCGGTCGAGTCTGGAAACGTGAGCCAGAGCACCGCATAGAAGATCGGCACAACAGGAATCCAATCAGCGGCGTACACCGTGAAAAGGGTGAGACCCAGGAAGCCGGCCCGGGGCACAAACGCATCGATTCCGAAGCGATCCGCGATCCCGGATGCCACACCGCCCAGATATCGGTCGGTGGAAGAGCGTCGGGGCAGAATCCCTTCACCACTGGCCGGTTGGGATGTCTCGTTTCTGTCGAGGCGCTCCGTCACGGAGATGTCGGACTCACCGGGCGGGGTGTCAGGGGCGTCGTTATCCATGCATCCAACTCTGACGTATCTACCTCACCGCGCCTAGTCGGGTTATCCCGGATTTTGTTGACCGGTCCCCTACGGGATGTCCCGGATGCGTTTG